>JACCDL010440203.1_pt1 | contig 10280 bp, 12 predicted proteins | sample 7441931 | NCBI WGS metagenome assembly JACCDL01 (sample SAMN15323437, study PRJNA562643) | freshwater metagenome | isolation source: river surface water | place: USA:Blue River Watershed | collected 2017-08-16 | reverse complement strand
TCGAATAACCAGCGTTGTAAACAAGTTAGTAATGCGCCGTAGGGAGCTTTTTGAATCTTCTCAGCACACTCTAACCATGGGATTGCTCGACCCTTACTGAGAGCCTCTAACATCGTGCGTGATGCTGAAGCAATCAAACCTAAACCGTCTTTATCATCGCCCTCGTGTCTTGCCAGGATGAGTTCTTTCGCGCTTAAGGGAGAGCCTGCTTGCTCATCAAGCGTTGCTTCAATTTCTTCTGTACTAATTTTTAAATCCTTTAGATCGGCTAGGCTCAATTTGAGCCACTCTAAAGCGTGATGCCGTGTTGGTTTGGGTAAGTTAACTAACTGACACCTCGAACGAATCGTTGGTAAGACTTGATCGAGTCGGTCGCTAATTAGAATAAAAATAGTCTCGGGGTTGGGCTCCTCGAGGGATTTCAGTAAGGTATTTGCAGCGTCATCTCGCAAACTCTCTAAGGGATAAATCAACACCACCCGTCTGCCCCCACGGTGACTAGCCACATGGATTCCGCTCATGGCCTCTCGAACCTCAGCAATCTTGATATAGGCGCTCTCCTTTTTACCTTCACCCTCTTCCTTCTCTTCGGGTTCTGGGCTTGGTGCAGCGGTTGTTCCTTCCAGCTCGGCAAGCGTTAATCGACCTCGATACGCTGGAGCGAGCAAAGCGATGAAATCAGGATGATTGCCGGTCTCAAAGCACCGACATGCTTGGCATTGTCTGCAGGGTTTTTCTCCAGTTGTGAATAAATCGGCCTCACACAAAATGGCTTGAGCTAGGGTCAATCCAAAGTCAAATTTTCCAAGACCCTTTTGGCCATGCAACAGAATCGCTTGGGGTAAAGAGTCCAACTCAAATTGCTCCCAAGCCTTTTGCAGCCAAGGATAAACAAGGCTTGATTGACTATTGGAATTTTCTATTGCCATGCGATTTAGTTAAAAACTATCAATAAATAATCAATAGGAATCAATCCTTTAGATCGATAATCTGGGTTAATAATTGAACTGAGTTTCTGACAAGACTTTCCAAATTGCTTCTGGTGTCTGCATGGCATCAATCAGAATAAATCGCTGCGGATCCGCTTTGGCGCGCCGCAGGTACTCATTACGGACTTTCTCAAAAAACGCCAAATCCAGCTTCTCAAACTTATCGGGGGTTCTTGCTTTGGAACGCCGCTCCTCGGCAACTGAGCCGGGAAGATCAAACAGAAAAGTAATGTCTGGTTGAATCAACGAATCTCCCCTACCCTGCACCAAGCGTTCAAGGGCATTGAGTTTGGAGAGGTCTAAGCCACGACCGCCCCCTTGGTAGGCAAAACTGGCATCAGTAAAACGATCAGTAACCACAATTTTGCCGGCCTTTAGAGCTGGCTCAATCAGTTGGGCAAGATGTTCTCTACGAGCTGCAAACATCAACAAAGCCTCGGTCTCAATGTGCATTGGCTCTTGCAATAGAAGATCGCGTAATTTTTCTCCTAAAGTGGTTCCACCCGGTTCACGAGTTAATACAACCTCTTTATCAGGATAGCGTTTACGCAAATGATTAGTGAACGCTTCAAGATGTGTGCTCTTGCCTGCACCATCGATTCCTTCAAAGCTAATAAAAAATCCTGGACGATTAATCGATGTCAAAGATCACCTCGTGGATTTGGTAATAACTTTGGCAGGAGTGCGTTGATACCGATCAACCGCTGCCTCATGTTCTTTCAGACTTCCAGAAAAATGGCTACTGCCATCGCCTTTTGCCACAAAGTACAAGGCCGCTGACTGGGCAGGTTGCGCAGCTGCCAATAAGGATTCTTTGGATGGCATGGCAATGGGTGTGGGGGGTAATCCGAAACGCATATAGGTATTGTAGGGAGTGTCGCGGCGCAGATCAGCTTTCTTAATATCCCCATCAAATCGGGGCCCGATTCCATAAATCACGGTAGGATCGGTTTGCAACATCATCCCCTTTTTGAGTCGATTATGAAAAACCGCCGAGATCAAATTACGCTCAGAGGCTTGTCCCGTTTCTTTTTCAATAATCGACGCCAATATCAATAATTGATACGGATTTTTAATGACCCCATCGTTTGGATAATTCTTTTTATAAATTTCCCAGGCATTAGCTAATTGCTTTTGCATACCGGTATATGCACGTTGATAAATACTGCGGTCAGCATCGTCCGGATCAAACACATAGGTATCAGGAAACAGTAAGCCCTCTACGCTTCGATGATCAGCGCCCAGTAACTTTGCCAACTGGGCATCGCTCATTTGTTTTGTTTCATGAATCAAGGCTGGGTGAGTATCAATAGCAGCACGTACTTGCCAAATTGGCATCCCAGGAATAATTTTGACGACCTCACGAATACGATCACCCCGTGCCATTTGTAAAAGAATGGTCCCTAAACTAGCATTGGCGGGAAAGGCATAAGTGCCCGGTTTGAGATTGGAGCCCACCCATAAAGAACGTGCACCCAGTTGAAAGATCCAAACAGGTACTTGAATCCCCTGCTCTTGCAATTGCGCCCCAATTTTTGAGACCCCAGATTTAGGCAAGACCTTAAAGCGCAAACTGGAACCATCTTTGCTCTGATCCGGCGCAGGAACTACGCCCCAGGTGAATAGAAGTACGTAGTACAAAGAAACGATGCTCAAGATTGCTATAAAACCAAGCATTAATCTGGATCGCGTTTTTTTGCTGATTAGAGCCATAGATGCAATCGTGGAAATGAGTGACTCAGAAAGTTTTCAGGCATAGCACTATGATAAAAGCCTATTACAGATTGGTATTGATTTCATGGAGCAACTAAAGATTTGTCGTTTACCCGATTGGGGTCTCATTTTGATCGAGGGTCAAGATGCATCGGCTTTTTTACAAGGACAACTTACTAACTCAGTTTTAGGATTGACAATCACACCATCAGGAGCCATTGCACAATCAAACTCCGGCGTGAGGTTTACAGGGTATTGCAGTGCGAAGGGTCGTTTACTTGCGTCTGGCTGGATTTGTTTATCAGAACATCAAGAGACCTCGCGTTACGCTTTTTTTGTCTCACGCGATCTTGCAGCAATGTTTGCAAAACGCCTCTCCATGTTTGTGTTGCGCTCGAAAGTAACCGTGAGCGATGTTAGCGATCGTTGGCATGTCTATGGTGCATTGGAATCAATTCCTAATCTCAGTCCGTATTTACCTAAAGATGCGATTGCACTTACCATGCGCCACCCCGCTAGTCAGAGCCATACTGAGCGAATCGTATTTGCCTCTGAGCAAGATCTTGCAATTGCCAATGATCAATCACGCTCTCTCTGGGATAGCGCAGAAATTGCAAGCGCCATTCCACGCATTGTTCATCCGACCCAAGATCAATTTGTTCCACAAATGATCAATTTGGAATCTGTGGGTGGGGTTGATTTCAAAAAAGGATGCTATCCGGGTCAAGAAGTTGTCGCGCGCAGTCAGTACCGCGGTGTAATTAAGCGTCGTCTTTACTTAGCTAAAGTTCAAAGCTCAATGAATGCGTGCGCCCCTGCTACGGAAATCATTCATGAGAGTGACCCTGGTCAGCCTGCCGGAATGATTGTCTTATCTGCCGTTAATCCTCAGTCACCCGATTGGGTTGACCTGCAAATCGAGTGCAAAACTGAATTGGCTCAAAGCGGTAAATTGCATTTAGCGAAGAGTGATGGCCCCCCGCTCCAATTAGGGAATTTGCCATATTCCCTCATTGAAATCTAATTCAGGCATATTATTGGTATGTGCCTCATATTATTCGCCTGGAAATCACACCCTAAATACCCCTTGGTGGTGGCAGCCAACCGCGATGAGTTCTATGAGCGGAATACCACTGGGATTGCATGGTGGCCCGAACACCCCGATGTACTCGCCGGTCGAGACCACGCTGACGTGATTGGCAGCCCCGGTACTTGGCTCGGTCTTAACAAGAATGGCAAGTTCTCGGCACTAACCAATGTGCGTTCGCCCAGTGAGAAAAAACCCGATGCTCGTACACGTGGTGAACTGCCCTTGATGTACCTCACGGGCTCTGAGAAGCCAGGGCATTTTGTCGAGAAACACAGCAAACGGTTTGATCAATACAACGGCTTTAATTTACTCATGGCTGATCTTAGCGATCCTAGCCAAGCCCAGATGCATTGGGTTAGTAACCGCGTGTTGATGGGTAAGGCAATCCGTGCTCGCAAAACATTCCCCAGCCAAGCACTCCAACCCGGTGTGTATGGGCTATCGAATGCCATGTTGGATACTCCATGGCCAAAGGTAAATCACCGCATTGCTGCTTTTGCCCAAACCCTAGCCATGGATGGCGGTCAACTCAAAAACGCCGATCCTTACCTCAACCTACTAGCCGATGATCACCAAGCGCCCGATAGAGAGCTACCAAGTACTGGTGTAAGTCTCGAGTGGGAAAAGGCGCTGTCTGCAGCGTTTATTCGGACTGAGCATTACGGAACTCGCTCAAGTACAGTCTTACGGGTTCGTAACGACGGCAATTACGAAATGGTGGAGAGACGATTTGATGCCAAGGGTGTAATTGCGCATGAGGTTATTACCGGCAATTTAATTGGCTCGGCTTGGGCAAATTACTCGGTTTAAACCATGGCGTTTCCTCTTCAGGGTGATGACACCTGTCAACACGTATTGCCCACACCCCTGCCCGATCCGTATTGGGTTGGGTTCACAACTGATCTCGCTCAACAGCTCGGCATTGCACTAAACGCATCGGGATTACCAGCCGATCCACGCTGGCTTGAAGTCCTTAGCGGCAATAGTTTGATTACACAAGAGCAGACCTTTAGCACTCCGATTGCTACTGCTTACAGCGGCCATCAATTTGGAGTTTGGGCAGGCCAACTTGGAGACGGTCGCGCCATTTTGTTGGGTGACATCGGACCTTATGAGCTTCAGCTCAAAGGCTCAGGCATTACTCGCTACTCGAGAATGGGAGATGGGCGTGCAGTATTGCGCTCTTCAATCCGTGAGTTTTTATGCAGCGAAGCCATGCATGCATTAGGCGTGCCTACCAGTAGAGCGTTGGCGGTCACTGGATCTAAGCGACCCGTGATGCGTGAGACCTTAGAAACCGCCGCAGTTTGCACGCGTCTAGCACCGAGTTTTATTCGGGTCGGACATTTTGAGCATTTTGCTGCCGCTCGCCAAACCGATCGCCTTGTTGAGTTAGCAGATTACTTACTGAACCATCATTACCCAGAGTGCCAAGATTCAGGGGATCCTTATTTATCCTTGTTCTCAGCAATTAGCGAACGAACAGCAAAATTGGTTGCGCACTGGCAAGCGCTTGGTTTTTGTCATGGCGTTCTCAATAGCGATAACATCAGTGCTCTTGGCTTAACAATTGATTATGGTCCATTTGGGTTCATGGATCGTTTTCAGATCGATCACATTTGCAATCACAGTGATACGCATGGTCGCTACTCGTATCAGCGTCAACCCCAAATCATGCATTGGAACATGGCATGTTTAGCCGGCGGCATGATGCCGATTCTCGAGAGAGAGCAAAGCGCCGAGGATGCGCAACATGCTTTACAAACGATCTTAGAAAAATTTCCAGAGCACTATCAGGCTGCTTGGTTGAATCAATTTAGAAACAAGCTCGGATTAATTGAGAAGCATGATGGTGATAAAGACTTGATCGAGAATCTCTTAAAACTGATGCATGAGAATCGGGTTGATTTCACAAACACCTTCCGCTTATTTGCTTCCGTGAACGCACAGGGAGATATCAAGAGTAATCCCTTGCGAGATCATTTTCTTAATCGTGATGCGTTTGATGCATGGATACAAACCTATTTAGATCGCTTAAGACTCGAGACTCGCTCTGAGTCTGAGCGACAGCAAAATATTCTGAATACCAACCCTAAATATATTCTTCGCAATTACCTTGCTCAAGAAGCGATTGAAAAAGCTCAGCAGGATGATTTCTCGGAAGTACAAAAGCTACTTACGATTTTGCAAGATCCATTTTCAGAGCAAACGGGGAACGAGCGTTATGCCGCCCCTCCCCCACGTGAATTAGAGGATTTAGTTCTCAGCTGCTCCTCGTAAGCTTCTTTACAATCAAGCCCATGCAAAAGACCGACGAACAATACAAACAAGAACTCAGCGATATTGAGTATCGTGTCACACGACGCGCCGCTACTGAACCACCCTTTACTGGGCGCTACTGGGATCATTGGGAAAACGGCACTTATCGGTGTATCTGCTGTGGCACCCCATTATTTATTTCCTCAACCAAATTTGATGCAGGTTGTGGCTGGCCAAGCTACCACACCCCAATTAACTCGACTGCGATTTCAGAGCATCGTGACACCACGCATGGCATGATTCGGACTGAAGTGCGTTGCTCCAAGTGCGATGCTCATCTTGGTCATGTATTTGACGATGGTCCTATGCCAACCGGTTTGCGTTACTGCATTAACTCCGCATCCTTGCGTTTTGAACCCATTAATAACGCTGAGCCTAACAAATCATCATGAAGAAATTTTTATTTGACCTCTTCCCGGTCATTCTCTTTTTTGTGGCATTTAAGCTTGCTGATATTTATGTCGCCACGATTGTTGCAATCATTGCAACCATTGCTCAAATCGTATGGCTTTATGCTCGCAAGCAAAAGATTGAAGGTATGCAATGGGCAAGCTTAGTTTTGATTGTTGTATTTGGCGGCTTGACCATATTACTCAAAGATAAAACCTTTATTCAGTGGAAACCAACCGTTCTATATTGGTTATTTGCCGCAGTGCTATTTTTTAGTGCGCAATTCTTTAAGAAGAATTGGATCCAGAGCCTCATGGAAAAACAAGTTACCTTAAAGCCTGAGAGCCCTCCTTCCGTTTGGATCAAACTCAATCATGCATGGGCAGCCTTTTTCTTCTTCATGGGTGTTCTCAATTTATACGTTGCCTACACCTTCTCCGAAGATGTATGGGTTAATTTCAAGCTATTTGGTGGTATTGGCTTGTTGATTGCATTCATCCTTGCTCAAGGACTTTGGCTAAGCCGTCATCTTGATGGTGATCAAGCATCATGAACAATCAAGAACGGATTACTCTTTTTAGAGTTGCACTTGAGAAGCAACTTAACCCCACTCAACTTGAAATTGAAGACGAGAGCCATTTGCATGCCGGTCATGCTGGAGCCGCAGGTGGCGCTGGGCACTTCCGAATAACTCTGACCGCAGCATCTTTCAATGGACTCAGCCGTGTGGCTCGTCATCGTTTAGTCTACGATGCGCTCAAAGACTACATACCGCAAGAGATCCATGCCTTGGCAATACAAGCCTTGGCGCCAAATGAGGGATAATTCTAGTTTTAGATATTTCGGTTAATTTCATGTCTTTCTTACAAAAAATTCTGGTTGTTATCTCCGCTACCTTTATTAGCACTATTGCAATTGCGCAAAATGCGGCGATTGTGAACGGCAAACCAATTCCTAAAGCGCAACTCGATCGCTTGATTAAAAACTCTGGCCAATCCGCAACGGATCCAAAAATCCGTGAACAAGGCCGTGAACTACTGATAACCCGTGAGTTAATTGTTCAGGAGGCGGATAAACGTGGCGTGACCCAAAATGAAGAGGTAAAAGATCAACTCGATCAAGCGCGTCTAGGGGTCTTAGTAGGCGCCCTATTTGATGATTACATCAATAAAGGTGGTATTACGGATGAAGATTACAAAACCGCCTACGATGCCCTCAAGAGCCAATATGGTGGCAAAGAATACAAAGTACGTCATATTTTGGTTGAGAAAGAGTCCGATGCAAAAGCTCTGATTGCCAAGATTAAGGCTGGAGCAAGTTTTGCAGATCTCGCAAAGGCAAACTCCAAAGATCCGGGCTCAGCCGCAAATGGTGGTGATCTTGATTGGGTAAACGATAAGGCTCTCGTTCCTGAGTTCTCCAAGGCGATGACATCCCTGAAGAAAGGTCAAATGACTGATAAGCCCGTGAAGACATCTTTTGGCTGGCACATTATTCAGCTTGAGGATGTGCGCGACGCCAAGATCCCACCGATGGCTGAAATTAAAGATCAACTCAAGACAATGCTGATGCAAGATCAAGCGTGGCAAAAGATGAAGTTCTCCGAGATGATGAAAAAGATTCGGGATAAGGCGCGCATTGAGTAAGATGATTTTGCACACCATGTTGCGGGTGGGTGATATTGCTCGCTCGGTTGATTTCTATACCCGTGTCTTAGGAATGAATTTGTTGCGTACAACCAATCGCGAGGAACAAAAGTACTCCCTCGCTTTTGTTGGCTTTGGTCGTGGCAATGAAGATGGCAATGCAGAGATCGAGCTTACCTACAACTACGGTGTTAGTGAATACGACCACGGTGGCGCATACGGCCATATTGCGATCGCAGTTCCCGATGTCTACAAAGCCTGTGACGAAATCGCTGCTGCCGGGGGTAAGATTACTCGCCCAGCTGGTCCGGTTCAGGGTGGCAAAACTTTAATTGCCTTCGTTACCGACCCCGATGGATACAAGATCGAATTGATCCAGCGCTAAATTAATCGGTGTTGCCAACGCATAACATGGCACATAACCCAGCTCAGTTTGAAGTTCGTGTTCTTAGCAGTATCTCTGCGCTTTCTGAGAATGAATGGAACTCGATTCTTCCAAAAGATGCCGGTCCTTTTCTGCAATTTACATTCCTGTCTCTTTTAGAAAAAACTGGGTGTGTTGGCCCTGAGACAGGTTGGAGCCCATCGCATTTAGCACTCTATGAACATGGTGGCAAACGCCTGTTGGGCGCAATACCCCTTTACATAAAGACCCATTCCTATGGCGAATATGTCTTTGATTGGTCATGGGCTGAAGCTTATAACCAAGCAGGCTTGAACTACTATCCAAAAGCCTTATCTGCCATTCCGTTCACGCCAGTAACCAGCCCACGCTTATTGGCCCTTCATAAAGAAGATAAAGAAGCTTTGCTGATTGGCTTAGTGCAATTATTGGATGAGCTTAGCTTATCATCCACCCACATTTTATTTCCCAATCGAGAGGATGCAGAGGTATTAACAGCGGCACGGTTTCTAAAACGAGAATCGGTGCAATTTCATTGGCAGAACCAAGGCTATCGCGATTTTGATACCTTTCTTGTCAGTCTTACGATGAAGCGGCGTAAGAACATTAAGCGCGAACGTAAACAAGTTCACGAATCAGGCATTCACTTCAAACACATTCCTGGGAGAGATATGCGCGAGGAAGATGTTCTGTTTTTCTACCGCTGCTATGCCAATACCTATCGGATGCATCACTCTACACCCTATCTCAATCAATTATTTTTTCAGCAGTGGGTTCATCAAATGCCAGATTCATTGCACTTCATCGTGGCGTATCGTGATAATCATCCGATCGCATCTTCACTATTGGTGCTTGATCGATCCAATCAAAAGGCTTATGGACGTTATTGGGGTTGTATAGAGCACCATCCGTGTCTTCATTTTGAAACAGCCTATTACCAAGCCATCGAGTTTTGTATTCAGGAAAATATTGCAGTCTTAGAGGGTGGCGCCCAAGGGGAACACAAAATGGCACGTGGTTTTATGCCCACTCCAGTGGCGTCTTACCATTACCTAAGTGATCAACGTTTTTATGATGCGGTGGCACGTTTCCTTGATCGCGAACGCATGGGTATTGGTCAGTATCTGGATGAATTAGCTGAACATAGCCCCCTGAAACAACAGAGTGATTCCTTAGAGTTCGGCAAACAATTGCAGGATGCACTAAAGTAAACCATGTCCTCGAATCCAATGAATACCTCTTCTGGCGCAAATTCCATCGGCATTAGCGACAGTGATTCAGATTCTCCATGCATCGGTATTTGCTCCACCCTCTTTGACGAAATCTGCAAAGGGTGTGGTCGTACTGCCCTTGAGGTCAGTAATTGGGTATTTATGACTGCTGAGGAGAAAAAAGCGGTTTGGGACCGAATTCGATCCCAAGGAACTGCAATGCGATTTACTCGCGAGCAGAAATCTTAACCAGCGAGCTCTTGACTGCGTAAGTACTCTTCGTAGGTACCTGAATAGTCGTTAATCGTACCGTCGGGTTTGATTTCTAAGATGCGATTGGCTAAGGCTGATACAAACTCTCGGTCGTGTGATACAAAAATCAGCGTCCCATCAAATTTCTCAAGAGCGATTTGTAAGCTCTCAATAGACTCCATGTCCATATGATTAGTGGGTTCGTCCATTGCCAACACATTATGCTTTTGCAGCATTAGCTTGCCCCAGATCAGTCTGCCTTTCTCG
>JACCDL010795555.1_pt1 | contig 10286 bp, 9 predicted proteins | sample 7441931 | NCBI WGS metagenome assembly JACCDL01 (sample SAMN15323437, study PRJNA562643) | freshwater metagenome | isolation source: river surface water | place: USA:Blue River Watershed | collected 2017-08-16 | reverse complement strand
GGTGCTCTCATCTCGTGCATACATTGCAATTAATGGTGAATACGATGTTTCATCAGGTGCCGCCTACTCTGCGCTTCTTTTATTGCCAGCTTTATTGGTCTTTATTGTTCAGCGCTACTGGTCGCAGAAGAAGAGCGTTGTATCTGTCACTGGTAAGCCTTCCGGACAGATTGCCACCATCAAATCCAAAGCGGGCAGAATTCCGCTGCTGGTATTTGGTTGGAGCGTTGCTGCCTTTATAGTCATGGTTTATGTGGCGGTAATCCTTGGTGCCTTCATCAAGATTCTCGGCGTCAATAACACCCTTACCCTCGATCACTATCGCTATATCTTTAGCGGAATTGCTAATAACGCGTTGAAATCTACGGTCATCATGGCCTCAATCGCGACACCGCTAGCTGGCTTTATGGGCATGGTGATGGCGTGGTTGATTATCCGAAAGCTCAAGCGCGGCGCCGATGCCCTAGATTTCTTCGGTATGTTGGGAATCGCAGTACCTGGAACCGTTCTTGGTATCGGATACGCAGTTACATTTAACGAACCGCTCAAGATTGCCGGCCACACGATCATCCCTCAATTAGCGGGTGGCGGTGCGATTCTCGGCGGTGCTCTTGCAATCATGATGGTCTACACCATCAGATCTAGCCCAGCAGGTCAGCGTTCAGGAATTGCAGCTCTACAGCAGATTGATCCATCACTTGATGAGGCATCAGCTTCTCTCGGTGCATCAGGCGGACGTACCTTTAGATTGGTATCGCTTCCATTGATTAAGGGTGCATTCCTAACTGGATTAATGTTCGCATTTGCTCGATCAATGACGACGCTCTCACCAGTTCTCTTTATCGCAACACCTGAGACTCCAATTCTGACTCAGAAGATTCTCGCAGAATCTGATTCCGGTCGATACGGACCAGCGTTTGCACTCTGTACTTTGTTAATTGTGATTGTTCTTATTGTGATGGGAATAATCACCGCCTTAGTTCGTGGACGAGGCAGCAGTGAATTTAAGACAACTATCGTGGCCGGTTAAGGAGATATATCAATGACATCAGGACGCCTAGAACTCAAGGGGCTCGTTAAAGAGTTCGGTAAAGGTCAAGAAGTTGTTCGCGCTGTAGATAACCTCAACCTTGTAATCGAACCAGGTGAGTTCGTTACCTTCCTTGGACCATCAGGATGCGGAAAGACCACCACTTTGCGAATGATTGCAGGATTTGAAACACCAACTTCTGGATCGATTCTCCTTGACGGTGCAGATCTCTCTGCCCTTACACCTGATAAGCGCCCGATGGGCATGGTCTTTCAGTCATATGCACTCTTCCCGCATATGACAGTGGCAGAGAACATCTCTTACGGTCTCAAAGTTCAGAAGCTAAGCGGTGAAGAAATTCAGAAGCGTGTATCTGATGTTCTCACTTCGATGAGTCTCGATAACTTAGCTAATCGAGCTCCAAACCAACTCTCTGGTGGTCAACAGCAGCGAGTAGCTCTTGCTCGCGCGATGGTTGTGCAGCCAAAGGTTCTGCTCTTTGACGAGCCACTTTCAAACCTTGATGCAAAACTCCGTGGTCAGATGCGAGCTGAAATTCGCAGTATCCAGCAGCGACTTGGCATCACATCTATCTTTGTAACACACGATCAAGATGAGGCGATGAGCGTCTCAGATCGTATTGTGGTGATGCGTAACGCTGTAGTTCAACAGGTTGGCACACCTAATGAAATCTATCGCCATCCGAACTCTGTCTTTGTTGCAGACTTCATCGGCCGTTCAAACTTCCTAACAGTCACAGATGTAAAAGCCGCTGGAAATGGATCGGCAGAAGTTTCAAGTCTCGGCAAGAGTTTTACTGTGCCAGCACATGCAGATGCCAAGGCTGGCAACTCACTTCTCTTGGTGCGTCCTGAGTCAATCACAGTGTCACGTCAGCCGATTGCCGGGAAAATTTCTGGTGAAGGAAAAGTAACTACCGTTATTTACTATGGCGAACATGTTGAGTACACGCTCTCTACTCCTAATGGCGAAGTTGTTGCAACGACTTCCGATCCAATTGCTGAAGAGATTCTTAAAGTTGGCGAGCAGGCTTCATTCTCATTCGAAGCCAACCGCGCCTGGCTTCTGCCTCAAGCATGAGATTTCCTAATACTCAAGGAGTTCTCTTCGATCTCGATGGTACGTTGATTGATTCGACACCTGCCATCGCAAGATCGTGGAGTGCGGTATTAACAGAGATTGGTATTCCGCTTGAAGTTTTGCCATCACTGCATGGACAACCTTCACGCCAATCACTCCACCGTTTATTGCCAGATGCTTCACTCGAGGAGATTGATCACTGGGCGAAGAAGATTGAAAGTTTAGAAGTTCAAGATACAGACGGAATTATTCTTCTCCCCGGAGCACGGGAACTCTTTGAAGATTTAGATCGAAGAGAAATTGAGTGGTTTATCGTCACTTCATGCACACGAGAATTAGGTACCGCCAGAGCTAAGTCTGTTGGCCTCTCGCTTCCGCCCAAGAGCATTTTCTTCGACGATGTAGAAAAAGGTAAGCCGCACCCAGATCCTTATTTGCTTGGTTTAGAGAGGTTGGGAATCTCAGCAAATAACGCTCTAGTTATTGAAGATGCGCCGGCTGGCATCAAGAGTGGGAAAGCAGCTGGAATCAAGGTTGTTGCAATGGTGACAACTCATAAGCGTGAATTACTGCATGAAGCAGATTTCATAGCAGATTCGTTAACCCACATTTCACAAATTATTTAGTGAGTAAGAGTTACCTTAGATAATCCTGCCGGTGAATCTGGATCAAGTCCCGCCCTTTGCGAAAGAGCAAGAGTCAAAAGCTGTAGTGAGACTGCATCAACGATTGAGGAAGTTGCAGCATCGCTGCACTGCGAACCAGGGATAACGAGATCACTTCCATTTACTAATCCACCCTGACCAAGCCAGAAGATTCGCTGGGTTATCGGGCGAATCTTCGTGACAGCTTCCAGAAGTGGTTCCTGTGGCATATGAGCTGGCGCAAGAATGATTACCTGGGACTCTGGCGTGAGAGCAGAGATGGGACCATGAAGATAATCAGCAATTGACCAACTTTGGACAGGAACCTTGCAGGTCTCTTGAAGCTTGAGTGCAGCTTCTTTCGCATTAGGAAAGCTAAATCCTCTTCCGAGAATGACAATCTGCTTCTTCAGGTCAATAAGTTTTGCAGACTCCTCAAACTGAGCAAAGAGACCGAGTAGCCGAGTTGCTTCAATTTCCAAGCCTTCTGCCGCAATTGAAGTCCTAGCCCAGCGTGAGACCAAGATATAAGAAGCCAAAAGTTGGGCAGAGTAAGACTTTGTTGCAGCAACCGCAGTCTCTTCTCCTGCGAGCAGCTGGATTGAGAAGTCTGCAATCTTCTCAAGGGGTGAACTTGGAGCATTGACCATAGTGAGAAGAGTCGCTCCACCGCGCTTAGCAGCCTCAGCAAATTGAACGAGGTCAGGAGATTGACCACTTTGACTAATCGCAATGACCAAAGTTCCCGAAACTTTGAGGGAGGCACCGTAAACAGAGACTGCAGAGGGTGAGGTGAGTCCTACCGGCAAACCTAACTTTGTCTCAATCAGATACTTAAGAAAGAAAGCTGCATTATCGGAAGTTCCACGCGCAAGGATCAAAATAGTGTGAATTTCACGCTCAGAAATGAGATTTTCGAGGTGGTCGAACTGACTTTGATCCGCAAATAAACGCGAGTAAACAGATGGAGTTTCAGAAATTTCCTTCTCCATGATTGCGCCTAATTTCTTCATTTTGCAATCTTCTCACAACATTTTCACCGCGTCATCTATCACCTTATTGCGCATTGCGGATTTGGTGCCTATTGTTCATCTCGGAAAGGGTGACATACACATGCATCGCAACGATATTGGACTACTTCGCACCGAACAGGTGAATGCGAAGTACGAGATGCTTGATGCAATGTCAGTCTCAGAGCTACTGCAAGCTATGAATGAGAACGATGCCGAAGTTCCTAAGGCTGTCGCTGCAGTGCTACCAGCAATCGAAGATGCTATTGAAGACGTTGTAGATCGCATGATGCGTGGTGGACGTTTAATTTATATCGGTGCAGGAACCTCTGGACGCCTGGGCGTGCTTGACGCAGCAGAATGCGGTCCGACTTTCTCAGTCAGCGATGATCAGGTAATTGCATTTATTGCCGGCGGCGAAAAAGCCCTTCGCAAGCCTGCTGAAGGTGCAGAAGATAATCCAGAGCTATCAATTGCAGATCTCAAATCTATTTCAATCGGCCCACTCGATTCAGTTGTGGGAATTGCTGCAAGCGGTCGTACTCCATATGTCGTTGGCGGTTTGGAATATGCGAATTCGGTTGGCGCGCTCACAATCTCCATCTCATGCAATCCAGATTCAGTTGTCGGAAAAGTTGCTGCCCATGCAATCGATATCGATTCAGGCCCGGAACTCCTGGCGGGTTCAACGCGCTTGAAGTCAGGCACCGCTCAGAAACTCGTCTTAAACATGATTTCAACTGTGACGATGGTCCGTCTCGGTAAAACTTTTGGAAATCTGATGGTCGATCTTCAAATCAGTAACGAAAAGTTACAAGATCGCGCCGTCCGCATTATCTGTAAGGCAACTGGCGCAACTAAGAGCGAAGCGACGCAAGCGCTGATCGATTCCGGCCATCAAGTGAAGGTTGCAATCTTGATGTTGCTTCTCCACATTGATGCCGCGACCGCAACCGAACGACTCTCCGCCTCTTCCAATCGCATCCGCGAAGCTCTCAATAACGATAAATAACCTGCTCAATAGCCTTGACCACGCCTAAATAGGGCGATAGTTTTCACCAACGTTAATAACTCACGAAATAAACTTTCATGAGAATCGGAGGTGAGAGATGGCAAAGCGCGTCGCTGCTCTGCAGAAGAACATCCTCACCGACCTGCTTGGTGAGATAAAGAATTCCTTTGCCTCCTTCCATGCCAGTGAAGCTGCAATTGCAACAGCTGTATTGAATGATCCTTTCCGCGTTGCACAGATGAAGATTTCGGATCTTGCAGATCACAGTGAGACATCAGTTGCATCGATTGTTCGCTTTAGCAAAGCAATGGGATTTAAGGGCTATCCAGAATTCAGAATGGCACTTGTTAGTGAAGTAAGTCGACTCGGGTTAAGCGACAAGATTCATCAAGAACTCGATAGTGGAATTACGGTAGAAGATTCGACGTCAGAGATTATTCGCAAGATTGCTGCAGCGGATGCGCTAGCTATTCAGACGACTGCAGAAAGACTCGATGTAGAAAGTTTTGATCGTGCAGTAGCAGCATGGGATAAGGCAAAGATGATTGGCATCTTCGGACTTGTTTCAAGCGGGTATGTTGCACTAGATCTTCAGCTGAAGTTAAATCGCCAAGGCAAGAACGCACTTGCTTGGTCAGATGCACATACTGCGTTGACATCGGTTTCGATGCTTAAGCAAGGTGATTGCTTGGTTGCAATTAGCCATAGTGGAACAACTCTTGATGTAGTTGATGTCATGCAAGAATTTAAGAATCGCGGCATCACTGTAATTTTGATTACCAATAGCTTACGAAGCACTGCAACAAATCTTGCAGATATCGTTCTTCATACCTCCGCACGGGAAACCACCTTCCGTAGCGGTGCAACGGCGAGCCGAATTGCTCAGCTAACGGTGGTTGATTGTCTTTGTGTTGCTTTGGCACAAAGAAACTGGAGCGGAACAAAATCCGCTCTAGATGAATCTAGGGGAGCAATCGGTGCTCGTTCTGGAGTAAAAGCACAAGATGTTCAAAAGACATCTGCAGTATCTACAAAGGTCCGCTCTAGAGGAGGAAATTAATTGAAGATCGCATCACGCACTCTTCGCGGTCTGCTTGCTTCAGCAGTTGCTATTTCAGCAATCGTTGTTCCCGCAATTAGCACGCAGTCAGCAAATGCAGCCACAGAAATCACTTTCTGGAGCTGGCGTACAGAAGATAAGGCTTTCTACGAGTCACAAATGGCTAAGTTTGAAGCTAAGACAGGTATTAAGGTGAAGTTCACTCCATACCTCAACACTGAATACAACGCTATTCTCTCAACAGCTCTCACAGCAGGTAAGGGTCCAGACGTTATGCAGATCCGCCCATACGGTGGAATGGCTAACTTGTCAGATGCAGGAAACTTCCTCGCACTGACAACAAAGGATGTTCCTGCACTTGCAAAGCTCTCACCAGGAATTCTTGCTGGTGCACAGGGCTACAAGACAAAGTCACAGTTTGGTTACCCATATGCAGTTTCAGCAATGGGAATTTTCTACAACCCAGAACTTCTTGAGAAGGCTGGCGTTGGAGCACTTCCATCAACATGGCCACAGTTGATTGCAGCCTTTAAGAAGGTTCAAGCAGCTGGCATCATGCCTTTGGGTAATGCTGGCGGTAACGGTCCTGCCCTTGAACAGCTCCACGCAACTGTTGGTCCAACATTCTACGGTGGAACACAGTTCTTCAACGACCTCGTTGCAGGTAAGAAGACATTTACCGATCGCGCATACATTGCATCACTTCAAGCTGTGAAGGATCTCGCTGCTTACATGCCTAAGGGCTTCGAAGGTATTGACTACAACTCAGCTCGCGGCCTCTTCGCTAACGAGAAGGCAGCGTTCTACATCGGCGGTAACTATGAACTCGGATACTTCCGTTCACTCAACGCATCACTTCCAGTTGAATGGATGCCAGCTGTTTCTAAGGCAACAGGTTCAGCTAAGTATGTTGGAACATGGGCTGACGGAGCATTCGGTGTCAACGCGAAGACAGAGCAGAAGGCAGCAGCCCTCAAGCTCATCAACTTCCTTGCATCTAAGGAATTTGGTCAAGCAATGGCAGATGAAATCGCATTCATCCCAACTGCTCCACTTGTAAAGATCACAGACCCAGTTGTCTCAAAGATCAACAAGTACCGCACTGCGTTTGGTACACCATTCGCAAACGTAGTTGGTTTCCGCTATGAGAACCCAACAAGCTCAAGCATCTTGCAGCCTGGCTTCCAGAAGTTGATTACTGGAGCAACAACTCCAGCTCAGCTCGCTAAGGACGTTCAGACAGCGGTTGCAACATGGCATCCTGGTCAAAAGGGTAAGTCCTAAGCAATAAGTGAGAGCTGGGCGCACTTCCTAGGGGATGCGCCCAGCTCCACTCTTTATAAGTTTGATAAGAAAGAAATTCAAGAGAAGGAGAAGCTACGTGGCAGCTGGTGGATTGAAGAAACAACAAAGGAAGTACATCTTCCTTCTGTTGACTCCAGCGCTCTTGGCGATTCTCACCTTTACAACAGTTCCGGCTCTGACAACTTTGAGCTACGCCTTCTTCCACTGGCAGGGATTTCAAAGACTAGATTTCGCTGGATTAGAAAATTTTCAACGCCTACTTGAGTACCCATTTAAAGATCAATTACTCATGGCGCTTCGCCACAATGTCCTCGTCTTTGTCGGAATCTATATTCTGCAGACAGGTCTTGGCCTCTTGATTGCATACGCGCTATTTACTCTTACCCGGGGACAGCGTTTCTTCCGCACAGTTACTTTTCTTCCCGTCATTTTCTCACTGGTTGTAGTTGGATATATGTGGCAGGTAATGCTCGATCCTTACTATGGACCAATCAACAAAATCCTTACCGATAATGGGTTAGAAAATCTTGCAATGCCTTGGTTGGGAAGCACTACGACTGCGCTACCAACACTGGTCTTTATCAATCTTTGGCGCTGGGTAGGCTTTCCAGCGATTATCTTTCTTTCAGGTTTGAATGCAATTAATACTGAATACATTGAAGCTGCGCGCCTCGATGGTGCAAGCGAAGGGCAAATTTTCCGCAAAATAATGTTCCCGCTTCTCGCGCCATCGATGACAATCATTACCATCCTGACTTTCATCGGCGCCTTCGAATGGTTCGATCTCCCCTTTGTCCTTGGTGGATCAAATGGAAATCCCGCAGGCGCGACAGATACTTTGGCTTTGATGTTCTACCGACTCTCATTCGGCACCGTCGATTCAGGTGCCAACAATGTCGGAGTTGGTTCAGCACTCGGCGTACTCATCTTTGCAATCGTCGGTCTAGGGGCCTATTTCGGCTCAAATATCATGCGTAAACGTGAGGTAGAACAGTGATTACAGCCTTTACATCGAAGCTCTTCTTTAGAGCTGTTCTGATCTTCAACGCATTCATGGTTCTTGCGCCGGTTTTCTTTCTCTTCAACTCTTCGCTTCGTGAAGACAATAGCTTTGCAAGCAATCCATTTATGCTGGCTCGAAACCCACAGTGGTCTAATTTCAAGGACGTATGGTCGGATGGTGCTTTTGCAATTTACTTGAAGAATTCATTGATTATTACAGGAGGCGCTCTTACCCTTACGGTGATCTTGGCACTTGGTGCGGGATTCGTGCTGGGACGTTACTCCTTTAAAGGCAATGGATTAATTTATGGATTCGTACTTACAGGAATGTTGGTACCTGCCAAGCTTGCGATTCTTCCGCTCTTTATCCAGTTAAAGTGGATGCACCTACTTGATTCACACCTTGGTTTGATTCTTGTCTATACATCGGGCGCGCTTCCAGCAGCTATCTTCATCATGTCTGGTTTCTTTAAAGCTCTACCAAGCGATCTAGATAACGCTGCACGAATCGATGGAGCCTCTGAATTCCAGTTGCTTCGCACAGTACTGACTCCACTAGTTCGACCAGGATTGGCAATTGTTGCGATTTACTCGGCAATTCCAATTTGGAATGACTTCTTCCTTCCGCTCGTCTTTCTGCAGAGCCCAGAGAACAAGACAATCATGCAGGGACTTACCGTCTTCTTTGGCCAATACGCCTCTCAATGGGGAGTCCTCTTTGCTGGTTTGACCATGGCCGCTCTGCCACTGATTGTTCTTTATCTCGCACTATCTGAGCAGTTCATTAAGGGACTTACCGCAGGAGCTGTGAAAGGCTAGGGCGTGGCATTTTTAGGAATTGATGCGGGTGCATCTGCAACGAAGTGGGCCGTGGTCGATGGAGAGACGGTTGTCGCCTCGGGTCGTCAACCGGCTATGGATGCACATCTCTATCGTGATGAATCCGTAATCAGACTTCGTGAAGTAATTCGCGGAATCTCTGATGCAGCGGCAAAGTATCGGATAGATGGAATTGTGATGGGTATTACCGGCTACTCAGAAGATAGTGATTTTAAAGGTTTTTTCGCTGAAGAATTCGCGGCCCCACTAACTGTGATGTCCGATATTGAACTTGCATACCGTGCTAATTTCCAAGAGCCAGGAGTTTTAATTTATGCCGGAACTGGCTCCGTAGCTTTCACTATCGATAAGAAGGGCCACCCTGTACGTGTGGGTGGTTGGGGGTATCTCCTGGGGGATGAAGGTGCTGGCTATTGGATAGGCAGAGAAGCTATTCGTGCCGCGATGCTTCTTATCGATAGCTATGAAAAACCAAAGGGTAAGTCACTTGAAGCGATGACTCTCAAGGCATTAAATGCTTCTGATTGGGAAGGTGTGAAGAGTTTCGTTTACGGTAAAGATCGAAGCGAGATAGCTGCTCTTAGCAAGGTAGTAGCAGAATCTGCTCTCAATGGCGACGAGAAAGCAGTAGCAATCATCAAAGAAGCGGCTCGCCATCTTTCAACTCTGGTAACGCGATGTGAAACCATCACTGGAGGCAAAGACCTTCCTGTTAAGTTCGCCGGAGGAATCTCGGGAATCGCACTACTTTCACATGAACTTATTTCAATACTTGGCCCACGTTGTTCTGTGGCTGAAACTGATATTGCTGTAGCGGCGGCACATCTAGCTTCGAATGGAAGAGTGTGACGACTTCAATCCGTGAGATAGATCGCTACGCCTATGCGCACGATGCATCTCACTATCTTCTGATTCCAGATTCGATTTCAACACCCGCCGCAGTAAGCGAGATCAGTGATTTGTTATCTCGCCACTCAAAGAGCGGAGTTCCAGTTACTTTTAGATCCGGAGGCACAAGTCTGAGTGGGCAGAGCCTCTCTGATTCGGTATTAGTGGATACGAGAAAGAATTTTAAGAAGATTGAGATTCTCGATGGTGGCAAGAAAATCACCGTTCAGCCGGGTATTACAGTCAGGGAAATTAATAATCGGTTAAAGCAGTATGGATACAAATTTGGACCCGATCCAGCGAGTGAAATCGCCGCAACTGTTGGCGGAGTAATTGCAAACAATTCCAGTGGAATGGTCTGCGGAACCAGTGAAAATGCCTATAAAACAATAAT
>JACCDL010736596.1_pt1 | contig 10288 bp, 7 predicted proteins | sample 7441931 | NCBI WGS metagenome assembly JACCDL01 (sample SAMN15323437, study PRJNA562643) | freshwater metagenome | isolation source: river surface water | place: USA:Blue River Watershed | collected 2017-08-16 | reverse complement strand
TTGGCGGTGTACAGCGTTGATTCTTTAGTCATGGCGAGTGAATTCGATAAAGATCGGCCTCCCGTAAATTCAACCGCTAACTTCTTCTCTTCGCTTAAATAGCTACTTAACAATCCGTTTGTGTTAGTGCTATAGATTGTCCGTATCAACATTGTGTATTTTCCAGAACAATTTGAAGGCATATAAATTGAAACCAATGTATTTGGTCCAGTCGGATTCCAAGAGCTACTAAACACAGTATCGTTTGCAACTTTCTTGCCTAATTCTGACCAGATCTCAAATTCAACTTTTACCCCCAAGGCGCGATCAGCAAGAACTGATAATGGAAGCAGGCCTTGAATTGAAAAGGAGAGGGCATCGCAGTATTCATTTGGGGGGAAAGCAACCTTCGTGGGTATCTTTCCAGTCCAAATGTCTCCAACACCTTTAATTGCCGCAGTCACCGAAGTTTCATTTAAGACCGTTGGAATCGAAGCATTAGCTTTGATGGGAACCATAAGTGACAGGGAGATGGCTAAAAGAGCGAAGAGCGATCTATTGTGGAATGAGAGAAAAGCCCTAAGTCCGAGATTGGTCGGTACCTGATTCAAATTAACCTCCAATAAATGCCGCCGCTGGTCTGTGCAATCACGTACATCTCAGCAATTTCAAATTTGTCATTCACATTGACTCGGTAATCCTATACAAACCTCGGTGGACTCAGTTCACATTGGTTATTTGCATATTGCTCAAGGAGATGCTTCTTGCTTCTAATCCAGTAATAGACGGTCTCCTTCCAAACCTCAGAATTGGACTTCGACGCTTTGGAGCTTGGTGAGACAGGTAGGTCAGGCTCGGATTGATCAGGTAACTTTGATCCATTTGAGCAAGATGTAAGAAAGCCAGTCTCCCACACCAAAGTCAATAGACTCCTGGCTAAAGACCTCATGATTCTCTTACCAATCATCTTGCACTTAAAAACTACCGGAGATGACAGAAATTGTCAGTACACGAGTAAGACAAATAATCTCGTACCTCATGAGCAAGAGGATAAAGTAAAGCTGGACAACTTGAAAGACGATAGACAGTCAATTTTCTTTACATGTATCCCAATTAACTTGCTCATTCCTAAAAGTCATACTCGGAGGGCAGCTCAACAACTAAATCTCGCACCCTAGAGTTTTCATACATAGAAATTATTTGTAAGATTCAGAAACTTAAAGAGAGAGCCGCTCTGGATCACAAGCTGGAATCCTAAGAAGCGTTTAATTCGGGACATACACACTTCCCATGTTGGCCATTAGGTCACCCTTGCACGAGTAAAGCGAGGCTATCCAATTTATCGATGGAATCAATCGCGGGTTACTTGGACTTTGTCGAAGGCTCCGTGCAAAAGAAGCTTAATCGATAGGCCCTCAATCTTAATCTCGTCACCCTCGTGAAGGAGAGGGTCGCTTCCAGGGCTTACGCCACAGTTATAACTTTCGATGGGCCGCCCTGGGGGCGAAACTGCCGTGAAAAAGTCCTCAGTATGTCCAAATCTTGCATCATAGACGTAAGCAAGTACTCCATTTCTCTCAGTGAAAGTTGTACAAGAAAATTTAGTAACCCTTCTTGATTCAAGAATTAGAGCCTTTGTATCAGAAAGAGGTATTACTGCCATCTTTATTCCTTGACTTGTATTGTTTGAGAGAGGAATAAGGGTTAGTTCTAATTTATCTATGCTGGATGCTCTCCGACAATAAATTCGCTCCTCTGGTAACCATCCCAGTAAGAATCTGCTCCATCCTGCTAATTCTCTCTCACCTTCTGCGGTCGGAAATATAAAGGTATGGAGTGGAGGGGCAATTTTCGAACCTCCGAACTTCGCAAGGTTCAGTCCCCCGACATAAACTGATAGCCAATAAGACCAATAAGTTCGACCAATTGAAACTTGATCTTGATAAACCCCAGGTATCGTGAAGAAACCAAATCTACTTCCTTCATTCGTTACAAAGTTTTTCACAGAGTCATGCCAAGAAGCACCCTTTACACCATCTCGTGCAAGGTTCTGACCAATTGGCAAAATGAAGTGAACGGCTTGGACTCCAGTGAAATCCACGTACTTGTCAGCCTCGGTAATTGCGCGCTGCCAGAAACTTACTTGCTCTGGCTGACGGAAATCATTTTGATCCATTACGGGTACTTTGTATGAAGTTGACTCTCCCGGAAGTCGAATCCACTTTGGATGCACTTGCCATTCAATAGTCAACTTTCCTTCACTGACTAAATTTGCCCATTGGGAAGCAAGAAGCATTTCGTCTTGAACTCTTGAAAGAAAATTGCCTTGACCTGGAAGATCTGCAAAATCTATGGGGACGAGAGCCCACCGGATTTTTCCAGTTGATGCATAGAGTGGCTCCGGTGCTGGAAAACCTGACCTCGGCCCTACGGGATTTACCTGTTTAATCTTGCAGTTTGAAATATCTTCGCTTGGAGAACTCGGTGGTGCGTACTTTACCTGAGATACTTTCTGCTTAATTGCAACAGCTGATGTCGCCTTTGGGGATGGTTGTGAAGCCGACTTTGGCTCAAAACCTTTTCGGAACCAGACTAGCGCTCCATCGTCTCCTTCAGCACAAATCCAGAAATAGAAAGTCATTCTCTCTTCTCCTCGGACCATACATGGCTTACCAAGTAAATCCTCTTGGCTACACGCTGAAGTAAAAGCGACCTTAATTCCTCCGATAGTTCCTCCACCTTCACCATCAGGACCGGAAAATATTCTGGCTCGAAAGTAGTAATAATTGGCTCGATCGCATTCCAAATCAGCAACATCTACAATCACGATTGATGACTTGTCATTAACTATCTGCGTGCTGGCAAGCTCTGTACCTTCTGGATCGCTTACACTGACTACATAAACTTTATAAGATTGAAATGCTGTGGCCCTAAAACTAAATTCTGCCGTGGTCTGCCCTGTTAAAGTGAATTTAACATCTTGGAATGAGGGATTCGCTCCACTTTCAATTTGGTTAGCGCTTCCGCCAGAAGTTTGAACCGTCCTGAGAGTCAATTTTGGAGGCTTACTATCTTTCTCGTTAGTGGACGATGAACCCGAAGATGGAGATGGCATGGGGGAAGGCGAAATAGAGCTTGTGGCGTTGAGATTAACTGTGCTCTTGGTACTCTTTTGAATCACTCCGTTGTTCCAAACTAACTTTTTTCCTTCCCTAACGCATTTGTACTTAACATCTGCAAACTTCTTTAAAGTTCCGGCTTTACTGCAAGTCTGCCCAGGCTTAGGAGGAGTGGACGCTATCGATGGGGTAAGAAGTCCAAACATGGAGCAGAGCAACAGGGATATTAAATAAACCTTACCAACCCGCACAATACTGAACTATAGTGGAGCAAGAATCTACAGTAAAGAAATCGATTCTCTCTAACCCAATGAACTTACTTTGAAATACAATGTGGGTATGACCAAGTTGTCACGGAGGCTGTTCTTTTCGCTTGTCGGCATAATCTCGCTCAGTTTATTTAGAGAGAGCTCCACAGCAGCGACTAAGAAGACCAGGCCGAAAAAGAGAGTGACTCCCACCCCAAACGTCAAAAAGCCCACCTCATCTCCGACACCGTTGCTTGAGGGCACCTTGATTGCTAAAAGTAGCGACTTATTGCTGCGGCAACCAAGAATTTTTTTCTTGAAGGATTCTTTTGGAATTTCTACGAGTTACTCGCTTACCAGAACCTCAAGAGGAATCGTTGCATTCGATACTAGATGTACTCATGCTGGGGCCCAAGCAACGTTGAATGGCACGCAATTACATTGCGCTGCACATGGTTCACTTTTTAATCCTGAGTCTGGTGAAGTGATCCGTGGGCCAGCTTTTGAGACATTGAAAAGTTACAAAACAGTTGAAGTTAATGGAGAAATTCGCATCATTATTCCTTAATCGTGTAACCCGAAGGGCACTTTGGATTTCTGCCAGTAACCTTTATTGTTCTTCCATTCTTTTCACAAGTGATCGTCTTCAAACCTTTTGAATTGCGGTCAATAGTTGGAGATTTCTTTGGAATTGTTACAGCAGTGGCCTTCGCAGCCGGGCTTGGAGTCGAAGTAACCGCTACTTCAGGGAATGGTTTCGAAATCAATTCTTTATCGTAAGCAACGTTCCCAAGACCGATCCTCACATTGGCTGGGAAATTCTCCGGCAATGGCGTCTCGGAAAGATGTTTCATAACTGATAAAACTTCTGGTCGAAAACCAGGAAAGATAGTGGATGCACCCTCTGCTGTAATGCCAGCACGTCGAGTTAGTATCTCTGTTAGCAAACTTCGATAGTCTGCCGTGACAACCAAATCACCATCTTTTAATTGTTTTTCGTCCAGGCCAGGGAACCTTCCATGAATCTTTCCACCATCAACGCCACCGCCAGCAACAAGAAGGCTTGTACCCCATCCGTGGTCAGTACCAGTTGATTCATTTGCACTGACGCGTCTCCCAAATTCAGTTACCGTCACTAATGTCACGCGGGACCAGAGAACTCCAAGATCCTCTCGGAACGAAGCTATAGATCCAGCCAGATCGGCGAGATATCCCGTTAGCCAGCCATTCTCAAGAGAGCCCATGTTTGCATGCATATCCCAGTCACCTTGGAACTCGACATCCACAGCACGTACGCCAATACCAGCTTTGAGAAGTGCAGCTACATCGCGAAGTCTGCGACCTGTTCCTGTTTCGGGATACTTGACTTTAGTCAAAGCACTGCTTGCCAAGGCAATGTCATCGAGAGCTCGCACCGTTGATTTTGCCTGCGCCGCCCACGAATTGGTCCACCGGCCATGTGTTTCATCAATGAAGCCTGCTATATCTTCCGCTCGATAGCCGAATATTCCATCCAACTTGAAATTCTCTAGGCCGTTAACATTAACTGGAGCAACTTTGCCACCCACAAGCTGTTTGGTTGTTGATCCAATTCCGACCGATTGGACTACCGAGCCACTCCCCGTTGCATCTAGGAACCTTGCCATCCAACCAGATCGTTTCTCTTTTTCACCATAAGCCGCATAAGCAACGTCGGCAATCTCATCAAAGTGACTTCGTGAGTGCGTAGGCGCACCAACAGTATTTACAATCGCTAATTCCTTTGATTCCCAAAGCGGCATCAGGCGTCGCAATGCAGGGTGGAAGCCAAACTCCCTATCAATAGGTATAAGTGCTGAATTAGGAATGTAGATCTGGCCTCGAACTTTTCTCATCAAGGTCTCATCGGTAGGAACTATCGCACTTAGGCCATCAAAGCCACCCCGTAATACCAGCGTTACTACAACATCGGGTACTTCTGTGGTTGACGCAGCAAAGGAATACCGAATACCACTTTGTGAAAGGATGGTCATGCCACCAAATAGCGCCACCCCTTGGAGGAATTGGCGCCTCGAGAAACCCTCGCGACCTTCGGGACACTTCTTTATAGCTTCTTCTGTTATCACCTTAGGCTCCAAACGGGTAACTGGAGAATCAATCTTACGACTAACGACGTAACTTCTATGTTTAACTTACCAAGATCTAATTCAGACTGACTGAATCTTTTTAGCACGGCGCTCTTTACGGAAGCCAAATCAGCACTTCCTAGTTCTGTAAAAAGAAGTGCCTGAGAGATTTGATTTATGTGTGAATCTAAATCTTTCCCCTCCGAAGGAAAAAGTTGCGATAAGTTAGGTTTCTTCCACGAGCCGCCCTTTATAAAATTTCCATAGGAATTCCAGCGCAGTACTTGCGAGTTTGCGTTTACCCAATTAGCAGAAACATCCGAGTATCCGTCGGGCAAGTGCCAGCCAAGTGGGACATGATCTAACCCATGAAGATCATCCTTAATAATATTAGAGACAAATGAATAGTCCTTATTCCGACCAGGCCACTTGCCTAAATTATCGAAGTTCGGCAAGACGTCCAGAGCCCGTGCAACTGAGACATAATCTTCTCCTGGGCGTTTCAATTTTTTCCCCATCGAACTCTGAAAGTCTGGATGGCGATAAACGGCCTTTAGAGTCGACTTTATATCGCCTTTCGTGGACGTAAAAGTAGCAGCAACATCATCAATAAACTTCTTCGAGGGTACATCCTCAACAAACCTGCGTCCGAGCTTGAGGGCAATTGTCTTACCAGTCTCTGGATGATTACAGAGATAACTAATTAGAGACTTTATTGCAGGAAGAACTTCTGCTGCAGAATTGACCGTTCGCTGCCAACCCATCACCTTGAAACGGCCAAAATTCTGACGTTCGACATGTAGCATCACTGGGAAAGGTGGAATATCAATCAAGGTGCGCTTCTCTGGTAACTGTTGAACGAGAGGACCGCCATAAAAGTTTTGCGGCCACTTTACTCGAATTCCAGAGAACAACTTCGAAGCATCAAGTACGTCAGCTTGGGTATAACCTGCTTTGGGAGCAACCGTATGAAGTTCTAGAAGCTCTCTCCCATAGTTTTCATTAGGAACTTCTTTTGTACTCAATTCCCCATCTAAATAGACCACCATTGCTGGATGAAGGGCAGAATATTGAATCAAATCTTCAAAATTTCCTAAAGCATTCCTTCGAATGACATTGGCGTTCCAATCATTTGTATGCCAATCAAGGAGATCATTCTTTGTCATATCGCCGATTGTTGATATGTTTATAAGGGTATGCCAGAAGTTCACCATCATTTCAAAAATCTGTCGTTTGGAACGTGCTTGTCGAACAACGCTATACAAGTTAAGTGTCCGGCCAGCCATCCAATGAGTATTGAATTGCGCAGTGTCGCTTGACTCAGACTCTGCTAAGGACTTCAGGAATGCAACGTCCTTATGGATATAGTTGAACATTTCCCAGTTGGAGAGAAATTCTTCGACTTCAGAATCGTTTATGCTACCTGGGTCGAGTTGAGTATCAAACCATTTATCGATCCCGATCTTCTTAACTTCTGTTACGAGCTCTTTTGTAGGCCCATAAGTAAATCTTTTCAAAAGGTGTACCACGGGATCACGAGAGGGAGCAGTTGCCCCCGGTGACCAAGTAGATAACATGGCTCTAGAATACTAAGGAGCCAAAGAGACTTCCAGGTACTCTCGCTCAGAGTCTTTTAAGGGCCTTTGGATTGGTTCTTTTAGATTGAGCCTTAACCTTTTAGATACAGATTCACATCTGTCACTTGTAGTCGAAACTCTTTAACGTGAAGAACGTTATTCCCTTTTTGCAATTCGATAGTTATATTTTGAGAATGAATTTACTACCTAAGTCACGCTTCTTAACAGGGTTTATAGCTGCTAGCTTGGTATTTGGAACTTCGGCTCTAGCTGTAAATGTTCAAAATTCCCCTGACACGGGCTACTTACTCTGTTACAACACCTCGACCAAGGCAGTCACTTTTCCAGGATCCCTTAAATGCCCCAAAGGGACGAAGCCTCTTGAACTTGGCACAAAAGGAGCTACCGGTACACCAGGAATTAATGGAATAAATGGTCGAGATGGTCTGCCAGGGCCAAAGGGTGAACCCGGACCTGCGGGTCAGAATGGTAAAGATGGAATTGATGGGTTAGATGGCACTAATGGTTTAGACGGGGTGTCGCCAATTACCTTTAATGCTTACATTGCAGAACAGGACGTTTTAGTTACCAACGCAACTTCAGGAAAACGTTTTATAGTTCTCAAACTCTCTGACTTGGTTGGGGACGTAAAAGATCCAGTGGATTATCTACTTTCTGCTCAAGTAGACATAACATTCTCGGAATCTGTTGATGATGCAAAGAAGATAGCCTGGTGTACATGGAGAGACTCGAAAGATTGGCAAACGACGGACGAGTACTACGGAAGTTTCGGTTACTCCAATATCCAAGGAGATAATCTCTTCTACTCTGTTCAGATTCCAGCACGCGCAACTTTAAGTCTTGATGAAGATTCAAATGACCGTTATCTAACTTGTACGATGTTTGGCTCGGGTTCCGTAACGGGCGGATTTATTACCGCACAACAAATAATTGGTGAATTCATGGACACAATTGGTGGATAGTTGAGAGACTTAAAGTGCCCCAAAAAGGTCAAGGCTTCTTTCTCTGGCGGCTGACGACCTGGCCAACAATAACGATAATTAGAGCGATGAAGAACATTGCACTTCCGATTACGTTGGCTTGGGCAGGAATTCCACGAGCGGCTGAGACATAAACAAATTTAGGGAATGTTGACTCGATACCCGAGTTGAAGTTAGTAATGATGAAATCATCGAACGAGAGTGAGAAGGCCAGAAGCGCTGCGCCTGCGATACCGGGCATAACCAAAGGAAGAGTGACATAGCGGAAAGTTTCGCGCTCATTGGCATAGAGATCCATTGCAGCTTGTTCCAGGCGTGGATCAAGGGATGCGATACGAGCTTTGACGGTTACGACAACAAAGGAAATACAGAACATTACGTGCGAAATCACAATTGTCCAGAATCCTGGATTAACTCGTAAGTTCAAGAACATCGCAAGAAGAGAGGCGCCAAGAACAACTTCTGGTGTTGCCATGGGTAGGAAGATCAAAAGATTAGTACTCGAGCGACCACGGAATTTGTGGCGTCCAAGCGCGAACGCAATCATCGTGCCCAAGACCGTGGCAATAACTGTGGAGATCACGCCGATCTGAAGTGAGTTTGAGACTGCTTGGCAGACTTGTGGCGCGCCACAAGGATTCTTCCAGTTATCGAGCGTAAATCCCTGCCAGACAAGATTGCTCTTTCCCGCATCGTTAAAGGAAAAAACGAAGGTGTATGCGACAGGGATAAAGAGGTATATGAAGGCAAGTGCGGCATAGATTCTGATCAAATTTCGTGAGAACCAGCGATTAGCGCGATGACTCAAAGAAGGCATAGGAGCGGTTTGGTTTGAACGAGTGATTGTCATACCAATTCATCCGTTCCGGATTTGCGGATATACAGGGTGACCAAAATAAGGATAGTTGCCATCAAAGTAAATGAGAGCGCAGCTGCTGTTGGATAATCAACGACTGCAAAGAAACGAGATTCAATGACGTTGCCAATCATCTTTGTACTGGGATTGCCGAGAAGCGCTGCGTTAACATAATCGCCAGCGGCTGGGATGAAGGTCAACAATGTTCCAGCAACAACACCTGGCATTGATAATGGAACGGTTACTTTTCTAAATGTTGTAAAACCGTTGGCGTAGAGGTCACCTGCTGCTTCAAGAGTGCGCGGATCGATGCGCTCGAGACTTGCGTACAGAGGCAAGGTCATAAATGGCAGGAAGTTGTAAGTCAATCCCGAGACAACAGCAATGGGGGTTGCGGTGAGTCGAAGAGAATCGTCGAAGAATGGTAGAAGTTTGAGCGTAGAAACAATCGGTCCTTCGTCGCCCAGAATCTGGGTCCACGCCACAGTGCGAAGCAGAAACGACGTGAAGAATGGAGCCACAACCAGAACAAGAAGAATGTTGCGATACTTTCCTGATTTGAAAGCAATCATGTATGCAAGCGGATAGGCGATTGCCAAAGCAAGAATCGTTGCAATCCCTGCGTATACAAATGAGCGAACGTACTGTTCTTGATTCGCAACGAAGGCATCGACGTAGTTCTGGAAGCGAAGCTCTTGAACATAGGTGCCGATTTGTGCGCCTTCAGGGCGAACCATGGTTGAGGTACTAGCAAGAGAGAAGATCGGAATAATGAAGAATGTGACGAGCCAGATTAAGCCTGGGGCAAGAAGCAAATAAGGGGTGTACGAACGCGATTTGAGTCCACTCTTTGGACCCGAGTGGCTACTGGTGGCGGCGTGAAGAAATGCCATCTACTTACTCGTCGTCAAGATCTGCGCCGGCGTTAACATCTTGGGCGCCATCTAAACCAAAGGTGTGTTCGGGATCCCACTCGAGTGAGACCTTATCCCCCACGCGCAGATCATGTAGACCTTCATCGTTCTGTTCGAATACAACCAGTTCGAGATCCCATGGAGTGCGAACCAAATATTGTGTTGATGTTCCAACAAACGAGCGATCTGTTACAACGCACTCTTTGATTGAATTAGTGCCCTTGTCATCAAGGCGAAGTTTTTCAGGGCGAACGCCGAGCAGAATCGAATCGCTATCAGTTGAGACTCTCTCTAGCGGAACTTCAAAGGTATGTCCTTTTGCAGTCACAACTGCTTTTCCGCCGGCGCGCGATTGGACTTTCGCTTTGATGAGATTGCATTGGCCAAGGAAGTTGGCGACGAAAGCGGTCTTGGGCGCTTCATAAAGATCAGTCGCAGAACCCATCTGTTCGATCTTGCCTTGATTCATGACCGCGATTGTGTCGGCCA
>JACCDL010042892.1_pt1 | contig 10289 bp, 13 predicted proteins | sample 7441931 | NCBI WGS metagenome assembly JACCDL01 (sample SAMN15323437, study PRJNA562643) | freshwater metagenome | isolation source: river surface water | place: USA:Blue River Watershed | collected 2017-08-16 | reverse complement strand
CCAGCAAAAGATTAAGCTAAAAAGGTCCCGAAATTCGGGACCTTTTTGATTTACACCAGTTGCTTTAGAGCTATTTCAAAAGCCCGTTCTGATAGTCTTGTTTTATCAGATGATAACTGATGCGTTTTCTGCAATGCATTCTTAATGATTTGAGAAGCATCGTTAAAGATGGCCGCATCACTCATTTCCACATTCTTACCCATAAGGTAGGCAAAAACACGGGCCATGACGCAATTAGAAATAAAATCGGGGATGACCGCTACTTGCTGATCGGCATATTCCATGGTCGGACCAAAAAAGATCTCCGGATCGGCAAAAGGCACATTGGCGCCGCAAGCAATTACTTCTAAACCAGTAGTCGCCATTTTTTGTACCTGCTCACGACTCACCAAACGAGAAGCGGCAGCAGGAACAAAAATTTCAGCACCCGCTTGCCAGATTTGTTGGTTGATTTGCTCAAAAGGAATCAGATTGTCTGCTACGAGCGTATTTCCTTCCCGATTTAAGAATAAAGCACGAATTTCTTCAAAACTAAAGCCATCTGTGTTTAATAATCCTCCAACACGATCAATGATCCCTACTACTTTTACACCTTGCTGAGCCAAGTAAAAAGCAGCGGCAGCACCAACATTTCCCCAACCTTGTATAATGGCTTTCTTGCCCTTGATATCTCCACCATAAATCGCATAAAAATGCCTGATCGATTCTGAAACACCATAGCCGGTGATCATATCGGCCACCACATATTTTCTTTTAACATCGGGTGTAAAAGAAGCATCTTCCAATACCTTCGATACACCATAACGTAACTGACCGATTTGGTGGATTCGCTCATTTTCACGAGCTGCGTAGTGTCCATTGATCACCCCCTCTTGCGGATGCCACAAACCATAATTCTCCGTAATTGGGATTACCTCATGAATCTCATCTACATTTAAATCACCACCGGTACCGTAATAGTTTTTAAGCAATGGAATGACGGCCTTGTACCAACGCTCCAATACTCCCCGTTTACGTGGATCGGCTGGATCGAAATTGATGCCCGATTTTGCCCCGCCTATAGCCGGACCAGAGACCGTAAACTTCACTTCCATGGTTTTTGCCAGCGACTCTACCTCACGTTTGTCTAGGCCTTTGCGCATCCTAGTACCACCACCGGCAGCACCGCCTCTTAAAGAATTAATCACCACCCAGCCCTCGGCCTCTGTTTCAGCGTCTTTCCATTCGAAAATTACTTCTGGACGTTTTTCTTCAAATTGTTTTAGCAGGTTTTTCATGTGGAATTTGATTAAACAAAAAAGCCTCCCCAAATAATCGGAGAGGCTTTTTGTAGCTATTTTTAATTAAACTCTTTTGGTTTTAATACGAGCAGCTTTACCAGTTAAGGCTCTCATGTAGAACAACTTAGCTCTACGAACCTTACCATAGCTCACCACATCAATTTTTTCGATGTTTGGAGAATTGATTGGGAAAATACGCTCCACTCCAACACCGTTAGACATTTTACGAACGGTAAAAGTTTCGTTTGCGCCAACGCTGTTACGCTGAATTACAACGCCTTGGTAGATTTGCACACGCTCTTTGTTACCTTCGCGAATTTTATAATGTACAGCAACGGTATCACCTGCCTTAAATGCAGGAGTTGAATTTCTAACGATTGCCTGTTCTTCTACAAATTTTACTAAATCCATGATTTTAAGCTCTTAACACGATTTTTGAGCCTGCAAAAATCGGACTGCAATTTTAGGCAATAATTTCGAATATAAAAAGGACTTTTAAAAATTTTCCACATTTTGTGCCTAAAGGTGCTTGTACTCCTGTAAAAGCTCGCTGATGTGTTTACATTTTACCTGCACATTTTGCAAACCACCTGGCCTAACCCCGAAAATCTGCTCCAATTGCAACATTTTCTGATAGGGAATATCACGGCTTTCCTCTGCCCTGATACTCCGGTAATTAAAAAAAGTGTTAGGAGAAATATTCAGCACCATAGGAATTATTTTCAGCGCTTTTTTATAATCCTTCATCGGCAAATTTGCCAACATTTCATTAATACAATACTTATACATAAGTTAAATTTTATAGATTTAAAGAAAAATTTGTATATTTTATCAAAATATTGAGGGCTTTAAAATTAGTTTAGTAATTATTACGAATAAAAATAAGCATTACAATTAATATATTCTACTTTATACTTAAATTTTTATGTACCTAAAAGAAACCGTAGATAAACTATTAAAAAAACATAACCGCTCGCTGAGTTGGCTGGCTTCAGAAATGGGGAAGTCGTTCGATGGGTTAAAACTAAGCTTGGTGAAGGGCTCTATCAAATATCAGGACCTGATCTTGCTTTCGAGAAAATTACAAGTACATCCCGGCGAACTTTTTGAAAGTGATCATACCGGCTATTCGCCAGAGGAATGGAGAAATGTATTACAAGAGGGAGAAGCGCAATACAACAATGTCAAAAAGGAATTATCTTCTTGTAAAGAATTGAACGAAGCACTCAGGAATCAATTGAAAGATAAGGAGCGGATCATTGAATTGCTGAATCAGGACAAACCTTGAACAGCGGGTACTAATCGCTCAATAAATCAGGACGACGGCTACGGGTACGCTCCAGTGCTTTTTCGTGGCGCCATTCATCAATTGCTTTCTGATTGCCGCTCAGCAGAATATCCGGCACCGAATGGCCCTTCCATTCAGCTGGACGGGTGTAAACCGGTGCATCCAGTAAATCGTCTTGAAAAGAATCAGAAAGCGCAGAGGTTTCGTCAGATAGAACACCCGGTATCAGACGGACGACTGCATCAACCAATACCGCAGCCGGCAATTCGCCTCCTGAAAGCACATAGTCGCCAATGGATATTTCCCGGGTCACATAAATATCTCTGATACGCTGATCGATCCCCTTGTAATGACCGCATAAAATGAGGATGTTTTGATGAGAAACAAGGTGATTGGCAATTGGCTGGTCTAAACGCTCTCCATCGGGGCTCATAAAAATGATTTCGTCGTATTGTCGTTCTTTTTTCAGGGCCTCAATACAATTGGCAAAGGGTTGGATGGTCATCACCATGCCACTGCCGCCGCCGTATGGATAATCATCTACACTTTTGTGCTTGTTATCGGCATAATCACGCAGGTTGTGCACATGGATCTCAGCCAGCCCCTTTTGTTGCGCCCGATGTAAGATGGAATGAGCAAAAGGACCTTCGAGCAGGCCGGGTAAAACAGTGACGATATCGAAACGCATGGCCAAATTTACGTTTTAATCGTCCAATTCCAGTTGAAAAATCTCTTCAACAGATGTATGGAAATATTGAGCAATTTTTAAAGCCAATACAGTTGAGGGTACATATTTAGCCGATTCGATGGTATTAATTGTCTGACGACTTACCCCAATGGCTTCGGCCAGATCGGCTTGGGTGATGTTCTTGATGGCACGCTGCACTTTGATCGTATTTTTCATGGCTTAAGCTTGGTTTTGGATGTGAATCATCGCTCTGAAACGAATAATGAACAACAAAAGCACACTAAACATATTGTAAACCATGATATCCAAAAAAGCGGTACTATGTACCAGTAAGATTTGAAGGGTTAAAATCATATAATTTAAATAAACCGCAAATTGTAAGGATTCTAAACGCAGGCGGCTGATGAATTCGTCTTCTATTTTTTCTTTTGAAAAAGCAATAAATAACAAACTGATAATTAGACCAATACTTGCTATTTCATCGGTAAAATTCAAGGTGCCCGAATCAAACAAGTTTTTTTGAATACCCAAATCGATGTCTAAAAAATTGAAACTAAAATCAGCATGCATACATGCCAAACCCAATACCAAGGAAGGGAAAAAGATCATCCAGCCAATACGACGATAATGGTGCGGGAATAAGAATTTATTTTTCATAATTGTCAACTTTATTTTAACAAATGTAAAACAAAATTGACAAATTGTACAAAATTTTTTACGAATTCAGGTACAGATCGATCAAACCTTCGGGCAGGCTGACATGCAAAACACTCTTCTCTGCATCGATCTCTTTAATAAAATCATCATTCAGCGGGAACAGTATTTCGCGGAACCGATGCGGCACCACGGCCACATATTGCTGTGGGTATTCGTGTATCTCCACGATCTCACCCAATTCGCCACGCTGCTCATCCAAAACCATAAAACCCTTGAGGTCGGTGATCAGAAATTCATTCGGATCACGCTCGGGTTTCTTAGCATTAGGCAAGTAGATCTTTTTCCGGACCAATTTTTCAGCCTTCTCAATCACATCCACATCTTCGAGGTAGATGTTGGCTGTCTGGTTAGGCTGAAAGGCGCATTCGCTGACAAAATAAGGCACCAGTTTCCCGTTCATCTCGAGAAAAATAGTGCCCAAATCGAGGGCTTGTGGATCAGAATACTCAAAAAATACCTGTACCTCACCCTTCAGACCCTTGGTCTTGGTAATATATCCGATATAAAAGCTATCCTCTATTTTCATCTGGCCTTTAAATAAAAATGTCATCCCAAAGATAGCTCTAGGATGACATTTAATTATCGTTTGCTTTAGAATTACTCAGCAGCAGCTTCGTCAGTAGCGCCTTCTTCGGCAGCAGGTGCTTCCTCAGCGGCAGGAGCCTCTTCAACAGGGGCTTCTTCGGTAGCTGGTGCCTCTTCAACTGGAGCTTCGGCAGGAGCCTCCGCAGCAGTTTCTTCAGCAACAACTTCTTCTGCGGCAGCTTCTGCTACTACTTCAGCACCTTCTTCGGTAGCCGGAGCTTCTTCAGCTGCTGGTTCTTCAACCTCAGCAGGAGCAGCATACTTGGCTTCGATGGCCGCAGCTTTTGCTTCTTTGCGTTTAGCTTCAGCAGCAAGTGCTTCTTTCTTTGCTTTGTCTTTTGTTTGAGTCAAATTATCAACCTTACCAGTGATTTTTGCCTCTTTAGCGCTCAACCATGCAGCGAATTTCTCTTCCGCTTGCTCAGGTGTTAAAGCACCTTTTTTAACACCACCCTGTAAGTGTTTTTTGTACAAAATACCTTTGTACGACAGGATAGCACGACAAGTATCTGTAGGCTGGGCACCTTTGTTCATCCAGTCTAAAGCTTTGTCGAAATTTAAGTCGATGGTTGCCGGGTTGGTGTTAGGGTTGTAAGAACCAATCCGCTCAATGAATTTACCGTCTCTCGGAGCACGTGAATCCGCCACCACTACGTGATAAAAAGGTCTTCCCTTTTTACCGAATCTTTGCAATCTGATTTTAGTTGCCATGTTTTAATTAAGTTTATGTATTCAACATATTTCCCGGAGTCTCCTACTGCGGGGCTGCAAAGATAGCAATTAATCAGAATTAAAAAACAGAAAATGAAGGTTTTACCTCCCGGGATGGAAGACAAAGCCTTATAGAGAAAGTATTTCTACGATCTTGAGCAGATTAGGATTTACTTCAGCAATGTGCTTAATGGCCTTTTTGAATGGGGTAAAGTGGATATTATTATTAATTAAACCCACCATTTCTCCTTTTCTTCCTTCCAATAAGGCTTCTACTGCAGCAACTCCCACCCGGCTGGCCAAAACACGGTCCATGCAAGATGGGCTGCCGCCGCGTTGCATGTGACCCAAGATAGAAACCCTGGTGTCGATATTCGGAAATTTTTGCTTTACCGCTTCGGCTACCTGCATGGCACCCAAATCATCTCCTTCTGCCACAATGATGATTTTAGAAGATTTATCCTTACGTCCATGCTCTAAGCGCTCCAATAAATGAGGTAAATCTGTTTTGGTTTCGGGGATCAGAATGGCCTCTGCACCCGAACCGATACCACTTCGCAAAGCGATCAAGCCAGAATCGCGGCCCATTACTTCCACAATGAATAAACGATCGTGTGATTCGGCGGTATCGCGGATCTTATCTACCGCATCTACTACGGTATTAAGAGCGGTATCATAACCAATGGTATAATCAGTCCCAACCAAATCATTATCAATGGTACCCGGTAAACCCATGATGGGTACATTGAACTCATCGATGAATATACTGGCTCCGGTAAAGGTACCATCGCCACCTACACCCACAAGGGCATCAATTTGGTGTTTTTGTACTTGTTCGTAAGCTTTTTTACGACCTTCGGGGGTTCTGAACTCGGCACTGCGAGCAGTTTTTAGAATAGTTCCTCCACGCTGTATGATATTGGCCACCGATTTGCGGTCCATCGGGATGATCTCTCCATTAATTAAACCCTCATAACCACGCATAATTCCCACTACTTCCAGGTTATGATACAAGCCAGAACGTACTACTGCACGAATGGCAGCATTCATTCCTGGTGAATCGCCCCCAGAGGTAAAGACTCCGATTTTTTTGATGGCACTCATACTTATTGTTCTTTTGACACTAACTTTCCGCTATCTAAAAAACGGATATAATTGTTAATATCCAAATTAAATGCTTGTGCGGGCACTAATTGCTTGCCTTCGGCATTCACAATCACATAATAAGGCTGCGAATTGGTTTTAAAGGTAGAAGCCTGAAAATCACTCCATTTTTGGCCAATAGTCCTGATTTTTTTACCGCTGAAACTAGAAATATATTGTTCTGCTTCGGGAAGCTCAGTTTTATCATCCACATAAAGTGAGATCAATACATAATCTTCTTTCAGGCGTTTCAACACCTGAGGGTCGGCCCAAACAGTTGCCTCCATTTTTCGGCAATTGGTACAGCTCCAGCCGGTAAAATCGAGCAAAACAGGTTTGTTTTGCTGTTTGGCAAAGGCCAGGCCTTCTTCATAATCGTAGAAGGCATCTAAACCATAGGGGGCGTGGAACAAATTGGCGTACTTTTTATTTCCATTGCTTTTATCTGTTGTTGAACCGCCCGAAAGGGTGGTTAAATCAAAATCTTGGGTAGTTTGAGGCGGCAACCAGGCATTGATTCCTTTGAGAGGGGCACCCCACAATCCCGGAATCATATAAATAGTGAAGGACCAAACCAGCATGGCAAAAAACAATCGTGGCAGGGAAATAAAACTGAGTTCGCTATCGTGAGATAATTTGATCTTACCCAACAGGTACATTCCCCAGAAAGCAAAAATCACGATCCAAATGATCAGGAAAATATCGCGATCCAACACTCCCCAATGATAAGCCAGGTCTACATTGGATAAAAACTTGAAGGCCAAGGCCAATTCTAGGAAACCCAATGAAACTTTTACGGTGTTTAACCAGCCGCCCGATTTTGGCATTTCTTTCAACCAGGATGGGAAGATGGCAAAAAGTGTAAAAGGTATAGCCAGAGCAGCCGAGAAACCGAACATACCCATGGCCGGACCAAGGTAAGCGCCATTGGAAACGGCATCTACCAGCAGGGTACCGATAATCGGACCGGTGCAGGAGAAGGAAACAAGCGCCAGGGTAAAAGCCATAAAGAACAAACCGATCAAACCGCTTCGGTTAGATTGAGCATCCATTTTATTGACCAGCGAACTGGGTAGGGTGATTTCGAAAGCTCCCAAAAATGAAATGGCAAAAATCACCAGCAAGGCGAAGAACAATAAATTAAAAGTGGCGCTGCTGGCTGCTTCGTTCAGGGCCGAGGTACCGAAAATCAGGGTGACCGCCATTCCCAATGCCACATAAATTAAAATGATAGACAAGCCGTAAATAAAGGCACTTCTGACGCCCTTGGCTTTAGAGCCCGATTTCTTGGTGAAATACGAAACCGTTAATGGAATCATTGGGTAGATACAGGGCATGAAAAATGCCGCCAAGCCGCCTAAAAAACCGGCAATAAATATGGTCCAAAGAGAACCACCGCTGCTTTCGGCTTGATCGGCAGCAAGCGCTGCTGGCTTTATTTGAGCTTGATTGGCGGTGTCGATGCCAGTATTTGCTGATACGGTCCCGGAATCTTGCAGCAGATTAGTATCTACCGGAATGCTAAACTCTACCTCGGTGGGTGGCAAACACTTTTTATCATTACAAACCATGAACTCCAAAACTCCATTAATGGTGGTTTTTGGTTTTTTGAGCTTGATTTTTTGCGTAAAAGTAACCGCATCCTGATGCCAGGCGATCTGCATCCCAAAATTTGGATCAAATGCATTGACGGCTTTCGGGCTTTCGCTCACTTTTCCGATCAATTCATAATCGGCCGAAGGGCTAAATTTAAAAGTGGTAGGAATGGGGCCGCCATCTTCAATAAATTGAGAATACACATGCCAACCCTTATCAATCTTGGCTTTGATCAAGAGGTTTACTTCCGTATCAGAAAGTTTTTGGGCAGAAAAGGACCATTTTACCGGCTCTTCAATCTGAGCAAAAAGCGTCAAACTCTGTAGTAGCAGTACAAACGCAAGGAGTTTCTTCATCATATTAGTCTGTAATAAATGTTATTTCTTTAAATCCAAATTCCCGATCATCTCCGTTTATATTCACGCAAAGCGACCCGCTGGGACTCACTCCGGTAATTTTTCCGGATTTAATTTCTCCATTCACTCCAAAGTTGGCTTCAGCTTCCAACCTATAAAGTGCCTGAAGATAATCTCTATGGAGCTTTTCGTTTTTACCGGCTTTGAGCGCCAGGTAACGAACTTCAACCGCTTTGCAAAGGTCGTCCAATAGTAGGTTTAAATCACAATCTGTTTGTAAAATATTTTTGATGGAAACGGCCTTGGGAAGATCGCTCGGAAAATGAAGCTGATTGACATTTAGTCCGATACCAATAATGGCGTGTTTCCAGGTGCTTCCCTGCAGGATATTCTCAATGAGCACACCGGCAATTTTTTGATCTCCAAAAAGGATGTCGTTGGGCCATTTGATTTTTAATTCCGGGCCCAGCATGGGGTTTAAAACATCCCAAAGGGCCAAACTGATGGCTTTATTCAGATCGAATTGCTGGTGAATTCCCATAAACTTGGGCTTCAAAAGGATACTGAAGGTTAAATTTAGACCCGCTTCAGAAAACCAGGCATTGCCCATCTGCCCTCTTCCGGCAAATTGATCATCTGCCATTATTACAGTACCTTCTGCGAGTGGCTCGGATTTTGACAATAAGTCTTTGAGATAGGAGTTGGTGGAGGCTACAGTAGAAAGTTTAACCAAATTTTGACCGACAAATAATCTTAGAAAATTGTTATTTTGCAATGGGTAAGGCCTCCTACTAAGCATATCCAAAACTAAATTTTTTTAATGGTAAAAAATAAAGCTGTCCAAGAATCTACCCGAATTTCAGAAATCGTGATACACGGAATTCAGGAAAAGAAGGGAAATGAAATTGTTCGTTTAGATCTCAGAAATATTCACAGTTCGGTAGCCGATTATTACGTAGTTTGTCACGCAACATCTTCTACACAAGTTAAGGCAATTGCCCAAAGTGTAGAAGAAGAAATTTTTAAGGCCTTAAAACTAGAACCCTGGAGAAAAGAGGGTTTACAACACGGTGAATGGGTTTTATTAGATTATGTGGATGTGGTGGTACATATTTTTAAAACAGAGAAAAGAGCTTATTACGGCATAGAAGAACTTTGGGGCGATGCCGAGATTCAGGCTTACCAAAGCGCCTAATCCCCTAAATATTAATCAGACTGCAACAATTGATAATGAAAGAAAATAAATCAAGTTCCCCCAGATCGATAAAGAAAATTCCAGGAAAGAAAATTGTACCGAAGCCACCCAAGTTTAATATCATGTGGCTTTATGCCGCAATTATTCTGGGGCTTTTTGTGGTTCAGTATTTGTTCAGCGGGAGTACTGCCAAACAGATCTCCTATCAGAAATTTGAAAACGAACTGTTAAGACCTCGTGATGTAGAAAAACTGGTAGCCTATAAAAATCAAGACTTATTGACGGTGGAGGTATATATCAAAAAAGATCGCCTCAACCAGCCAAAATACGCAGAGTTCAAAGAGAAGAACACCTTTGCAAGTTCAGCTGCAAATACTCCTCAGTATTATTTTACAGAAGGCTCTGATGCCAGTTTACAGGCCAAGTTGAGAGAGGCTGAAAAAGATCTGCCTGCCCAACAGCGTACGCCGCTCATTTTCGAATCGAGAGAAAGCCCATGGGCGGGTTGGTTTATGTCTTTTATTTTACCAGTACTCTTGCTAATTGCTTTCTGGGTGTTCATTATGCGCAGAATGGGCGGTGGAGCCGGCGGTGGTGGCGGAGGCCAGATTTTCAATATTGGTAAATCAAAGGCTACCCTGTTCGATAAAGAATCGCAGGTAAATATCACTTTTAACGATGTGGCGGGTTTAGAAGAAGCGAAACAAGAAGTGATGGAGATTGTAGATTT
>JACCDL010429560.1_pt1 | contig 10295 bp, 8 predicted proteins | sample 7441931 | NCBI WGS metagenome assembly JACCDL01 (sample SAMN15323437, study PRJNA562643) | freshwater metagenome | isolation source: river surface water | place: USA:Blue River Watershed | collected 2017-08-16 | reverse complement strand
GGTGTTTTTGCCGCAATTGACGCCCCAATCCGACAGAGTTTCAATATTGAGATTGTCGGTAGGGATGATCTGACAAATGCCATGAGTCTAAATAGCGCAAACTTCCACTTCGGCAGATTGGTCGGCCCAGCGATCTCAGGATTCTTAATTGCAGCTTTTGGTACCGGACCATCATTTTTGATCAATGGCATCTCATTTATGGTTGTCATGACCGCGCTCTTTGCAGTCAGAAACGATGAGTTACATGAACAGAAGAAAGAGCCTAGTGATGGCACCTTGCGAGAGGCCTTTGCATACATTAAGAAGCGACCAGATTTGCAATTAGTGCTGATTGCAGTTTTCTTCGCCTCTAATTTTGGATTAAATAATCAGATTTTTAATGCGTTAATGGCTACTAAAGAATTTGGAAAAGGTGCAGCGGCTTACGGAATCTTGGGTACCGCCGTGGGCTTAGGTTCGTTAACTGGAGCGCTACTTTCTGCAAGATATGATCGAACCAGAAGTATCTCATTTGTTCCCCTTGCTGCAGCAAACTTCGGAATCTGGGTATTTGCACTCTCGCTTGCTCCCAGTTATCACTTCTATGCTTTGTTGCTACCACTTAATGGAATCAGCGCACTGACGATGATGATTGCAGCAAATTCTTATGTGCAAGCTAACTCTGACATCGCTATCAGAGGTCGTATCATGGGTATTTACATGTTCATTTTTATGGGAGGCACTCCAATCGGTTCTCCATTAATTGGATATACCGCAGAACAATTTGGACCACGATCTACAATCGCAATCTGTGGAATTATCACGATTTTGGCCGCTTTGATTGCGCTACTTAAATATCGAAAGACCGCCCAAATTCCAAGCGATGTCAGCGTGAAAGCGGTGCTTCAGAGTTAGTTTCCGAGCTGACTAATTGCAAAGCTAAAAATGCCAAAGCAATCAATACCGGCACCATCAAATATGCTTTTGAAATTCCTATCAAATCTCCAAGAAACGCTAGGAAGAATGGGGCTAATGCAATTGCAAGTCCCGCCGCATAGGCAGAGATTCCCATGGCTAAATCTGGCCGGTTATCACTTAACTTAATCAATCGAACCGAAGACATAGAGAATTGGCCACTTATTCCGAGGCCAACAAAGAGCAGCGCTATCAAAGATACTTGTAAATTGTGTGAGAGCCAGAAGACCATAAAGGCGACAAATTGCAAACTTAAAATTGCGCGCAATCGATTATCAAGTGAAGTCTTGCGTAACCAAATTGGGATGAACCATCTGCCAATTCCCATGCCAGTTCCTAGCGCTGCAATACATAGAGTGGAGATTGCGGGATCTGCTCCGGTGCGATCTGTAATCAAAGTCGCGGCCCAAAAGGCGGTAGCAAATTCAGATGAAATGGTTGCGAAGAAACCAAACCAAGCAATCCAGTATTTGATTCCTAATTTGCCACTTTGTTTTGGCGCATCATAATCATGCGAATCTACGATCTTGTCGCGACCAAAGAAGTACAGCAACAGCGCTGCAGGGATGCAGAGTAAGAGCGCAATTCTCCAAGAGATGCCATATGTCGCAAGCGTTCCAACTGCGACAGTGCCGAGCACATACCCCACCGAATTGATGGCATTACTTTGAGAGACTGCCAAGTCCGGAGTCTTTGGGTAATGGTGTGAAAGTTGAGTCACCATGTTTAGGATTACAAAATTAAAACCAACACAGGAGAAGAGCACTGAGAGCAGCGTTATGTAAACGGTGTTTCCCAATGCAAATACGGGAACTCCGATTGAAAAGATCACAAGGCCAAGCCAAGAGACATTTCGCCGACCATACTTATGAACCAGATTTGGTTGGATAAATCCAGCAATAATCGCTGCTAATCCCATCATGGTTCCGTGTAGCCCTGCGACTGTTAGTGAAGTTCCTTGTTCTTCACGGAGCAATGGTTGTGCTGGGCCAAATCCGCCTAAATAGAAATTAAGAATTGTGGCTTGGCCAGCGATAGTCCAAAAGGCAGCGTCGCGCCGTAATTTACTCAACGTTAACCATTTATATCTTGTTAGATTCGCTCGACGACGTATTCGATGGATTTAGTTAGTGCTTCGATGTCAGATGAATCTACCGCCGGAAACATTCCGATTCGTAATTGGTTCTTACCCAATTTTCGATATGGATCGGTATCTACTATTCCATTTGCGCGAAGAACTGATGCAATTTGGTTTGCATCAATCGAGTCATCAAAGTTTATGGTTGCCACGACGTTAGAGCGCATCGCAGGATCTGAGACAAATGGATGTGTGTAACTGGTCTGCTCCGCCCATTTGTAGATGATCTCTGCACTCTTTTGGCTGCGACCTGCTGAGAATGAGAGCCCGCCATTTTCATTGAACCATTCGATCTGCTCGGCAAGTAAAATCAAAGTGGCAAGTGCCGGTGTGTTATAGGTCTGATCTAACTTAGAATTTTCGATCGCAATCGTTAAGTCAAAGAATGCCGGAATCCATCGACCTGATTCTTTTATCTTAGCTGCGCGCTCAAGTGCGGCTGGGCTCATGATTGCAAGCCATAACCCACCATCCGATGCAAAAGATTTCTGTGGCGCAAAATAATAAGTATCAAATTCTGTTGCCTCAACTAATAAACCACCGGCAGCAGAAGTGGCATCTACTAATACCAACGCTCCATTCGTATTTGCAGGACGGATGATGGGCATCGCGACGCCAGTTGAAGTCTCATTATGTGTGAGTGCGTAGGCATCAATTCCAGATTCGGCAATTGGCAATGGATGGCTACCAGGTTCTGACTTGATCACTATGGGTTCTTCAACGAAAGGATTTGCTTTAACTGCCTCTGCAAATTTATTTGAGAATTCGCCAAAAGAAAGGTGTTGAGAGCGTTTTTCAATCAGACCACTTGCAGCAATATCCCAAAATGCAGTCGAACCACCATTTCCGAGTACCACCTCATACCCATCTGGAAGATTAAAAAGAGATTTAAGTCCAGTGCGAACTCGATTTACGACCTGCTTGACTGGTTTTTGACGATGCGAAGTTCCAAGAATCGAGTGCGAATTCATTAAAGCGGTTAACGCCTCAGTTCTAATTTTTGAGGGCCCGCAACCGAAGCGACCGTCTTTTGGCTTCAAGTGCTCTGGGATTTTGATTTCGCTCATGATTAGATTTTATGGGTAATATCGATTTACTAACCAGTTAGTTGTCGCTTCTTTCAAATTATGAGGCTTTTCAAATCGAATGCGATCATGAAGTCTCGAACGTCGACCTTGCCAGAATTCAATTGCAAATGGCCTTACTAAATATCCACCCCAAAAAGGCGGAATCGGAACTTCCGTGCCTTCCGGCCATTTTTCGGCAGCTCCCTTAAATCTCGATTCAATCTCTTCTCGACTTGCAAGTGGCGCAGATTGTTGCGAGGCCCATGCACCAATTTGTGATGACCAAGGTCTAGTTTTAAAATAATTTTCAGATTCTTCTCTGGATACTTTTTCTGCAACTCCTTGAATAATTACTTGTCGCTCCATCGCATACCAAGGAAAGAGCAGAGAAACTTGTGGGTTGGATTCGATAGCTGCAGCTTTGCGTGAGTTGTAATTTGTGAAAAAAGTGAAACCTTCATCGCTTGCATCTTTTAGTAGAACTGATCTACTTGTGATTAAGTCATCTCCGCTTAGCGTTGAGAGCACCATGGCATTTGCTTCAATTATGGAAGGTAGTTCCGCAGCCTCTTTAAGCCAATTCTTAAATCCGACAATTGGGTCGTCAGGCAGGGTCAACTCTCGCTCGCTATATAAGCGGCGCATCGATTGGATTTCTTCGCGGTTCATGTATCTAAGGTCACTTTATCGTGGTTAGCCTTTGGTTTTTACCCCCTAAAAATGGGGGCAGAATTAGCCGCATGAGTGAAGATTTCAAACCTGGCCTCGAAGGCGTAATTGCATTTGAATCTGAGATCGCCGAGCCAGATAAAGAAGGTAGCGCGCTTCGTTATCGTGGCGTTGATATTGAAGACCTCGTAGGTCGAGTCTCTTTTGGAAATGTATGGGGATTATTGGTTGATGATCAATTCAATCCTGGACTGCCATCTGCAGAGAAATTTCCACTTCCAGTGCACTCTGGCGATGTTCGCGTAGATGTGCAATCAGCAATTGCGATGTTAGCGCCAGCATGGGGCTTCAAACCGCTTTTAGATATTTCAGATGAGGAAGCTCGCGATAATTTAGCTCGCGCTTCAGTGATGGTGCTCTCTTATGTCGCGCAATCTGCACGCGGTTATGCAGCGCCACCAGTTCCAGAGTCAGAGATTGATAAAGCACATACCGTCACCGAACGAATGATGATCCGTTGGCGCGGTGAACCAGATCCGAAGCATGTTCGTGCCGTTGATGCTTACTTTGTTTCCGCAGCCGAACATGGCATGAACGCATCAACTTTTACCGCACGCGTTATTGCATCAACTGGAGCAGATGTTGCAGCTTCATTATCTGGTGCAATCGGTGCCATGTCTGGACCATTACATGGTGGCGCACCATCTCGCGTACTTCATATGATTGAAGAAGTTGAAAAACGTGGCGATGCTCGTGCGTATGTGAAAGATTTACTGGACAAAGGTGAGCGCTTGATGGGCTTTGGTCATCGCGTTTATCGTGCGCAAGATCCTCGCTCTCGTACCCTACGTCGCACTTGTGAAGAACTTTCTGCGCCAAGATATGAAGTCGCAAAAGCGCTTGAAGAGGCGGCACTAGCCGAACTTCGCGAACGTCGTCCAGATCGAGTTCTAGAAACTAACGTCGAATTCTGGGCTGCAGTGCTACTTGATTTTGCAGAGGTGCCAGCGCATATGTTCACTCCGATGTTTACCTCAGCACGTACAGCTGGTTGGTCAGCGCATATTCTGGAACAGAAGCGCACCGGTCGTTTAATTCGTCCATCAGCAAGATACGTTGGTAAAGCGCCGCGCAAGCCAGAAGATGTTTCTGGCTGGGATGCATCAGTAGATCAACTACATAAATAGTATTCAAGCCATAATTGGCCATGCTAATCGAGCCACACCATGATGGCAGCGAACTCTATGTAAGTAATGCTGCACCAAAATTAGGGCAAAAAGTCACGCTTAAGGTTCGAACTCCCAACTCTTATAAATTTGATAATGCTGTTATTCGTTACTATCACGATGGCGAGCCACGTACCGCACATTTAAAGCGAATTAAAAAAGGCAAAGTTGAATCTTGGTGGGGCGTAACTATCCCAATAATTAATTATGAGACCAGATATCGCTTTCTCTTTGCCGGTGCAAATAGATACGACTGGCTAAGCGCTGCTGGATTGAGTAATCACGATGTTCACTCGAATACCGATTTTCTTCTGGTGGCGCGCCCTGCATATCCAAGTTGGTTGAAGTCATCTGTCTTCTATCAAATATTTCCAGATCGTTTTGCAAAATCAGAAGGACGGTTCAAGAGAGAGTTACCAGATTGGGCAGTCGAACGTGACTGGAATCTACCTCCGAGAGATAAGAGCAAATTTACGGGTACCGAAATTTACGGTGGAGATTTATACGGAGTAGCGGAGCATTTAGATCATGTTGCAGATGTGGGAGCAAATGGAATTTATTTCACACCATTTTTTCCTGCACGTTCAAACCATAGATACGATGCAAGTAGCTTTGATGAAGTAGATCCAATTCTCGGTGGCAATAAAGCATGGTTTGCACTGTTAAAAGCGGCTAATCGCAAGAAGATCAGATTAGTTGGAGACATCACCTCTAACCATTGCGGTGCCGGCCATTATTGGCTTGCGAAAGCTAAGCGAGATAAAAAGAGCAAAGAGGCAGGTTTCTTCTACTGGACCAAGCAGTACAAATGGGGATATGAAGGTTGGTGGGGCTTGGAGTCCCTACCAAAATTAAATTACGCCTCTAAAGAGCTTCGAAAAGTAATGTACGAAGCGCCAAATTCAATTATTCGTAAATGGTTATCTCCAAAATTCGGGATGTCTGGTTGGCGAGTTGATGTTGGAAACATGACCGGAAAATATGGCGAAGTTGATATTCATGATGAAGTTATGTACGGAATCCGTAAAGCAGTTGAAGAGGCCAAGCCTGATGCTTGGTTAGTTGCAGAGAATGCAGATTTTGTTGCAAATGATTTAGCAGGAGCTGGGTGGCACGGCACCATGAACTATCAAGGATTCTCTAGGCCGCTCTCATCGTGGATGAACGAAAAAGCAAAGCTAAGTGGCGGTTTCCAAGGTCTTCCGATTGATTCACCACGAATTTCCGGCCAACAATTTGTGGCAACTATCAAGAATTTCAATGGTTCGATTCCTTGGAGAGCGCTCGAAGCATCAATGGTGCTTTTGGATTCACATGACACTCCAAGATTTAGAACCATCGTTAGTGGGGATAAGGCAAAACATCTGGCTGCGATGACGATGCTACTTACCTATCCAGGCGTGCCATCTATATTCATGGGTGATGAGATTGGTTTTGAAGGTAAAGGCGGTGAAGATAGTAGGCGCACTATTAATTGGGATGATCGCAGTAATTGGGATATCGAATTCTTCTCTGAAGTTAAGAAATTAACGAAACTGCGCCGAACTGAACCTGCACTTACAAATGGTGGGTTACGTTGGGTAGCAGCAGAAGCGGGCTATATCGCCTATCTTCGCGAATCAAAACAGAGCTCGGTACTTGTGCTAATTGTGGCTAAACCAGGGAACATAGATATAGATCTTTCAAAATTTGGCTATCGAATTAGCAGGACTCTATATGGGCAGAAAGTCACAGGCACGCGAATCAAATTTAAAGCCAATAAAGCCACCCAAGGAGTATGGAAACTCGCATGAAAATAAAAGTTCTAGCGCTAACGATTATTTTCTCAATTCTTACCTACTCAAGTGCGGCGCAGGATTTAACTTCGCTTGCTAAAGATACGGTGCGGGGTGGAGCTGCAAAATCACAAATCTACTTTGTGATGATTGATCGCTTTGCTAATGGAGATCCGAGCAACGATGAGGCTGGTTTAACTGGATTTTCTGCAATCACAGGATATGACCCAACTGATATTGGATATTTTCATGGTGGTGACCTCAAAGGTCTAACCGAAAAACTTGATTACATTGCGGGACTTGGATTTAATTCAATTTGGATTACCCCACCAGTCAAGCAACGGTATGTGCAAGGTGACTCTGCGGCTTATCACGGCTATTGGGGTTTGGACTTCACAACTATCGATCCACATCTAGGTACCGAAGCAGATTTTAAGAATTTTGTTTCAGAGGCTCATAAGAGAGATATCAAAGTAATCGTAGATATTGTGATTAACCATACCGCAGATGCAATTAGATACCGCGGAGATGTTTACAGCTACTCAGATATGACTAGCTATCCGTATAAGGATTGCAGTGGTAAGAAGTTCGATCCAGCCAAGTTTGCCGGTAAAGCAAATTTTCCAAAACTATGTGCGAATAGATCTTTTCCAGTCCCACCAATAATCAGCGATAAGTACAAGAATGCAAAAGCTCCGGCATTCTTAAATGACATCACCAATTACCACAATCGCGGTGACTCTACCTTCTCTGGTGAATCATCAACATTTGGTGATTTCTTTGGTTTGGATGATGTCTTTACTGAAAAACCACAAGTGGTCGCAGGTTGGATTAAAAATTGGCAGGATTGGATAACTAGATTCGATATCGATGGCTATCGAATTGATACTGCAAAACATGTGAATCCAGAGTTTTGGCAGGCCTTTTTACCTGCAATTTTGAAGACCGCAGCAAGCGCCGGTAAGACTTACTTCCCAATCTTTGGAGAGGTTTGGGATAACGATCCTAATTATCTTGCTAAGTTTGTGACTGACTATAAATTTCCAAGTGTCTTAGATTTCCCATTTCAAAATGCAGCATCAAAATATGCAATCTATGGAAACGGCGAACGAGATCTATGGGATTTATTCAATCAGGATGATTTGTACACCACCGCCAATACCAGCGCGTATGGCTTAACAACATTTTTGGATAATCATGACATGGGTCGTATCGGTAATTTCTTACAAGGAAATACGGAAGCTACTCCAGAGCAGTTACTAGAGCGCGGTCAATTTGCGCAATCACTCCTCTTTTTACTGCGCGGAGGACCTGCGCTTTATTACGGAACCGAGAAGGGTATGACTGGAAATGGTGGCGATAAATTGGCGCGCCAAGATATGTTCCCAACTCAAGTAATTGATTGGCAGAGCGAGAAACGAATCGGTAGTTCTCCAATTGGAACTAAGAGTGCATTTGATGTCACAAATCCACTAGAAAAAACCATCACTGATTTGCAGGATCTAACCAAAAAGAATCCAGCGCTTAGGTATGGCACCCAACAATTACGGTATGCAAAAGATGGCGCTTTTGCAGTAAGTCGTTATTTAGATAAACAAGAGTATTTAGTTGCATTTAACGGCCGCGACACTGAAAGTAAATTGAGCTTGCCGGTATCAACAGCTAATTCGAAATGGAGTGTTATTTCAGGTAAAGCAGAGGGAGTTAGCCCAGTTGAAACTAGCGTTAATTTAACGCTCCCGCCAAGAAGTTGGGTAGTTCTTAAGGCCGATAACCAGTTCCAGCCAAGCTCAAAACTGGCAATCACGCTTGCAAAACCATTCATTGATATCAGAACTAATGAGAGCTTATTAGCACTGACTGCAAATGTTCCAGGGAATGATTTCAATGAAGTTACCTTTGCAGTTCGCCAGAAAGGGAAAGCCTGGTCAACTGTTGGAACCTCAGATCGCAGGATTATTGGAGCCACTGGTTTTAAAGATGGGCTTTATCGAGTTTATCTAAATCCAAATAAGTTCAAGAAGGGTACAACTTTGGAGATAGTAGCTATTGTTAAGAGTGCCAATGGCGAGAAGTTGGCCTCTGCTATTCAAACTTTTCTAGTCAAGTAACCAGAATCTAAAAGCGTCATCTACCTGCTTCGCCCAAGCACGTTCATTATGTGCCGCCTTTTTGAAAATCGTACTGCGGTAATCTGAACGCCATCCAAGTTCGCGCATCAGCTTATCTGCATGATCTTGATCTGGTTTGTAAGTGCTATCCAATTTTCGATCACCACGACTCATCCAGATTTTATGCCTACCTGGTTTTGGAAGTTCATTCAACATATGCTCAACTAAAGCTTTGCCACCTAAGACCCAGTGTGGCGAAAACGAGAGCGCAGTTCGAAAGAATTCTGGTCGAAGCGTTAGTGCATTCAAAGTTGCTAATCCGCCCATACTAGAACCAATCATGGCAGTATCTCGAAAATTAGGTTGAAAGTTTAAGTTCTCACATACCGCAGGCACGATCTCTTCTGCGATTAGTTTTTGATACTTGTCTCCATGAAGATCTGAAATTTGCAGTTCAGTTTTCATTAAAGGTTTAATGCCTTTTTCAAACGCACCTTGTGGCGATAAGTCTTTTGCGCGACCGTAGACATCACTTTTCGAGCTCGAGTGAAATATGCCGATAATGGCAGGAGGCGTTAAACCATGTTCTTCAAAGACTTTGATCGCATTCTGCGCCATCCGCCAAGTTGAACGTCGAGTGGCAGTTCTTGGATCAAAGATATTCTGGCCGTCATGGGCAATTAGCAAGTGAGTTGGTCTTGGTGGAGACCAGAAATCTACGGTGCGACCTGCTATTTCTGCTCTTTTTACGAAGCCTGGGACCCTTCTGACTTGGTAATGCGAAATCACCTGCATAATGAAACACTAGCACCATGAAGCGAAACATCATGTGGTTTCGAAGGGATTTACGCTTAAGCGATAACCCAGCGTTACTTGCAGCGATAGCAAATAGCGATGAGATCGTGCCACTGTTTATTCTTGATCCTAAATTGATAAAGCAGGCGGGTTCCAAACGTCTCGCCTATTTGGGGAATTCTTTAAGAGCGCTCGATCAATCACTGGGCGGAAAATTGCATGTGGTTGCAGGTGATCAAGTTGAAGTACTAAATAGTTATGGCGCAGCAGAGGTACATATCTCCGAAGAGTTCGAACCATATGGTGCGGCAAGAGATAAACGTGTAGAGGCGGCTGGGATCAATTTAATTAGAACTGGTAATCCATATGCAGTTGCACCAGGTCGCGTTAGAAAACCTGATGATACAAATTATCGTGTTTATACTCCTTTCTATAAAGGTTGGTTGGCGCATGGTTGGCGCGTGCCAGTTGCAGCACCGAAGTAGATTAATGCGCTAACTCCTAATGGTTCGCAACGAGATTTTCCAGATTGGAAAACTGACCATGAGATTCCCGAAGCT
>JACCDL010502019.1_pt1 | contig 10296 bp, 10 predicted proteins | sample 7441931 | NCBI WGS metagenome assembly JACCDL01 (sample SAMN15323437, study PRJNA562643) | freshwater metagenome | isolation source: river surface water | place: USA:Blue River Watershed | collected 2017-08-16 | reverse complement strand
GGGCTGCACAACCTGGGGCGCTTTACCAGCACCATGCATGGCTTTTCGGCTGGGCCCCTCTATTACCCAGCCTGGATACTCGTCGCCACCCTGCCCTGGACAGTAGCTGTATTGGGTGGCCTCTTGGGCGTGGTTGGTTCCGGCCCCAGCGCCCGGATGCTGCGGTCACCGGAACTACGGTTGGCCTGGGTCGTCTTTGTGTTTGTCTTGGTCTTCTTCTCGTTCTCTGCCACGAAGCTGCCGCATTACGGGTTTTATGGGCTGTCTGGGTTAGCGGTGATCATTAGCCTTTGGCTGGCAACTGGGCCTTTGAGTCGATCGGTCAGTCTTCGCGTTGCCGTGCTGCTGGCCCTGCTGGCTAGCGCTGTAGCCATAACGTCTGCCCCACTCTGGTTCCCCTCTATCACCCAAAACGTTAGCGACCCCTATTACCAAGTCGTTCTTGTAGATGCATCGAACCGCATGCATGACAAAACACTGCTGTTTGCCGCGCTCGCCTGTTCTGGAGTTGCTGGATTTGTCCTTGGCTTTAGCCGGTTTAGAGGCGGCGTCGCGACCCTAGCCCTGACCACTGCGATTGCCGCCCATGGAATCATCGTACCCACCATCATGCAATCCCTGCGTGAGCCAATCGCACAAATGGGTCAATTTATTCGAGACCAGGCTATTTACCAGAAGACCAGTCAAACCGCCAAGAACGCCACCGATAAGACCAATGATCCGCCCAATCGAATCATCACTTGGCGTCTCACTGCGCCCAGCCTGTCTTTTACTGCCCAGCAAATTATTCCGAGTGGAGCGCCACTGGTCGGTGACTGGGTGGCGCTACCTACCCATCTAGTCTCAGAACTACCGCATCAAGACAGCACTTCTACTCACGTATTATTTGAAAAAACCGGTATTAGCCTGATAGAGATTCGAGCCAAACCATGACAACAAAAACATCGATAAGCAAAAGAATTCTGGTGACCGGGGGAGCCGGTTTTCTGGGATCTCACCTCTGTGACCGGCTAATTGAACAGGGTCACGACGTACTCTGTGTCGACAACTTTTTTACTGGCAGCAAGCGCAACGTGGCACATCTGCTGGATCACCCTCGATTCGAGCTCATGCGGCATGACGTCACTTTTCCGCTATACGTCGAAGTTGATGAAATCTATAACCTGGCCTGTCCCGCCTCACCAGTCCACTACCAATACGACCCGGTTCAAACCACCAAGACCAGCGTGCACGGGGCCATCAACATGCTAGGGCTTGCCAAGAGAGTTCGCGCCAAAATTCTGCAGGCCAGCACCAGCGAGGTCTATGGGGACCCAGAAGTTCACCCCCAGCCAGAAAGCTACTGGGGCAAGGTGAATCCGATTGGCATTCGCAGCTGCTACGACGAAGGCAAGCGCTGCGCTGAAACGCTCTTCTTTGACTACTGGCGCCAGCATCAACTGCGGATCAAAGTTGTTCGTATCTTCAATACTTATGGGCCACGCATGCATCCCAACGATGGACGGGTGGTCAGCAACTTTATTGTTCAGGCCCTCAGGGGAGAACCCATCACCATATACGGTGATGGGCAGCAGACCCGTAGCTTTTGCTTTGCCGACGACCTGATCGAAGCGATGATTAGAACCATGGGTACCGGTGATGATTTCACCGGACCGATCAACATTGGCAATCCCGGCGAGTTCACCATGCTGGAACTCGCAAAACTGGTGATCGAACTCACCGGCTCATCCAGCAAGTTAAAGTTCATGCCGCTGCCTGCGGACGATCCTAAGCAGCGACGTCCCGACATTCGACTGGCAGAGGCGACTCTCAATTGGAAACCCGGTGTCCCCCTGAGAGAGGGGCTATCCCGAACAATTGAGTACTTCAGAAAAGTTGCCACATCGTGACTTCTTTGAGACAAGTCTTATCTTTTCGCATCAAAGACCTCAAGAGTCGGGCCAGGGGCTTCTGCCTCAAGGCCTTCGGGTCAAAAGCAAGGGGCGTTTCTGTTGAGACACCCTGGGGCCTGATGCTGGTCGACCCGCGAGATGGTCACGTTAGCCGACAGCTTCTAAGAAGCGGAGTCTACAACCCTGAGGAGGTTGACTTCCTGAGGTCTTTGTTGAGGCCAAATGATCGAATGCTAATCGTTGGGGGGCACATTGGCGGGTTGGCCATACCACTAGCAAAGTCCGTGGCATCTGTCGATGTCGTGGAGGCCAGCCCGAGCAATTTTCGACTGCTGAAAGCGAACGTTGCACTTGCGGGAGCGCAGAACATGACCTGCCATCATTGGGCGGCTTCAGAAACAAGTGGGGAGCTTAAATTTCTGATGTCACCGGAAAATAGCGGTGGATCAAAGCGAAGTCCCGCCCATCTCAAGCAACAATATCAATACGATAAGCCTGCGCTTGTAACCGTACCTGCATACCCTCTAGACCAGAAGCTCTCAGACTCGTTTGACGTTATTGTTATGGATATTGAAGGATCTGAGTTTTTTGCGATCCAAGGCGGTAAGGCACTCATCTCGAGTTGCCGAGTATTTGTTTTTGAGTTTATTCCGGATCACATTCAAAACGTCGCTGGAGTCACGCTGGCGGAATTTCTAGAGGTGCTGCCGGTAGCGGGTTTTTCAAAGGTGATTTTCCCGCGCCAGCAGAGAGAAGTTCATATCTCAGAACTACACCGAGAATTGGAAAAGATTTTTCAGGCCAACGACTATGAGGATGGTGTGGTATTGATCCGGGATTAGTCACCACCGGATCCTCCGTTATTGGGGAAGAGCCTATGTTGTTGGTGCCGGAGGCGGGACTCGAACCCGCACACCATCTCTGGCGCCGGATTTTGAGTCCGGTGCGTCTACCAATTCCACCACTCCGGCCGGTGCAGTGAGCTTTGATGCGAAGGGTCGTAGTATACCGACCATGGAGTTAAATGACATCTGGGCCAAAGTCGGAGATATAGAGGTCTTTAGGGGCATGACCCTCAAATCTCGGGCCCAACACCTCGGCTTGGTAGGCGCAAATGGAGCGGGCAAAAGCACCCTGTTGCGGGTCCTACAGGGGCTGATCGTGCCCGAAAAGGGCTCGGTCCAGGTCGAGCGGCCCGTAGGCTTGGTCTTTCAGAACCCAGACCACCAGATTCTCTTTCCAACGGTTTTGGAAGAACTCTCCTTCGGACTCACCGAGCGGGGGCTGAACACTCAGGACGCGCAAACCAGGGCCAGAGAATTTGCCTCCCGGCACAACGCTGCCCACCTACTCGAATTGGCAACACACGAGTTGTCAGCCGGTCAAAAGTCTCTTGTTTGCGTCTTGTCGGTACTAATCGACCAGCCCAAGACCATACTACTCGACGAGTCTTTCTCTAGCTTAGATCTCCCATCCGCTCGGCGCCTGACTCATCTGGTGAAAACCTGTTCTGCACAAGTAATTCTGTCGACTCACCAGACACATTTACTAGCAGATTTTGACGAGGTCATTTGGCTAGATCAGGGCCTCGTTCGCATGCAAGCATCACCCGCGGATGTCATAAGTGCCTATGAGGCATGGGCAGAAGGGCAGATTCTTGCGGAACATGATCATGGCCGAGCAGATGGCTCTTGTTGCCTAGAGGCTATCCCAAGGTGATCAGCTTGTACATGTCCAAAACGAGTTGGCTACACCGCCTCCCTGCGGGCCTCAAGATGGCTGCGCTGGCAACAGTCTCTGTCACGTTACTGCCGAGTCAGAATCTCAGTCTATTATCCGCTGCAACCCTTGCAGCGACCCTCGGGTTCTTATCGTTGGGTGCTCCTGGTCGCAGTCGGCTGCTCATTCTTGCTAAAACGATAGGGCTTTTAGCTGCTCTGGTTGGTCTTTTTCAATTTGCCATCGTCCTGAGCGAAGTCACCATCGGAGAGGCGCTCTTGGCGGCTTTAATCTCTGGCCTGAGACTTTTGTCTTTGGTACTTCTCGCGGACCTGATCAGCATTACGACGCCATTAACAGAAATGCTGCATGTTTTGAGCGCAGCTCTATGGCCTCTGAATCGTATGGGCTACTCGTCACATCGACTCTCACTGGCAGTAGGCCTCGTGATCAGAGGAGGGGGACTACTGAAACAAAGGCTAGACACTCTCAATGACTGCTATCGAGCCAGAACGTCCAAATCCGGGGGGCTCCGCATCATTGCACCGATGATTCGACAATCAGCGCAAACGAATTTATCGCTGGCCGAGGCCCTACAGTCAAGGGCGTTGCGTCACCCTCCTAAACAGCAGTCCGCTGGCAAGGCCGCCGGCCGCCGGGATTAATGCCAAGCCAATGTCGCGCGGTTTAAGGTGATCAAACAAGTCGCAGACCAGTACTGCCCCGCTCGCTCCAATGGGGTGCCCCCTAGACAGCAATCCGCCCCATGGATTCACCAGTGCGGGATTCAAGCCCAGATCCTGAATATTGGACAACACCTGGACGACGAAAGACTCCATTAGCGAAACGATAAGCTGCCGACGATGAAATCCAAATTCGGCCTCACATTCTGATAACCAATTATCCAACGCCGAACAAGACAGTCCCGGCATCTGAGGATCAGTTCCAACACTATGGTGACTTAAAACCTCTAACACAGGAGTGCTCGAAATGCTCATTGAAGGCATGGTCGTCAAGGCGACGAACGCAGCGCCGTCGGCCATGGGTGCCATCAAGACTGGGCTGTAAGGTTTGAATCCGGCTGATCGCTCGATCAAGGTGGCAGTGATTAGGCGGGGATCTCGATCGATGCTGCTTCCGCAGCACGGAGTGATTGCCAGGGCGCCCGCATCGGCCTCAAAACTTTTGCTTACCCAATCAACTATCGCTTCATCACTAAAATGGCGGGCCTGCCCCAATGCATGGGCAGCCTGAATCATGTTTTGGTTGGGCGACGGCCAGGGAGTAAAAGGGGCCTCCTCATAGATCTCGCCCGACTGACGGTGCTGACGAATAGGGGCCAGCGAGGCACTCTCAGCACCTCCCGCTATTAGAAAAGCAGGAGCGAGCTCCGATCGACTTTTCAAGCGATCAAAGCCAAGGCCGATTGCATCAATCCCACTACAACACTGGGTATCCACGGACAAGGCCGGAGTCTCCGGAGGTAGCCCTGCGGCTAGACTCATGAGCCGCGCCGGGTTGCCACCGGCGCCAAGGGCATTACCAGCAATCACGGAGTGGATTTTTACTGAATTGCCTGGGTTGGTATCGCCACCCGCGAGTCGAGCGAATGCCCGAAGGTCGCTAAGAACGGCTCGAATGGCACAAGCCGCCAATTCAAAGAAAGGCACAGCCCTTAATTCCCCATTCTTAGGCTTTATTGGAGTTCTTCGAGCGGCGACGATGTAGATGGGCCTCACGTCAACGCATCCAAGAGATCAGTCAGTGCCTGCCAGTCGGTCTTGCCAGAAGGCATCAGTGGCCAAGCACCGGCCTTCAAAGACATCACGCGCGAAACCCCTGGAAACTCTGGGTCAGTCTGATGAATGAGATGGTTTATTTTCGCCAACAGGCCAATCTTGGAATCGATTGACGAGCCATGGGAGACAAAGACACACGAGACTCGCCCCTGCCGATCTTGGAGCAACGCGAACTGCTCTGCGTCAAGAGCAAGAGACAATTTCAGCTCGATCGGCTCGACCGGAAACTTGCGTCCTTTAACCTGCAACTGCCGGGATGCACGCCCAAGCACTTCGAACCGACCATCCTGAACCCAACGACCACAATCACCAGTAGTGACCCAGAATCTTGGAGAAATGGTCATCGGACTACGAACCCACATCATGTTCCCCTTCCGCATTTCAACCTCCACTCCCGGAAACGGAGTGTAAGGCTGACCCGGAGCCGCATAACCTACGAAACTGGTTTCAGCGGCACCATAAAAAATCCAAGTGCTGGCCTCAGGGAATGCATTTACGATCAAATCCATGGAGAGCCCAAGTGGCATAGGCCCACCGCCTAGCAACACCCTGCGGACCGTTGGTAGCGTTTGACCAGATCGAACCAGCCTTCTAGCTGCATGGGCAATTAAATCAGGAACACCATAAAGAACAGTTGGTTTATTCGTTTGGAGATCCGCTAAATTTACCTTGTTGAACTGATCAAGGCCGAAAAAGTGGCTGCCAACCAAATCCGATCGGAACTTTGCGTAGGCCCACAAAGAATGGGTCGGACTTCCAAATACGGCGAATCGTTCGTCAGACTGAAAGCCAAAAACACTGGCCTCCGCACCGGCGCTTTGGACCCAACTATCAATCGGCCGCAAGAGCCGCTTGGGAGTGCCAGTACTCCCTCCGGATAGCACCTCGATGAAATCGTCACTTTTGAGCTTTGACGAGCGTCGACGTGGGCCAGACCTATCGAGCAAATGATTCATTTCGGCTATTCTGCCAGTCAATATGAGTGCATACCGCCTATCAGATTTCGACTACCCCCTCCCCCCAGAGCTCATCGCCCAAGTACCAACAGCCAGTCGGTCTGCTAGCCGGCTTCTAGCGGTTAAGAAAAATGGGGCATTAGAAGACCGCACTTTCCTAGACCTCCCAACATTTCTCAAAGCAGGAGACTTGCTGGTATTCAACGACTCGAAGGTAATTCCAGCTCGCCTTCGCGCCCTAAAAGAGACTGGAGGCATGGTCGAACTCTTAGTTGAGAGGGTTATCTCGCCGACCACGGCGCAAGTCATGCTGAGGGCAAGTAAGACGCCACAAGCGGGCACGACCCTCACGCTGGTGAAGCCTGGGAATGTCTCGTGTGAACATGTCACGGTGGAAAAAGCCTTAAGTGGCCCGTCAAGCCCAGATCTTGCTCATCAAAGTCGATCTGCTACTTTGATTGGGCGCGATCCAAGCCATGACGATCGGTTTATCGTCGACTTTAAGAGTTCAGTCTTTGCGGTCTTGGATGAGTTTGGTGAACTCCCCCTGCCACCCTATATCAGACACACACCTAACCACCGGGACAATGAGCGATATCAGACCGTCTATGCCCAGAACCTGGGGTCAGTGGCCGCTCCGACCGCAGGTTTACATTTTGACGAGGCGATGCTTGAGCGACTGTCGAGTATTGGTGTCCAAATGGCGCAGGTCACCCTGCATGTTGGAAGCGGAACTTTTTCACCGGTGCGGTCTGAAGATCTGAGTCAACATCGGATGCATTCGGAATGGTGCTCAATCTCGGCTGGTGCTGCCCAAAAGATTTCTCAGGCCAAGCAAGAGGGTTGCCGGGTCATAGCGGTGGGAACAACAAGCTTGCGAACTCTGGAGTCCGCCGCAGAGCGCAGCAGTCTTACTGGGGCGTGGGAAACAGATCTATTCATTACGCCGGGATATAAGTTCAGAATGGCTAACGCACTGCTTACGAACTTTCACCTGCCGAAATCAACTCTACTGATGCTGGTGAGTGCCTTTGCGGGTTACGAGAGAATCAGAAAAGCCTATGCACACGCAATCGAGCAGGAATATCGCTTCTTTAGCTACGGTGATGCCATGTTCCTAGAGAGAAGCTAGTCAAGCTCATAAGCATTTTTGTAGTCTAAAAGCTTGGCCGGATCTTGCGAGGCCTTGTCGAGCAACAAATTGCCGATCACCAGGTAATCCAAATCGCATCCCATAAAGCATCGATAGGCATCTTTCGGTGAGCAGACAATCGGCTCGCCTCTCACATTGAAGGAGGTATTAACCAGAACTGGGCAGCCAGTTAGTTTGTTGAATGCCTTCAGGAGGCGGTAGTACATCGGGTTCGTAGACTCCGTCACAGTCTGAATACGAGCAGAGTAGTCCACGTGGGTCACAGCTGGAATGTCAGACTTCGGTACGTTGAGTTTCTCGATGCCAAATAGTTTGGCTTGGTCTTGCGTGACAGTCAGACGGCGTTTATCGGCAACATCCGCAACCAGGAGCATGTAAGGACTTTCGACATCGATATCAAACCAGTCTTTAGCATCTTCCAACAGCACACTCGGAGCAAATGGTCTGAAAGACTCGCGAAATTTGACCTTGAGATTCAGCGCTTTTTGCATCTCAGGGGATCGGGGGTCGGCGATGATGCTCCTTGCCCCCAACGCACGGGGGCCAAACTCCATACGACCCTGGACCCATCCAAAAGCTTTTCCATCGGCGAGCAGTTGAGCAACCCGATCAATCAGTTCTGTCGATTCAAGTCGAACATAGGCTGCGCCGGCCGCGTCAAGTTCGGCAGCGATCTCCTCGTCTGAGAACTCCGGGCCAAGGTAGGATCCCTTCATCCCGTCATACCGCCCGGACAGCGGCACACGAGGTTGGTTAAGCATCAGGTGATAAGCGCCCAGGGCAGCTCCAAGCGCTCCTCCTGCGTCGCCAGCTGCGGGCTGCAGATAAATCTGATCGAAAAGTCCTGCCCGCAGCAGCTTGCCGTTTGCAACGCAATTTAGAGCGACACCCCCAGCTAGGCACAGGTTTGAGGAACTCGACTCCCTACGAATACTGGCAGCCAGCTTGAGCACCACCTCCTCAGTGATGGCCTGTATCGAAGCGGCTAGATCCATCTCTCGCTGGGTCAACTCGCTCTCTGGTTGGCGGGGTGGCGCTCCAAATAACTGGTGGAAGCGTTCGCTGGTCATGCGCAGATCAGTGCAGTAATCAAAATAGCTCATGTCCAAACGAAAGGATCCGTCTTCTGCGATTTCAATCAAGTGATCTTTAATCTGCTGAACAAACCGAGGTTCGCCGTATGGGGCCAAACCCATCACCTTGTACTCACCGGAATTGACCTTAAAGCCGGTGTAGTAGGTGAAGGCAGAGTATAGAAGCCCCAGAGAGTGGGGAAAGTGGATCTCCTTGGAGACCGTCAGATCCCGGCCGTTTCCGATAGCCAGTGAGGTAGTCGTCCACTCACCCACACCGTCCATGGTCAAGACTGCGGCGTGATCGAAAGGTGAGGGGTAATAGGCGCTGGCCGCGTGGCTTAGATGGTGTTCTGAGAAGAGCAATCGGGAGGAATAATCCTCACGGCATCCACCCAGGCATGTGACCAAATCATCAAGAATCACTCGCTTCTGAAAGAGCTTGTCCTTAATCCAGACCGGCATGGATGTGACGAAACTCCGAAAACCCCGGGGTGCAAACGCCAGGTAAGTCTCTAAGAGCCGTTCAAACTTTAGAAATGGCTTGTCGTAGAAAACAAAGTGGTCAACCTGCTCCGGACGCAGCCCGCCAGCTCGTAGACAGTACTGGACAGCGTCCGAGGGGAATTCAGAGTCGTGCTTTCTTCTGGAAAAGCGCTCTTGCTGGGCCGCGGCAACAACTTCTCCGTCCCTAATCAGGCAGGCAGCGGAGTCATGATAGTAGGCCGACAGCCCAACAATATTCATCTAGAACAGGGTATAGATAAACGGAGCGACAACCGATCCCTTGGCCAGAATCAGCAAGCCTCCAAGAACAACCATCGAAAGGATTACTGGGAACAGCCACAGTTTTTTCCTGGCCATTAGAAAGCGAAGCAACTCACGAATGAAGTCCATGGGGTCCTAATACTGATCTTTGAAGGAGGTGGTCTGGCCGTCAGGCCTTAATTGCCGGGTTCGCCAAAAGCTGGCTTCAGAGGATTTGTTACGAATCCTCAACTCATCACGCCCAACTAACCGCAAAAACAAGGCAATCGGGGTAATCAAGCCAAAAAACATGACGCTCAGAACAATCGGGCTAAATACTTTTCCCAACAGCAGGCCAATAGCCATCCAGCCACGATTTAAAGGCTGCAGCAGACTTGGGCGGGCGAGTGCGAAAAGACCAAAGACCCCCCCGACAACGCCTGATCCAACAGCCCAATTGGTTTTTGTGTGCCACAAAAAATACCCTGACAGCAACAAGAAGATTACGGCGAAGAAAAGGCCGAACTTTCGATCGCTGGGGAGAGCAAGTTTATCAGTCATCGTTTGAATTTTAGCTCTTTAAGTTCCCAAAATCGATTGCTGGAGGACTCGCACCAATTAACCAAAATTTTGAGACTGCCGGCCACCCCAGAACCCAGACCGCCAAGCTTCAAACTGACCTGCCTGAATCGCAGCTCTCATCTGACGCATCATGTCCAGGTAGAAATACAGGTTGTGAATGGTCGAGAGGCTAGCGCCCAGCATTTCATCTATGCGTTGTAGATGATGTAAATAAGCCCGGGTAAACGGCGGACGGTCCTCGCCGTGAGCGCCGGGGTTACAGACCGGGCAGCCACAGTCGGGGTCCAGGGGTAACAGGTCATCCTTAAACTGAGCATTGCAAAACTTTAAATCGCCTTTGCCGGTGAACAGCCAACCGAACCGACCATTTCTGCT
>JACCDL010730955.1_pt1 | contig 10304 bp, 12 predicted proteins | sample 7441931 | NCBI WGS metagenome assembly JACCDL01 (sample SAMN15323437, study PRJNA562643) | freshwater metagenome | isolation source: river surface water | place: USA:Blue River Watershed | collected 2017-08-16 | reverse complement strand
GGTGACCGATCCGCACGCCTTCGAGGTCTACCGTTCGCAGGTAGGCGCTACGATCAACGCGTTCGGAGGCAAGGTTATTACACGCGGCAATCAGGTGCAATTTTTTTGGAATGAGTTGGAATGCGCAGCGTTTGATGCGTTTGTGGAAATTGAGTTTCCTGATCCACAGGCGGCGAAAGCGTGGGCGGAAAGCCCTGATTACCAAGCGCTTTTGCCGGTGAGATCGAAGGCCATGCGACTTACGCTGATTGGGCTGGGGTAGTTTGGTGCCGCTGGGGCATATGAGTTTAGGTATTAGCGCAAATATAAACAGACATAAACAGACGATTTATCGTGCACATGTAATTGATCCATAGTTTGTTGCATTGCGGATTGACCGCGGTCCCGCCCTCGCGTTTACTTCCCGGTAGTCACATAAAAACAGCGGAGGCGTTTGTGGGTCGAATGAACGAGGGGCAGTACCTGGGCAGTGCGGGTCGGCGCAAGATTTTGCGTGCGGGCGTGGGATCGATTGCGGCATCGGCTGCGGGCGGGCTCTTTGGTGCACGGGTTGCCACTGCACAACCACTGGGCGCCAAGATACCCGAGGTCGACCGCGTCGCGGTAAGGGTGGTGACCGATTCGTATCACCATGCCTTCGAGCGCTCTACAAAGATTGGCTCGTTAGAAATTCAACGTTTCGGTTTTACCGTTTCGAAAGAGTTGCCCAAGCGTGCATTGCTCAATGAGTGGGGTCTTGCGTGGCACATTGAATCCCAGCAAGGCAGTGACACTAAACAGGTGCTGTTTGATTTTGCATGGACGTCCGAGACACTGCTGAATAACTTGGCATTGCTCAAGATCGACCCTTCCAAGTTGGATGCGATTGCTCTTAGCCACGGCCACTACGACCATTTCGGCGGTATGGTCGGCTTCCTTGAAGCTACAAAAGGCAAACTTAAAAAAGATTTGCCGTTCTATCTCGGCAGTGAAGAGTGTTTCTGTTCGCGGGAACTTAACGTGCCGGGTAACCCCGGTAACTTCGGTGCACTCGATCGGGATGCCATCAAGCGGGCGGGCCTTGTTGTGACGTTTGCAGAGCGTCCATCGATTCTGGCCTCGCACGGATTTACGACCGGTTTTATTCCAGCCGAAGGCTTTGAGAAAGTGCTATCGCCCACGACCATGACGGCCGGGTTTCGCGATGGAATGGGCTGCGCACCCGAAAAACTCAACCCCGCCAAGCGCAATGCGGTTAGTGTTCCCGATGACTTCGAGCATGAGCAGGCGACGGTTTATAACGTGAGGGGCAAGGGACTGGTCATCATGACGTCGTGTGGCCACCGCGGCATCGTGAATTCGGTGCGCTCTGCGATTAAGGTCTCGGGCATCAGCAAGGTGCACGCCATCATGGGTGGCTTTCACCTTGCGCCGCATCCGCCCGAGTATTTGAAGCAGACGATCGAGAGTCTCAAGCAGTTCAATCCAGATTTCTTAATTCCGATGCACTGCAGTGGCGAGACGTTTATTACGATGGCAGCAGCCGAGTTCGGGCCGAAATTTATTCGGTCCTCTACCGGAACCCGGTTTATTTTCTCGGCTTAAGTTGGCGCTAGCGGGGCTTCTCGACCGAGGAGCGCCCGCCGTCCACATGGATGGTCTGTCCGGTTATCCATCCGCAATCATCAGACAATAAAAACGCAGCCATTTTCGCCATCTCGTCGGCGTCGCCCAGTCGAGGAAGCGGGTGCATGCTGGCAATCGCTTCTTTCATTTTCGGGTTTTGTGTAAGCGGCGTGGCCAGCGGGGTATCGGTCAGGCTTGGAGCAATCACATTGATGCGTGCGTGAGGAGCAAGTTCTGCGGCCAGCGTTCTTGCCAGGCCCTCCAGGCCAGCCTTCGCGGTCGCAATCGCACTGTGATTCGAAAACCCTCGGGTGGCTGCGATCGAGGAGAACAGCACAACAGATCCTTTCGATTCTGTCAGCATGGGGGCGGCCGCTTTGATTGCGGTAAACGCGCCTAATGTGTTGATCTGAAAGCTTCGTAGCAGATCTTCCGGACTGGTTCGCGCGAGCGGCTTAAGATCAATCGTGCCTATGCAATAGGCTAAGCCGTGAAGGCCCTGCGTGCCTGCGGATGCCACAGCCGTCTGTAAAGACGCTCCATCAAGTGCATCTGCGATCAGCACCTGATCGGTTGGAAGGCTCGCTTCGGCCGCGCGGCCGGGGTTTGATGTCGTTGCGTAGACGCGATGGCCTTGTCTAGTCAGTCGGTGAGTGAGTGCGCCGCCGATGCCGCCAATGCCGCCAAAAACGATATAAGTGTGTTGAGTGGTTGTCATACAGAGTCCTGGTCAAAAGGTAATTGTTCGTGGCGAATGAGCTCTGCCATAGCGGCTTCTAACAAAAGACGGGCTTTCGCAGCATCGTGTTCCAACCGCTTGTGCAGTTTGGCGTCTTCAGGGCTCTTGTTGGCGCACTGTGCGCTGTACTGCTCAAATGCCGTAACGTTAAGCAGTAAATCTGCCAGCTGGCTTGGGCATTCACAGTAGACCGAGCTTTTGAGTTGTGCGAGTTGCAAAAGTGTCTCGGTTGAAAAGCGCGGTGGCGTGAGCTCCTGAGGGTTTGCCGTGGACTGCTCGGGGTGCTTGGCCTGGCGATGATTCAAAATCCTCAGGCAAAGGCTAACCACCTCTTGGGCATCAAATGGCATGCGAACCACAGCGAAGCCCGCGAGTCTTAATTTTCGAATCAAGGTGTTCGGTGCGAAGCGATAGAACAAAATAGTTTTACCGATCGCCTGTTCGGCTGTGAATCGTGCGATCTCCGCCACATTTTCCTCAAGCAGTGTTGGCACCTCAATCAAGAGCGCATCGACTCCGGGTGTTATGGGCGGGGCCGGATTGGCCGAGATCAGGGAGGTTCCGTAAAAGCCCACGTTAACCCCGCGTGACCCCATGGCCTCGCGAATGGGTGCGGAACCCAGAATCGATCCGATGAGTCCAACGCACACATCGAGATGGGCGTTGGGTGTGGCGATGCCGGGCTGATCTTCAGGGCTGATCAGGGTGGCTTGCACTGCCTCGAGTGCTTGCAAATCCATGTTGGCAATGGTTCCGATCGATTGGCCAAGGTCGACCAGTCGTTTGATCAGGGCGAGTCGCTGGATATCAGCCTTGGTGTAGAGCCTTTGACTCGCTACCGGGTCCTTCTGTCCGGAGACCTGGTAGCGCCTCTCCCAGACGCGCAGGGTTTCGACCGGTATTCCGGCCAATCGGGCGGCAATTCCGGAGCGGAACATCGACTCTTGAACTGTTTTTGTCACACTTATTACCTAGATTTTGTGTGGTAATTCAATGATTTAGGGATATTCTGGTCGATTGAACAGTCTATGAACATGTTTGTCAACCAATAAACCGTTTTCCTGCCTGGAGCCGCTATGGAGATGACCAACAAAATTCGCGTAGGACTTGGGCTGATGACCGAGCTGGCCGTGCGTGAGGGGAAAAAGCCGGTTGCGCTTGCCTCTGTCGCGCAGCAGCTGGATGCGTCGGTCTCCCACCTGGAGAACCTCTGTGCCTGCCTGCGTGCGAAGGGATTGATCGTGGCCACGCGTGGCCCCGGCGGCGGTTACACCTTGGCCCGTCCCGCTTCGGAGCTGACGTTGCTGGAGATCGTGGTTGCGGTTGAGGCGCCGGCGCGCCTGATTGGCGATGCGTTTGCGCGGCCTGTTGTAGGCGAAGAAGACGCCATCACCCAAGTGCTGTTCCAGAAAATGCAGGACCATGCCACATCGTTTTTGGGGCAAGTCGTGTTGAGTGATCTGATTCCCTCAGCGCCATCGGCACCGCGTGGCATGCCCGGTCACACCGTGGATCGTTGGATTAAAAGCTGGTCGCCCGAAGTGGCAGCCGTGTCATAAGTTTCGAAAACGTTAACCCTCAAAAGGAGCACATATGAAAAAAGCACTCGCAGCAACCGTACTTATGCTGGGCACCTCATTGGCGTTCGCCCATGGCTGTCCTGGTGAAATGAAAAAAATCGATGAAAAGCTGCCCACGGCAAAAGTATCCTCGGCCGATATGACGAAGGTGAAAGAACTGCGCGCCAAGGGTGAGCAGCTGCACAAAGATGGCAAGCACAGCGAATCCATGGCCACCCTGGCCGAGGCAAAGAAACTGCTGGGTATGTAACTCGACTCGGACGCCAAACTTGGCGTCTGATGCTTAGCTTTGCGCAGAGCCGGCCCGATCAGGGCCGGTTTTCTTTTTTCGGCAGGCGTCTGAGCAGTACTTGATCGATTCCCAGTTTTTTTCCCAGGATTTGCGCCAGGTCATCTCTCGCCCGCAGGCTGTGCAGATTTTCGAGGGCAGATAGCTCTTGTTGCCCCGATGTGATGTGTTTGTCATAGCATCGGAAATTTTAATGAATTTGGAGTATTCACCATGAAATCGCCTCTTTCTTCGTCCGCCATAGGACAGTTATTTCAAGACGCACACACCGCCCACGCATTCAAACCCCGGGCCATATCAGACCAAGATATTCAACAGCTCTATGACACGATGAAGTGGGGCCCAACGGCATTTAATGCATCTCCAGCCCGATTTGTCTTTGTACGCAGCCAAGAGGCGAAAGCGCGCCTCATTCCTGCCTTGTCGCCGGGTAATGTCCCCCAGGTTCAGGCGGCATCGGTGACGGTGATTGTGGCCCATGACACGACGTTTTATGAGCATCTGCCTCGGCTGTTTCCTGCCTACGATGCAAAACCAATCTATGCGAACAATGCAGCTGCCGCCGAAGATGCGGCGTTTCGAAACGGCACCCTGCAGGGGGCTTACCTGATTCTTGCCGCTCGCGCACTCGGCTTTGATTGTGGTCCTATGTCTGGCTTTGATGCCCAAAAGGTCAATGCCGAGTTTTTCCCAGACGGTCGTGTCCGTGCTAATTTTTTATTGAACATTGGAGAAGCTGATCCTGCGGGCATTTACCCGCGTAATGATCGGATGGCCTTTCACGAGGCTGCGCAGATCCTATAGCTGTGGCTAAAGGAGGAACGACGGCATTACTGAAGATCGAGTTGTTCCGCCTTACCTGTTTTGATGATGGCGGCGATTCCGAGCATGGTTTTTCGCTCGATTCCTTTGAAACCGTGCTCGGTGTTGGCATGGCACGCTTGCCCATGAAAGCCGCTACCACCGACCACTGTAATCAATGGAATGCCGAATTTTTCCGTAATCCGTTTTGCGCCGGCGTGTGTTGTGAGAGGGCAGGGGTCGTCGCGGTGGTGTACGAAAAACTGCGGCACTCCCGATTTCTTGTAGTCAAAATCGGCAAGCTCTCGGTATGAGTTGCGCGCAAGAGGCTCGGTAATCGATGCGGTGTGGATCGCGCCCGCGTATGCGTTGGGTTGGTGTACCGGCATAAACGATGACGAGATTGTTCCCATGCTGGTGCCCACGAGCCAGACCGATGTGATGCTGGGGTGGCGCTGCCGCACCTCGTTTATCAGTCGTTGCACATCGTGCTGCCGCTCTCGGGATGCTTGGTAGCTGCTCGCACAATAATCGCCGCTTTCGCTGTGGCAGTCGACAGTCAGTGTGGCAATTGATGCATCGGCCAGGTGTCGTCGCGACCGAATTAGAAAATTCCCGCTCAGTTTTGAGCTCGCCATAAAGCCATCGCCCATCACCGGCCGAACCACGGAGGGATATCCTGGCAACAGCACGGCAAGCTGACTGTGGCCCTGTGTTCCCGACTTCACGGAGTACACGCCGGCCTGCTGGCGCCCTCCCTCTAACTGAACTGAAATCAGTGTCTCGGTCAGTCCTTGTGCATCTGCCGGCACCGGTTGCGCATGGGCGGGCGACGCGAGGCTTATCCAGCCTGCGCAGAGGACGGTGACCGTGTGTCGAAATATTCCGTGCATATCGCTACCTCGCGTATCGATGAATCGTTTCTGCGCACCGTTGTCCGCTTAGCCATGCGCCTTCTACATTGCCCTGCAAGAGCCAGTCGCCCGCAGCACCGATCTTAAGTGTGTCGTCCCATAGATAGTAGTCGTCTGTGGGGCACTTTGCACGGGCATAGAGCCAGCGGTGGGGGGTAAATGAGGTGACCTGTAAGCCGGTGATCCGCTCGAATTCAGCGATGAGTGCCGGTGCAGCCTGCTCGGCGGTCGCGTTGACATGTGCGGTGGACCATTCCGCCGTGGCGTGAATAGTCCAAATCGGTAAAGCATTGCGTCCCGGTTTCGACGCGTTGTTGGCAATCCAAGAGAGCGGCCCCTCGTTGATGAACGCAGCATCGAAGTCGGGTGTGTCGGTATCCGATACAAAGGCCATGAGCGTCCAGCAGGGCAGCATCATGGCTGTTTTAGCGGTAGTGGCCCACTGCGGGGTTTCGTCATTCAGGATGGGAACAATCTGTGCCGGTGGAATGGCAAAGACAACGTGCGTGGCGTCCATGGCGTTGTGGCCGTGCTCGTCGATAAGCCTCCATCCGGGCGCTGAGCGCTCGATTTTTGTGATCCTTGTATTCGGAAAAACGTCTAACGTCTTCGCCATCGCCTGGGCAGGCGATGTCATTTTTGGGGTGCCCACATAGCGCACCGTAGAGGATGTCTGCTCGCCTTCTTTGCTGGGTGCCTTGGGGCCGATCACCGCGAGCCTCGGTTGCCAGGTCCGCAGCAGACCATCGGATTCCCATTGGCGTACGACCTTTTGGAAATCGGGATGCAAGGCCGTGATGTATTGGGCGCCATGGTCGCAATGGCCTTCTGCAAGTGCGCGTGTGCTGACCCGGCCGCTTGCGCCACGGCTTTTTTCGAATACATGCACAGGGTACCCGAGCTCCGTCAGCCTCGATGCGCACGAAAGACCGGCGATTCCTGCGCCGATCACTGCGATTGAAGTGGTCATAGTGAACGAAATAAAGACGTGTGGGGATCTTACCCCTTTGGCTTTATCCAGCGCTGAATGCGTGGCCGTATGCGAAGAAAAAGTTTGTAACCCAACTCAAGGATAAAGGGCACGCCGGGCAGACTGCAGACCCTGGACAAGCCTTGCCATCCGGGTACTTCCCGCCAAAGTGCGATAAATCCTCGGGCGCCGCTGATAAGCTCGCCGCTTGGCGTCTGGACATGGAATCGTGCAAGCAACAATTCCCTTCTGAGCGGCAAGATTTCCCCTGAGGTGTGCATCGAGACATCCAGCCAGTCGATCGCGCCCGCAGTGTCGGCTCGCCGGTATATGGCGATTTCCTTTTGGCACATTGGGCATGCACCATCGTAGAACACTCGAAGCTTGGTCATGGGAATGAACAGGGGACTTGGGGGCGCTTCATTATCGGGCCAGACGACATGCTTGTGTCATCTTCGTTATCTATAATCAGGCCCAATTCTTTCTAACGAAGGCCCGTCATGGACCAACATGTCTCCCCTCAGCTCCGCTTCATCGTGGACCCGCTGGCTCATGCCTGGGATCAGAGCGCTGCCCTTGGCCAATTATTAAAAGGTCGTCGTGGTCTTGTGATCGGTGTGGCCAATCAAGACAGTATTGCATTTGGATGTGCAGAGAAATTGAAGGGTTTTGGTGCGGAGATCGTGCTGACCTACCAGACTGAGAAGGCTAAGCAGTACGTCGAGCCACTCGCACATCAACTCGAGTCAAAGCTGCTGCTTCCGTTAGATGTGAGCCAGCCCGGGTCAATTGAGCGTCTGTTTTCTCAGATTAAAGAGCATTGGGATTCCATTGATTTTGTGATTCACTCGATTGCATTCGCGCCGAAAGATGATTTGCATGGCCGGATTGTCGACTGCTCGCGTGAGGGGTTTCTTCAGGCAATGCAGATCTCCTGCCATTCCTTTATTGAAATCGCGCACCACGCCGAGAAAATGCTCCGCCCTGGCGGTGCGTTGGTGACCATGAGCTACTACGGTGCGGACAAGGTGGTTGAGAACTACAACATCATGGGGCCGATTAAAGCGGCGCTTGAATCTTCGGTCCGCTACGTAGCGAACGAACTAGGACCGTCTGGAATTCGTGTCTATGCTGTTTCACCCGGCCCCTTGCGGACCCGGGCTGCCAGCGGAATCAAGCACTTTGATGATCTGGTGCAAATGGCTGTGGAGCGTGCTCCCCAGCATCGGCTTGTGGATATTCACGAGGTGGGTCGCGTCGTGTCGTTTCTCGTCAGTGCCGGTGCGTCTGGCATGACGGGCGAAGTCATTTATGTGGATGGCGGCCTGCATAACATGGCCTGATGTTTATTTTGGTGGACGCGGCAGGATTCGAACCCAAATCCGCCTCGACCTTGTGCTCGACACCAGGCCCTGATCATGACCAGGGCCTGCGCAGTTACTGTCGTTTTTCCGGACATTAACAGAGCAGGGCCTCTTGTTGGTATTGTCCAAGGCGCTCTGCGGCTTTAAACTGTACAAAACAAATTTAAGGACAAATCATGCTACTCACAGCCGTATTAACTCCAGCCGAGGAAGGTGGTTTTGTTGCGCTCAATCCCGAGACAGGCACCACCACTCAGGGGGAAACAGTTGAGGAAGCCGTAAAAAATCTGAAAGAGGCTACAGAGCTTTTTCTTGATGAATTTCCCTCGCACCAAATGCCTCATCCCGTAGTCACCACATTTGAAATAGCGCATGCCTAAATTTCCTGGGCTCTCTGGCGCTGACCTTGTGGCGGCGTTAGAAAAGTTAGGGTTCTCGAAAGTTCGACAATCTGGCAGTCACATTGTTATGCGTCGGGATTCGGTGGGTTGTGTAGTCCCGAATCACAAAGAGCTAAAAGTTGGCACTGTTAATGGAGTATTACGACAGGCCGGTATTTCAGCGGAAGAACTCAAAGCGGTTTTGTAGAACTAGATCGTTTGGCCCCCGAAAAACTGAAAGATTTTTTAAATCTGAGTGTTCAACGAAATGCTCATGTCGCATGAGCATAAAACAATAGTGGCGCTGAGAGCCTTTGTTTATCTAGGTGTTTTCTTTGATCAAACAACAAAACTTTACGTTTTCGAAATGCTCTCTCGGAGAGCATAATTTTCAGCGGTCTTAACGTCAAGCTAAGACATTGATTTTGAATAAGATTTTTGACTTGGTGGACGCGGCAGGGTTCGAACCTACGACCCCCGCCGTGTGAAGACATCTGGGGATTTTAATTCTCTTTCGAATTCAACGACTTAGGTCCTGCGATAAAGAGCTGTAGTAGAAAAGTAGTATAGTGCTGACTGCGGTTTTACGCCAGAAGTTTGGTTTTTCTAGTGCGCACCGAAGCCACGCGTCTCAACCTTTCACTCAACACCAGGCCCTGCTTATGATCAGGGCCTGCTCAGTTAATGTCGTTTTTCCGGACATCAACTGAGCGGGGCCTTACGTCAGGCCAATCCAAATTAAATGGACGGCAAGCCCGATCATGACCAGCCAGGTGCCGAGGGTTCCATAAAACCGGCCCAACGAATATCCACCAGAATGGGTGAGTCCGACCGCATGGAGAATTCGCGAAAGGATCAACGCGATACCGAAACCATGAATCAGCGGAGGGGGAGCTTTTTGGAGTTCAGCCAATAGAAGCATCAGTAATGTAAGCGGCACGTACTCCACAAAATTTGCGTGAACACGGATGGCGCGCTGCAGTTCTGCATCGCCGCCATCACCCAGACCGATTTTTTTGCGCTTGCGTTGAACCGTAATGGGCCATGCAAGGTATAAAAACATTAGGCTGAAAAGTCCAGCATAAATTCCAGTGCTCATCACTGACGCTCCTTGTTAGCCGTTAATCTGTTTTGTTGGTGCCTGTAGCCAAATCAAACTACCGTCCATGGCATTGTATCCAGGTCTTTAGAGGTGTCTGGGGGCGGAACGTACCCCAAAAATGTGCTCCGTCCCTTCTCCCTAGCTCTGCGTAAACATCGTCGATGATGTCTTTCTGCGCATTCAGAAATCTTTGTAGATCACTTATCTCAAGGTGAAAGCGGCTTCATGATTGTTATGAGGCCTTCAGTATGCTCCGCACTTGATTGCGGGCAGGGCCTGCTTGTGAACCAAACTTTTGTAGCATAGTTTTTTCTATGCTATTTTTTCTTCAGTGTGCTACTGAAGAAAAATTTTTAGTATGTTGATTTTTTAAGGAATTTTTGGTGGACGCGGCAGGGTTCGAACATACGACCCCCGCCGTGTGAAGGGCGTGCATGCAGCAGTTCCACTGCAAATATACCGCAAAGCCGCTGCAAGCGACGATAAGGTTAGCGGTGGATTGTGAGTACGGCAACCGACCGACAGTGTGTTTGTCATGGCCTAGGGATTCGGGGTAAAAG
>JACCDL010648756.1_pt1 | contig 10304 bp, 8 predicted proteins | sample 7441931 | NCBI WGS metagenome assembly JACCDL01 (sample SAMN15323437, study PRJNA562643) | freshwater metagenome | isolation source: river surface water | place: USA:Blue River Watershed | collected 2017-08-16 | reverse complement strand
CCACTTCGTCGACGATCGCAAAGTTGTGGCCGCGCTGCACCTTGTCGGAGAGCGAGCCCGCCATGTTGTCACGCAAGTAATCGAAGCCGAACTCGTTGTTCGTCCCGTACGTGATGTCACAGCCGTAGTCGACGCGCTTCTCGGCAGGGGTTGGACGATGTCCCGGCACGACGAGACCGACCGTGAGTCCCATGAAGCGATGAATGCGACCCATCCACTCGGCGTCGCGACGAGCGAGATAGTCGTTGACGGTCACGAGATGCACGCCCTTGCCGGAGAGCGCGTTCAAATACACGGGCAACGTGGAGACGAGGGTCTTTCCTTCGCCCGTTCCCATTTCGGCGACCCAACCCGCGTGCAATGCCGCACCACCCATGATCTGCACGTCGTAGTGGCGCTGGCCGATGACGCGACGCGACGCTTCGCGCACCACGGCGAACGCCTCGATCATCAGATCGTCGAGGTCCTCCCCGCGCTCGAGTCGGCTGCGGAACTCCGCGGTCTTGGCCTGCAGGGCGGCATCGTCGAGGGCGGCCATCTGCGCCTCGAGGGCGTTCACCTCGGGGACGATGCCTGCGAGCGCCTTGACCTTCTTGCCCTCGCCGGCGCGGAGGATGCGATCCAGGAGTGCCATGCAGGGACAAAGCCTACCTGCGCCCCTCGGGGGCTGGGGTGGCGGCGATCGCGGCACAGGTCACCAAACGTGTACCACTCGTACGCAATGCATCGAGACTGTGGTGCAACGTCGCGCCGGTCGTCACCACGTCATCGATGACGAGTACACGTCCATACCGAGTTCGACGAGCGATGAACTGCGCACCCTCTCGACGTTCACTCGCGCTCCGTCCGGTCTGAGCACGATCGTCGAGCCTGCGCAAGAGCGCCGTGCACGGAAGCCCGAGGCGTCGCGCAATGCGTCTCGCGATCAACTCGCTTTGGTCGTAACCACGCTCACGCATGCGCGCACGCGTCGTCGGCACCCACGTGACGGCTTCTGCCTCACACACGTGCTCGTGACGCACGACCCAATGGTCGGCAAGCATCGGCGCAACCCAACGTGCGGACGCATACTTCATCGCCACGATCAACTCGCGCATCGCGCCCGCGTATTCGTGTGACACGAGAACGCCGGATCGATGCACGACGGGTGCATTGACGAGCACCGAAAAGCAGCCATCACACCACCCCGAGTGCACCGACCCGCAACCCGGGCATCGCGCGAGAAACAACACGGCTGCCGAGACCTCCCACCACTACCATCGAGCGGTGCCCAATCCGTTCATCGCTCCGCTCGCCGATCGCCCGGTCGAGCGACTCATGAGATGTGTGTTCGGACTCGGGGTGTTCGGCGTCGGTGTTGCGATGCAGAAGCACGGCAATCTCGGGCTTCCACCGTGGGACGTTTTCCACGACGGTTTCAGCTCGATCATCGGGTTCTCGTTCGGCCACACGATCGTGGCGACGAGCGCACTCGTCATGTTGTTGTGGATCCCACTGCGTCAGATGCCCGGACTCGGCACGTTGATCAACGCCGTCGAGATCGGGCTCGTGGCGGACCTCTACCTCTCAAATGTTGAGCCAGTGACGAATCCCGTCGCCCGAGTCGGGCTCATGCTTGGTGGCATCGTCGTGACGGGTATCGGCTCGGGCATCTACATCGGCGCAGGTCTCGGACCGGGGCCACGCGACGGACTCATGACGGGTCTCGCCGCGCGCGGGATGCGCATCAGCGTCGCGCGCACGAGCGTCGAGGTGTCGATCATGTTGATCGGCGTCGTACTCGGTGGTGCGATCGGCATCGGCACACTCGCCTTTGCATTGTTGATCGGACCGATCGTCGCGCGGACGCTCCCGTATTTCCGGATGCGCCCGCGCGAAACTGCTTAGTAGCGGTACGCCTCTGGCTTGAACGGACCCGATGGGTTGATGCCGAGGTATTCGGCCTGCGTGTCGTTCAACTGCGTGAGCACGACTCCGAGCGAATCGAGGTGCAATGCCGCAACCTTCTCGTCGAGGTGCTTGGGCAACACGTAGACGCCGAGCGGATACTTGTCGGTGTTGTTGAACAACTCGATCTGGGCGATCACCTGGTTCGAGAACGAGCAACTCATCACGAAGCTCGGGTGTCCGGTCGCACATCCGAGGTTCACGAGACGGCCTTCGGCGAGCACGATGACCGAGTGGCCGTCGGGGAACGTCCACAGGTCGGTGCCGGGCTTCAACTCGTCACGGACGGCGCCGCTGCGGGCGAGACCGGCCATGTCGATTTCGTTGTCGAAGTGGCCGATGTTGCACACGATTGCGTTGTGCTTCATCTTGGCCATGTGTTCGACGGTGATGATCGCCTCGTTGCCGGTGGCGGTGACGAACACGTCTGCAGTCGAGACCATGTTGTCGAGCGTGTTCACCTGGTAACCCTCCATCGCGGCCTGCAAGGCGTTGATCGGGTCGATCTCCGTGACGATGACGCGTGAACCCTGTCCGCGCAAGCTCTGCGCGCAGCCCTTGCCGACGTCGCCGTAACCGCACACGACTGACGTCTTGCCGGCGAGCATCACGTCGGTGGCGCGGTTGATCGCGTCGATGAGCGAGTGGCGACAGCCGTACAGGTTGTCGAACTTCGACTTCGTCACGCTGTCGTTCACGTTGATCGCCGGGAACAACAACTCGCCACGCTCGGCCATCTTGTAGAGACGCTTCACACCAGTCGTCGTTTCCTCGGTGACGCCCTTGATGCGCTTGGCCATCGTGGTCCACTTCGACGGTTCGGTCTTCAGCGTGCGCTGCAGGAGTCCGAGCACGATCGCGAGCTCGGGGTTGCCCGCCGACGTCGGATCGGGCACCTTGCCTGCTGCTTCGTATTCGACGCCCTTGTGCAAGAGCAACGTCGCGTCGCCACCGTCGTCGAGGATCATGTTCGGTCCATCGCCGTCGGGCCACGTCATCATCTGGTCGGTCGCCCACCAGTACTCCTCGAGCGTCTCGCCCTTCCACGCATACACGGGCACGCCCTGCGGTTCATCGACGGTGCCGTTCGGGCCGACAACGACAGCTGCAGCCGCGTGGTCCTGGGTGGAGAAGATGTTGCAGCTCGCCCAACGAACTTCGGCGCCGAGTTCGACGAGCGTCTCGATGAGCACCGCGGTCTGGATCGTCATGTGCAACGAACCGGAGATGCGTGCGCCCTTCAGCGGCTTGGTCTTGCCGAACTCCTTGCGCAAGGCGCGGAGTCCCGGCATTTCGTGTTCGGCAAGGTGAATCTCCTTGCGACCGAACGGGGCAAGTGACAGATCGGCGACGCGCCAATCCCGACGTTGAGCGAATGATGACATGGTGTCTCCTCGGATGACTAGATGATGCGGTGTTGATTCGAGCGGGCTGGGGCCTGCTGGCACCAGTCGAGACAGCCCACGTTCAGGGCTCAACAGTAGCCGAGATCAGCGAAACGTCGGAGCGATGCCCTCGCTCGCGATGCGAGATTCGAGGCTTGCATGCTCGGCTGCGTCCACGGTGACCGACTCGGAGATGAGCATGACCGGGATGCCGTCGCGTACGAGGTACTTGCGCTTCAGGCGAGGGTTGTACAGGAAGTCGTCGTTGGCGAAGTAGTACAACGGGCCCTTGTCTTGCGGGCACGCCAAGATCTCGAGGAGTCGCTCGCTCACGCGCATGTGCCGATCCTACCTATGCCGTGATCTCGGCGAGGAGCTCGGCCACGTGGGTGTCGCACTCGTCGCGCGTCGCGGCCTCGAGGTTGAGTCGCAGCAGTGGTTCGGTGTTCGATGGACGCACGTTGAACCACCACGATCCACAGTCGACGGTGAGACCGTCCAGGCGATCCTGTGAGTGCGCCGAATATCGCGAAGCGATGCGCTCGATCACCACGCCGATGTCGTCCACGGTGGTGTTGATCTCGCCACTCGAGGCGGACGGCTCGAATGGCGCGCGAAGTTCGGTGAGCGACTTGCCCGACCGACACATCGCCCCCAACACGCCCATCGTCGCGATGAGTCCACTGTCGGCGCGGTAGTTGTCGGCGAAGTAGTAGTGACCCGAGTGCTCGCCGGCGAACACCGCGCCGGTCTCGGCCATGATCTGCTTGATGTAGCTGTGTCCGTTCTTCGTGCGGATGCCAACTCCACCGCACTCGCCGATCACCTCGGGTACTGCACGCGAACAGATGAGGTTGTAGAGCACGGTCGCCCCGGGCGACAGGCGCAGGAATCGTGACGCGAGGAGTGCAGTCGTCGTGCTCCCCGACATGCCCTTGCCGGTCTCGTCCACGAGGAACACACGGTCGGCATCGCCGTCGAAGGCGAGACCGACGTCGAATCCACCCGCGAGCACGCGCGCCTGCAGGTCTCGCTGGTTAGCGGGTTGCAGTGGATCGGCGGGATGGTTCGGGAACGTGCCGTCGAGTTCGCCGTACATCACCTCGATCTCGAAGTCGGCGAGTCGCGAGAACACCTCCGGCACGACGAGACCGCCCATGCCGTTGGCGGTGTCGGCGACGACGCGTAGCGGACGCAGTTTGTCACCGGCGATGAACGACACGACGTGATCTGCAAATTCACCGAGCACGTTGACGTGGTCGAGCGTGCCCGCGGTTTGAGCCGGCGCCGGTTCGTTGCCGTCGAGGACGGCTTGTGCGAGGCGATGCATGTCGCGCAGACCGTTGTCGATCCCGATCGAGCGCGCGCCGGCGAGACAGCACTTGATGCCGTTGTATTGCGCGGGGTTGTGCGACGCCGTGAACATCGCGCCCGGCATGTCCATCTTCCCGGAGGCGTAATAGAGCAGGTCGCTCGAGGCGAGGCCGAGGTTCGTGACGCTCACGCCGTGCGTGAGTGCACCGCGCTGGAACGCATCCACGAGCTCTGGCCCGCTCGGGCGCATGTCGTGGGCCACGACGATGTGGCTCGCTTTCGTGAACTTTGCGAACGCGACACCGAAGGCATAGGCCGCTTGTGCGTCCAACTGGTCCGGGACGGTGCCACGAATGTCGTACGCCTTGACGATCGCATTCAGGTCAGGCACGGAGTACCACGCTAGTCACTTCGGCGCGGGCTTCGTCGTCGCTCGACGACGATCCACCCGATTGCGGCGAGCGTGAGCAGATACGCAATCGCATCACGCATCGACCAGCCGAAACTCATCGAAACGTCGTTCGACGTCGGCACGACGACCATCATGTTCGGAGCGACGCGATATGGACCGAGCGCGCCCTTCACCTTCCAGTTCGGGAAATAACTCACGCGAACCAACACTGGGACGCCGATTCGGTCGACCGTGAACGACACCGTGTCGTTGCCGACCTTCACGTTGCTCGCCGTCGCTGGCTCGAGGTTCACCGGCGCGATGGGTTCACTCGGCGTGACGATGTCGACGAGTCGACCCGATGAACCGGGTTCACCTTGGCGGCGCGTGAGGTCGACGACGGGGGTGATGCGCTGCCACTGTGGTGGACCATCATCGGTGACGGCCACGTTCCACTCCTCTGGTTGCTGGAACCAACTCGTGCCGATCTCGAGCCATCGCTCGCGCGGATTGTCGCTCGAGACGTTGGCGACGACGGGTTGGACGGACAGCGGAACGACGATGTCCGAGCCGGGAACTTCATAGATCACCCATGGACCGGAGCGCGCAACCTCGACGAGCTGCTCGGGAATGGCGCTCGCGGCATTGACCGCTTCAGGCGTGAAGGCCATGTAGTACTTCACGCCCAGCTCGCGCAGGTAGCGCGCGCCACGCTCGGCGTCGTTGTTGTTGTACCGAAGTTCGCGTACGGGGTTGCTGCTCTGCTTGGAGAGCGCGGCCGCCGAGATGAAGTGATATGGCGTCGTGCCCGCAGCTTCGAAGAACAAACCTTCCATCGATCCGATGCAGCTGTCGGTCCAGAACGGCAACAACATGAGCGACATCGTCGTGCCGTACTTGTTCAACTCGCCGTTGTTCTCCCACAACGCTCGACCACAACCATGTGCCGGGTCCTCGCCGAGACGCTTCATCGTCTGCACGACGTCGTGATATTCACCGTAGGCAGACTTGCCCTCGTAGCCGGTGAAGTTCCAGCGTGCCCAGCCGTCTACGAAGCCGTCGTTGGATGACTTCGTAGAGAACGGACCCCACACGTACTTCGTGCTGCCATCTGCGGCGGCGACGATCTTGCCGAAGGGCATCTCCTGGAATCGGAAGGCGAGCACAGAGGTCACGCACAATGCGAGCGCAGCCAGCGTGGCGAGATTGAACACGAACGAATCACGCACCCGCGGCACGACGATGACGTCTGCGTCGGTGTCCTCCGCTGGCGCGGCGACTGCACGCTTCAGTCCGCGCTCGATCGAGGTGATGCGCACCGCGAAGGCGATCACCTCGTACGCGCCGAGGACGAACAGGAAGTAGCGCAACAAGTACAAGAACGGAAGCAGTCGTGGATTCCACAGCAGACCGATGACCGGCAGGCTGTTGCGCGCGACGAACACTCCGATCGCGAGCACCACGCAGTAGATGCCCATCCACTGCACGATGCGCACGCGGCGGCGTGCATATGCGAGGAAGCCGATCACCGCAAAGGTCGTGATCACGATGTCGAAGGCGATGTGCAACGGGAAGAACATCTGCCAGAACGAGTCGCTCACGCCGCTCGGTCGCGGCTCGTACTTCATGTCGGTCATGTAGGCGTGGTTGAACACGAACGGCACCACCCAGAACGCCGACAGCAACGTGGCGAGTGCGACGACCTTGCCGGCGAACGGAAGCGAGGAACGCAGCGCCCAGATCGGCACCATCAACACCACGCCGCCGAACACGAACAGCAACACGATGCCGTGGCTGAGCGCAGACAGCGCGACGAGCACAGCCGCAGTGACGAAGTACTTGCCGCTGCGCAACCCCTCGGCGAAGTACGCAAAGGCGAGCAAGGCAAGTGCGAGTGCGATCGAAAACGAGAACTCCCCCGCCATCGTCGAGGCGATGTTGCCGCCGTAGATCGTGAAACTCTCGTCGTACAGAAACAGCGTCGCCCCGAGAGCCAACAATTCGGGCAACGGATATGCGAGTCGCGTCATGCGCCCGAGCTTCCACGCACACCACGGCAAGGCGAGGATGCCGACGACGGCGATGAGCTTCATCGCGATTCCGTAGGGAAGCACGAGATCCAGCAGCAAGATCGCCAGCGCCGGCACGACCATGTAGAAGCGATACACGGGCAAGCCCGAATACCAGTCCATGCTCCAGCCGGTCAGCTTGAACTGCGTGAGCAGATGATCGCGCAGATATGCGGGCGCCCACACGTGCGCACCCATGTCGCCACCCGTCGGAGTGTTGTTGCGCAGGATCAAACTGGGATGGAGCGTGACCAACAACGCCACCGTGCAGCCGCCGACGATGAGGATCGTCGAGAATCGCTGCCAGTAGTCCTGTCCATCCAGCAAACGCTGACGGAGACCGACGCGCTCGTCGTTCACCTCAGCCGCATCGTGCTCGAGGTCGTCGCCAGTGGTGCTCACGCGACCAAAGCCTAGGTGGCGAGCACGAGGACGAGCCCCGTCACGTTGAACGCGACGTGCGCGACGAGCGGGAGTCCGATCCGCTTGGTGCGCGCGAAACACACGCCGAGCACGAGCGCGAAGGCGAACAGTCCGGGGAACTCGACGGGCTCGAGGTGCACGATCGTGAACCACACGGCGGCGATGACGACCGACCATGTTCGCGAGGTGATCGGTTCCAGTCGCGCCTGGATGTACGCGCGATACACGAGCTCTTCGACGAAGGGTGCGCCGACGACCACAACGATGGCGAGCACCACGATCCATGCACCACTTGCCGCGTCCACGAGTCCACGTGCACGACGCTCGACGTCAGCCGGATCGAACGCCTCGGGGAACGCCTCGCGCAACGGCCACATCACGAGGTTCACCAACACGAGCTGTGATGCGACGCCGATGGGTATCCCCCACGCATCGCTCCAGGCGAAGCGGAAGAAGTAGTCGCGGCGAACGTCGCCCGAGAGCCGTGAGTTCGACGTGTAGCGCAGCATCGCAAGGAACGGCAGCCACAACCCGAGTGCGGACAGCGCCACGACCCAGGTGGGCTGGTCCGTGCCCGACTCGACGCTGCCGGTCGCGGCGAGCAGCACACCACTGATGACGACGGCGAGCGCATAACACGTGATCCACGACAGGGCGAGATACGTGATGCCGATGCGCGGCGTCGGAGAGAATTCAGGCGGCGGCCCGGACGGGGCCGGCCATGGCGAGGTCATCCTGCGAGGCGGTTGGGCACGATGACGCGGAACCGATTGCGCCGATCCTCGAGTCGCCAGCCGGTCGGAACCGTGAGGCGCTCCCCATGGCGGTCGCACAGGTCGTAGCCGTGGGGATCGACCTCCTCGACGAGGTCGTCCATCCACACGAGCGCCCGACCATATTGATAGGTCAGCGTCATCGACGGCTGGTCTTTACATCCGCTGCGGGAACACTTGCGAGCCACGTCTCAACGGTAATTCTTGGCACTCTGCGCATGGTGGATGATCGGTACGTCCGTGCACGACATGACCGCCCCACAAACTCGGCCGTAGCATGACCCTCGTGAGCAAACTCCCCCCACCCCCACCACCTGCACCCAAGCGCACCAAGTCCAAGCAGCCGTCCTCGGGCGGAGGCAAGACACCCAACTCGACTCGACCCAACATGCCTCGCTGGGCCGTGTGGGTTCTCGTCGCCGTCGCAATCGGCCTGATCGCCGCTCCGCGACTGTGGCCGACGACGACCGCCACCAAGGTGACCTACACCGAGTTCCTCGATCTCGTGAACCAGGGCAAGGTCGACAACGTCACCATCAACAACCTGAGCAACACCATCTCGGGCACGCTCACCGATGGCGGCAACTTCACGACCACCGGCGCGACCGCGCTGTCGGATGCGGACGAACAGTTGCTCAAGGAAAAGGGCGTCGACTACGACTACACGACCCCGCAGGGCAACTTCTTCACCAACCTCATCCCGATCCTGCTTCCCTTCTTTTTGATCATGGGATTCTTCATCTGGATGCAGCGCAGGGCGATGGGCCAGGCGGGCAACATCATGTCGATCGGCCGCAGTCGCGCGAAGAACTACAACGCGGACAAGCCGTCGACGACGTTCGCCGACGTCGCTGGTTACGACGGCGTGAAGCAAGAGATCAAGGAAGTCGTCGACTTCCTGCGCATGCCGGAACGTTTCAAGGAGATCGGTGCACGCGTTCCGAAGGGCATCCTCCTCGTCGGGCCTCCGGGAACGGGAAAGACCCTCTTTGCACGTGCAGTTGCCGGTGAAGCAGGTGTCGGCTTCCTCTCGGTGACCGGATCGGACTTCATGGAGATGTTCGTCGGCGTCGGCGCGAGCCGCGTGCGCGACCTCTTCCAACAGGCCGCCAAGATGGGTCGCGCGATCATCTTCATCGACGAAATCGACTCGATCGGACGCAAGCGCGGAGCTGGTCTCGGCGGTGGTCACGACGAGCGTGAACAGACGTTGAACCAGATGCTCGCGGAGATGGACGGCTTCGAGGCCACCGAAGGAATCGTCGTGATGGCCGCAACGAACCGTCCCGACATCTTGGATCCCGCACTCCTGCGACCGGGTCGCTTCGATCGTCAGATCATCGTTCCGCTCCCCGAGTCGGACGAGCGTCTCGCGATCTTGAAGGTGCACTCGACGGGCAAGCGCATGGGCACCGATGTCGACCTCGACACGATGGCCAAGGCGACTCCAGGAATGAGCGGTGCAGATCTCGCCAACCTCGTCAACGAGGCGGCACTCTTCGCCGTGCGACGCGGTTCGACCCACATCGAGCGCATCGACTTCGAAAACGCCCGTGACCGCGTCGTGCTCGGTGCTCGCCGCGAGAGCCTCATCCTGAACGCGGAAGAAAAGCGTGCGACCGCCTACCACGAAGGTGGACACGCGGTCCTCGCCACCGTGCTCCCGCACAGCGACCCGCTGCACAAGGTGACGATCTTGCCGCGCGGCATGGCGCTCGGCGTGACGTGGACGCTCCCCGAGGAGCGACACACGTATTCACGCGAGTACTTCGAGGACGTCATCTGCAAGGCGATGGGTGGACGTGTCGCGGAGATGATCGTGTTCGATCACGTCAACAGCGGCGCCGCCAACGACCTCGAGCAGGCCACGATGATTGCGCGCCGAATGGTTCGCGAGTGGGGCATGAGCGACGCCATCGGCCCGATGGCCTTCGCCGGTCAACAGCAGGTGTTCCTCGGCGAAGACCTGATGACGAGCGGTCGCGAGTACTCCGACGAGATG
>JACCDL010595945.1_pt1 | contig 10304 bp, 13 predicted proteins | sample 7441931 | NCBI WGS metagenome assembly JACCDL01 (sample SAMN15323437, study PRJNA562643) | freshwater metagenome | isolation source: river surface water | place: USA:Blue River Watershed | collected 2017-08-16 | reverse complement strand
CCGCCCCGGTCAACGGGTCTGTCAGCGTTAATCGGATGTAGGGGAGGTTGTCCCCTTGAACTAACTTAATTCGTTCCGCCATTTCTTACCTCACTTCTTTGGCGTGGCAACGGCGGTGGCCGAAGCCCCCACACCAACGGCTTGTTGGAATGCGGTGGAGTGCGCAGATGCGCGAGCTGCATTGCCAGAGAATTCGGAGTCCTTGGCGAACGCCCGGTACAACACATAGTCATTCAGCGCATTGGCGAACAAGTCGTACACGCTGATGTCACCGGTGACGCTGCCCAGCGAAGACTGCGTGGCGATGTCCGTTGGCTTGGCAGAGATCAACATCTCGAGCGAAGCGCCGGTCGCAGCAGGTGGGTACACGTAGAACACGCGGATGTCCCTCACGTCGTACATGTAGTGCTTGATGACGGTGTTAGTCGTTCCGCTTTGCCAGCCTGGCACTTGAGCGTCGAGCAGCTTCTGGTCGATCTTGCGCACCGCCGCCTTGGTGCCGCTGGAGTTGCCGATCACCTCGAGCAGCTTGAGCGCATTGGTGGGCAACGCCTGACGTGCACCCACGGCCAGGTCAACGCTCACCGTCGTGGCGGTCGCGTCGGGGCGGTAGGTTGCGATCTCGCGCTGGCCGTCGTTGAGGTAGCGGATGAGCTCGGCCACCGTCCAGCGAACGCTGGTCTCGTCGGAGAGGGTGGTGACAACGCGGTCGAGGATGCTTTTTGCTGTGATGGCCATGTCAGAACTCCCTCATCTGCACGGTCATCGAGGCCTGAACGCGGCCGAACATCATGTCGGCTCGGGCCTGGTTAGCGCGTGTACGGGCTAACACACCCATCGCCTGTGCGCGGGTGTAATCGGTCCACGGTTGGTCTGGCATGTTGCACAAGACCGAGATGGCCCCGGCGATGATGCCTTCGGAATAGCGTTGGTACAGGATGTCGTGTACTTGCGTGGCATCGCGTGTGGGGCGAAGCGCAGCGCGCACCACGAGGCCGTTGGTGACCTTTTCTTTGGGGGCTGGGTACACCATCAAGTTGACGACTTCGTCGATGTACTCGACCGTGTAATCGACGGGCGTGCCGTCCTCGCGGAAGATGTTGGTCATCTGGCCATAAGGCACTGCGTTGAGCAGCTTCTTGTCGTACCAGACGTAGAGAATTTGGGAGATGGTTGTGCCGGTCGGTGGCTCGAGCTCCATTGCGCTCATGCCAACGGGCAACGTCACGGGATCAAGGTTGACCGTCACTGCAAGCGACTGGTCACAAAAAGCGATGGCGGAGTCAATCAAAGCCTGCTGCGCAAGCGGCTCCGAGCACCCTATGACACTCGGAATTAATCGCGGAAAGAATTGGCTTAGATTAATCACGACACCACCTATGAAAAACCCGGCAAGGGCCGGGCCATTCTAACTTACTAACACGTTATGTGCCAGTAGCTAACGAAAGAAGTGGGGGCCGAAGCCCCCACGTTCGCTTAGGCCACGATGCCGAGGACCAAAGACTCAGGCTTCACGGTCTTGAAGCCGTACACGTTCAACGAACGGATGTAGTCGCCGAAGTCGTTGGGGTTGCGCACAGTTTCCATCTTGGTGATCTGAGAGGCGAAAGTGATCGCGCTCTTGTGACCAGCGATGATGGCGCGACGCTTTGCCACGGTACCGGTAGAAGTCACGCTGTTCTCAGCGCCGTTGCCAGACACCCAGGGGGTGGCAGTACCAGCGGCAGCCTTAGGCAGCATGTTGCTCACGTACACGGTGAAGCGGTCGATCTTGCCGATCTTGCCGTTGCGGACGGCAGAGGTGTCGTCACCCATGAACTGGGCTTGAGCCAAGTTCGACTGCAAGAGCAGGTAGCGAGTGGCAGGGTCGATCACCAACCAACGGTCGCTCTCGGGCACGTTCTGCTCGTCCAACACAGAGGCCATCGACAAGATGGTGGCCAACACGTTAGAAGCAGTCAGGGTCACGGGGGAAGCGTCAGTGCCGAGGTTGTAGGCAGCGCTCTTCACACCAGCAGTTGCACCCTTGTTAGCGGCTGCACCAGAGAAGATGGTGTTGTAGATCACGTTGCTGTCGATGGCGATGCGCATTTGTTGAGCAGCGTCAGCAGCAAACATGTCGAGCAGGTTAGGCTTAGCCTGGTACTCGAGCACGTCGTTGATCTGGAAGGCGAAGTACTTGCCCTTGTCGATGGTCAGCTCTTGCATGTCTGGCGTAGGAGCTTGGTAGCTCAGGCCAGCGCCAGAGGTGTAGTCAGCAACGCTGATGGTGGGAGCGGTGTGGATGTACACCTTGTCGCCCATCGAAGCGACGTCGCCTTGCCAGTTGGTGTTGGCAATGTCGCCATACACGGAGGCGGCGTAGAACTTCTCGTTCAGCTTGGCGGACCAAACTGCGGGAATGAACGTACCGCTGTAGGGCGGGTTGGTGTTGAAGGGAGAAGCTACGGGGAAAGTAGCGCTGGTGTTGGTAGTAACTGCCATGATGGCCTCCTATAAAAAACTCAGGCGGCCATCACGGGGGCGACTTACTGAATGCGTCCTTCCGCCATGGCCAGGTTGATCTCAGCCTCAAGGCGCTGTGCCTCGGCATCACGTCCACGGAAGTCACCACGACGTTTGGCTTCGTAGAAGGCAATGACGTCCTTCTGAGGCCAGACCTTCGGAGCGGCTGGTTGCTGTGGCGGAGCTGATGCAGCAGAGCCTTTGGGGCTAACTTGCTTGTCCAGAGGCGCGGAGGTTCTAGGGGCAGGAGCTTGTGGAAGCGTGGCGGTAAACGCCTTGAACACTGCTGCAGCGCGGTCTGCGTTGAGCGTTTGCTGAGCTGCATCCAACGCTGCCTGACGTGGCTGCCCCAGAATCGGATCGACCTCTGCCAACCAGCCCAAGAAGGCCTGATTCGCATTGACCGTTTCCCACTCGGGAACCAGCTTTGTCAGACGATCAAAGAACGCCTGCTCTGCGGTGACTGCCACTTGTTGAGTCGTGCCTTGCAGCGCTGACTCGATCTGTTGCAGTCGTTGTTCAAGTTGTTTACCGATGTCGCCGAGCGAGGCTCGTGCAACACGGTTGACCATATCCACCAGGTCCTGGCCGAAGTTCTCGACGTCTCTGGGGTCGGCCACAGGGGTCTCCGTAGCGGCGGCAGTCTTTGCATCAGCAGCCTTGTCCAGACGGGCTACAGCCATTTCGAGCTGCGCTTTCAGGTCCTTGACCTGGTTCTGTAGCGTTGGGACTTCACGGTTGAACAAGCCTTGAAGGGTCTTGTACTTGTGTTCCCAAACGTCGGGTTGCTGTTGCGACTGGGCCTGCGGCTCGGGTGTTGCCTGCGGCTCAGGCGCTGCGGGGGTCGGCTCAGGGGTGGGCTCGGGAGCTACTTGCGCCTCCGGTTCCGGGGTTGGTTCCGGTGCCGGTGCGGGAGGGGGACTGTTAATCGTCTCCAGCGTGGCGTTAGCTTGATCGAGTTGTTCCTGTAGTTGACGTGGCAGTGCCATCAATGATCTCCTGGACCCACATTAGGGTTTGGCAGGTTGGTCCGGATACACCGGAGAATTCTTTACAGCTTCGCTCGGGCAGCGTCTAACAGTTCGATCAACTGCGTCAGTAGCTGGGCTTTGCCTTGGGCTACGCGCACATCCTCTGCGAGCATTAGGACCTTCATCTCGGATTCGAGTTTGAATTGGAGCCACTCTTTGAGTTTCGGCTCGCGGCATAACCGCTTGAACAATTCAAATTCCGTGTTTCGGTCCATCTGTGGCGATTCTACAACAACTAATTGTTAGCTTGTCAAATGTTATTTTTTGGCGGCCTTGGCATACTGAGCTGCGCTCATCTTGCCGGTCGCGAGTTTCTTACCGACGCCCATCAAAGTCGATTTCGACTTCATGTCGCCTTCGGCTTTTTCCTTCTTGGCATACTGGGCAGGAGATACCTTGCCGGCGCGGACCATCTTGGCCTCCTTGCGCTCTTCTGCCTTGGTGTCCTTGCCTGCGAATGGTTTAGCCATGTGAATCTCCTTATGCGGGTTGAAAGTTGTCTGTTACCGGTGCGCCGTTCATTAGCTCCTGGCCGCCGCCTATCTGAGCTTGCTGGCCTTGCGCCTGCATCGCCATCAACTGCATCTGCTGGGCTTGTGCAGCGGCAGCGCGGGCCTTTATGACGGAGATGCTTGGCACAACCTTGTCGGCGTTCATGTTCAAGCCCTTGGCAGACTCGCGCAGCAGCTCGGCCACGCCGTCGAGACCGACGACTTGCTGAGCCACGGGGCTGTTGAGCGCCACCTGCAAGAACTCGTTGCGGCGAACCTGTGCGGCTTCCTTGGTCACGAGCGACAGTGCACCGCGAGCCATGACCTTCAAGTCGCCCTTCATGTCGGGGTTGTCGCCGTACTGGAGCAGCCACTGGTAGCAGCGCTCGACAGAGGGGCCGATCACATGGATGTCGATACTCGAGACGAGCTGCTTGATCTGCTTGGAGGCGTTGCCGATCATCATCGACATGCCAGAGGCCGTGCGCCCTGCTCCACCCTCGCCACCGCCGATACCGGTCATGTAGCGCGGGATGCCGCTGTACTCGTCGGCGAGCTCGGAGAACTTCTGGAACACGCCCATCAGTTCGTTGGCGTTGGTACCGGGCTGGAAGAAGTCGACAGCCGGCGCGCTCGAGCCCATCGGGTCAGACTGCGTCTGCCAAATCTTCCAAGGGAAGAGCTGCGTGATCTGCTCGCCAGGCGGCAAGCGGTCGACGTTGACGACAACCTGCGGACCAGAGCCGATGCCCATGTTGTTGGCCAGTGCGCGAGCGGAGCTGTTGCACATGTCCTGGCAGTCGCGGATGCAGTCGTACAAACTGTTGTGCCAGAAGGCACCAGGCACGCGGCTGTAGCCGTCTGCGTAGTACGGACGACGGTAGAGCGGATCGGGATTGATGACGGCCTTGATGACCCAGTTGCCGATCAACCAGGCCTCAACCTCGTACTCCTTGCTGGGGTCCGGTACTTCCTTGGGGTCCATGCCCCAGTCGATGAGGTGCTTGCCGCTCACGCAGCCCCAGTACTGGAGCGCGTCGATGAGGTCGGAGTAGTTGGCGTTGGCCGACAAGGTGTCGCGGCCCTCAGCCGATGCGCGCTGCGCGTCGACGTTGGTCCACTCGTGCAAGCCGTTCTTGCCGTGCTCGTCGATGACTGCCTTGATGGCGTCGTCGTTGTAGCCCTCGACACCGATCAACTCGTTGAGGTCTTGGCGACTGAGTTTGTGACGCTCGATGAGGTAGCCGTCGTTGACCGACTTGGCCCAAGGTGCGGGGTAGATGTGGAACGGGTCGACACGCTCCCACTCAACTTTCTTCTCGCTTACAGGCGTCGGCACGAACTTGCCGTCAGCGCCCTTGATCCACTTGAGCTGCTGCTTGTTGCGAACGATGGGGCCCTTCATGAAGGCCGTCTTGAAGACCATCAAGTCATCGAGAAACTGGTCAACGGCTTCCATCCAGCCGCCCTCGACCATGAGGTCTTCGATGTCGACTTCGGCACGCTCGGCGTAGATGCGAGCGGTCTCCATGATCTGGTTCTCGAGCGCGTTCTTGGCGTCGAGTAGCGCCTGGCGAATCTCATCGACCGCAACAGGCTGGCCTGCCATCTCGAGCTGGGCAACCTGCTCGTATACGGCCTGCATGATCTGGCTCACCTGGTCAGGCGGCAGATCGGGTTTCGGGGTGGGGGTAATGGTCCAAGGTTTCTCGGTGCCTGCACCGATGAGTACATCGACGAGCAACGCTTTGGCCTGGCGTGCCTTCGTCGCGAACAGCATCATGTAAATCTCTGAGCCGCCCTGCTTTCGAATCTTGGCCAGGGTTTCGGGGTCATACTCGCCGCGACGTGCACGCACTGCGGAGAGCATTTCAATCTCCTGGGTCATCTTGGCTTTTTTGGCCAGTTCCCAGTGGTTCTTGATATGCCCGACCAGGCTGGAAATCACCGGCAGTGCCTGGGATTCCTGCGCTCGACTGATCGCCGCTGCGTTTTGATCTTCTTCCGCCTGCATGTCGGCCAGCGACTGAATAGGCAGAATCCCACCCAGGTTATTTGGGCGGGGCGCGTTAGGGGGCGTCAAGCCAAGTTGTTGCATGGGTAAATCCTTACACCGGTGTTCCCCATATCATACTTGACAACTTGTTAGTATGTATAGTCCGATTTGACGACCTCCCGGCGTGTTTGTACGGCCACGCCCCTAACACCCATATCCATGATGGCGTCGGCGTACTGGTTAGCGTCATGTACGTGGGAGAAGCTGTTTTTGTCCGGCCTATCTTCTAACTCGCCGTTGCGCTTGATCTTGTACCGGTAGCCGTAGCGGAACCCCTTGATGAGCGTCTCGCACGCTGGGTCAACAAGGTACATCGCCTTGCCCTCCAACTGTTGATTGAGCAAGCGCTCGACGGCTTGAATCCTTTTTTCCGGATCGTTCGTCGGCGGCTTGACGCACTTGAACCCAGCGCGCTTCAACACATCGACCAGGCTCAGCTCGTTGAGCTGCTGCTTCGCGAACCCTGCGGGGTCAGGAGCGCACACAAACGAACAGCCCGAGAAGTGGTTGGCGATGAACGGGTTGAGTTTGGTGTTGATGAAGGTTTCAATCCCCATGTTTTCAGCGGTGAGCTCGGCGAAGGTGAGCACGCGGCCTCGAGGGTCTCGCTGCTTGAACACGGCTGCAGGTGTGCGTCCAAAGTCGATTCCTATGATGACGGGGTGAGCATCGCCTCTGATGGGTCGCAGGCTGTCCTTGGCGATGTGGAAGTCAGCCACGAAAGTCTTCTCGTACACCGGCGTGCCGGAGAGGCTTCGCCCGTACTCCGAGCGCAGGTAGACACGCAACCAGTCCTCGGTCTTGCCCGGGATCAAGTTGGGGTAGTACTGCTTGGGCAGGTGGTCGTAGTTGTCGCACTCTGGGTTGACGACCCACTCTTCGCCGTCCTTGTCCAGCAGGACCTCTTCGGGCTCCTCGCCGAACTTCTCCATGTACGCCTCGGGCTTGATGATGGCCGCAGGCTGTTTGTAGATGGACCAGTTTGACGGTGGGTTCTCCATCTTGTCGTGCCACCAGGTGTCCTCGTCGGGCATGTTGGTGTCGAACAGCGCACACGAGCGTGTGGGCCCGCCGTCTTTCATCGACGGATAACGGTTCAGACGACCCAGCAGGCCGTCCACAACGTCTTGGTGCAGCTCTCGGGCTTCGTTGCCCCAGATGAACGTGGTCTCGAGCGACAGCGCCTTCCTGACGTCGTCAGGCGTATCGAGCGCGATGAACAGCCACTCCGACTCCACCATGGTGTTGTCCGGCAGCTTGGCGATCAGGATGAATGTCTTCTCGACGGCTTTCCATATCCCGGCCTGGCCAGGTGGCAGCCAGTCGAACACGGTTTTGCGTGTCGTCAGCGCGAGCTGGTCGGCGGTGTTACGCACGATGACCGCACGGGTCTTGCGTTTGCCTTGTGCGTTGGGAGCCTGGCCACATGCCAGTCGCACGAGCTCGTGCACGCAGGTCACGGACTTGCCGCCACCCACGGGCCCAGCCAGCACGCGAACGTACTGGTCGTCGAGCATGAAGTCACGCTGCGTTTCGGTTGGTTTGTACGTTGATGTCATTTGATCCTCCGGGCGTACTCGGCCATCAGCTCCTGGCTCATCGCCTGGATGGCGTACGCTTCTTGTTCGTCGCCTGGCTTTTCTTCGCCCATGCCGCTTGCGTAGTACTGCCAGACATGGACCGCCTCATGAACCAGCATCCCGGCGATCTCGATGGGGCTGTTGTTCTTCTGGGAGTCCTCGGCCAACGTGACAATCGCGCAAAGGTCGTTCGTACCGTCTTTGGGGAACATGAACGCACGAGCCCCCCACACAGGAAAGTGCATCTGGTACTCAGTCAGCCCTCTGGCGGCGTGCTTCATTTCCTCCGGCGTCAAGCACAACGTCAGGTAGGGACCAGGTTTGGCCACACGCCGATCAAGCCACTGGTATGGCCTGTTCTTCTCGGTCATCTTCTTCTTGGACTTCTTTTTATCCATCGTTTGAGTCACTCCCCACGACTTTTGTCGGCACGTCGATGACTTGTGGCGTGAAGCTTTCGCTCACGTTGTTCGTCAGGCTGATGCTCTGGCCACCACCCAAGTCGATGTTGATGGCGAAGCTCGGTCCACTGTCGACCTTCTTTTCGTCCTTGGGCTCGAGACCACCGGCCTTGATGAGCGTCTTCAAGACTTCGTGCTTTTGCATCAGCGTGGCGTCATTGCCCGACACCTGCACGTAGACCTGGTCCAGCAGGTCGGACGCCATCCATGCGGCCTTGGCCTTGAAGGTCACGCCGTTCTTTTCGTACTCAGCGCGTTTGGCAGCCACCTGCGCTTGGAACCACGGCTGGCCTTGGATGACCTGGTACTGCTCGACGGTGAAGTTGTGGCGACCCGCCACGATGAGCTCGTCTTCCATGCCCAACGCTATGGAGGCAACCATCTCCTCCGGCACCAGCGGGAAGCTGGTAGTCGTTGGTCGGTGCTCGAGCGGCTCGTCGTCGATCTCTACATCACTGGGCAGCACGTTTGAGCTCCTCGGCCTTCTTGATGGCGGCCAGGTACTTCTCGCACGCAGTGCGTACGACGTCTGCAGCGGACACGCCGCGCTTGTCGCCCAGGACTTTGAGCTGATCGAGCAGCTCGTCGGGCATGAAGAGGTTCCAACGTTTTTGTTTAACAGCCATAGCCAAGACAGAAGAGGTAGACCAAGCCACGGCTGACGAGCCCGAGAAAGATGGTGCCCACCACGAGGCTCACGGCCCAGGTGAACAGAGTCAATGCGATGTCGTCGTCGTGCTTCATGGTCGGGTTGTTAGGAGGTGTGTATGTGTAGTGTACCGTTTTTTTCTGCTGTGTGTAGGTGACGTGTGTATAAGTTCATTTTTGGTCGTGCGGTTTGAGCGCGTGGTAGGGGCGGGGCGGGGGGCGCGAGGCCGTTGGGCCCACGGCGGGGGTGTAGTGGCTAACACTTCTGCCTACTATGTAGGGCAGGTGACTAACACTTGTGCCTACACCGGAACAGTGATCGCACTGTGTCTTGGGCGGTTCTTTGCGTTAGCCACTTCGGGGGCTAACCCGCAACTTCGGGGGCGGTTAGGACTTAACAGGCGTTATCCGTTGCTCTTTCACAACATAGGACTGTAATCCGTGGCTATTAGCACGCCATGTGTATCGGGGTATCAAGCTAGCCGATGCTGACGATGTGATATCGGAGGGAATCCACACCCAGGCGTGTTTGGTCGCGTACTTGTGGACAGAAGGCCGATTTCCGTACCCCGTCAAACATAACCCACAGTAGCGGACAGCAAACTAGGCGCATAAGCGCACGGAGTTGCACGGGGCGTGTGGGCGTGCGTGAGCAACCCTGCGGGGTTTGTTTGAAGGTCGGGCGGTAGCATCAAGTGTGTGGCGGTAAGAATCCGACCCATGCTCAGGACTATCGGAAAGACGATAGCACGCAGTTGAGTCCGCGTCTAAGGGAATCTCAGGGGTATCAACACGGCAACCCAGCACAGAAATGCCGTCTTCCAACCCACACGATGTGTGGGCATCAATGTAGGTCGTGACAGGGCTTACATCATGCTCATTCAACCACTGAAAGGACAAATTATGTCAAACGAAATCTCTCTCAAGCCCGCCATTGTCAATGTCGAGGGCAAAACCAAGTCCGAGCGTCAGCTCAGCGTCATCAACCAAGCATCGTCAGCCACCAAGCTCGCCCTAGCCAACGCGAAGGGTAAGGTCGGTCAAGCCGCCCGCAGTGGTATCGCTGGCCTTGGCCTTGGCAACATCGCCAAGCACGCCGCATGGCCTACCTGCAACTATCGCCCCGCCGCAGAGTACTTCGCCGCACAACTCGGCGAGCCCATGTGCATCACGAATCGTGCTGGCTTCGAGTCCTTGGCCGACCAATTCGAGGCACGCATCATGAAGGTCAAACTCTCCAAGACTGGCGGGTATGTGATCGACAAGAAGACCGGCATCCAGAAGGCCGGTGCAACCCTCGCCAAGATGATGGAACTCAAGGCTATCGCGGTCGAGTTGGTCGAGGTCGCCCAAGAGATCAGCGATGAGAACAAGGCCAAGTCCACCGCTGGCCAGCAAGCTATCGCCGCCTAAGCTCGGTATGCACTTTAGTTCACATACACACCTGTCCAAGCAATTAGCAGGTGTGTATGTTTGCTTTTAGACAATTAGTCAAACGGCTTTTGCCACTGACTAAAAACAAGAGCGTTGAT
>JACCDL010071158.1_pt1 | contig 10306 bp, 7 predicted proteins | sample 7441931 | NCBI WGS metagenome assembly JACCDL01 (sample SAMN15323437, study PRJNA562643) | freshwater metagenome | isolation source: river surface water | place: USA:Blue River Watershed | collected 2017-08-16 | reverse complement strand
GCTTTTAAGTTTTACAGGGCTGCCTGGGTGGTGGAACTGGTAGACACGCAGGACTTAAAATCCTGTGAGCCGAAACGCTCGTATGGGTTCGATTCCCATCCCAGGTACATTAATCGACGAAAAACCTACTTAGGAAACTGAGTAGGTTTTTTTGTATTAAGACGATGGACGTTAGACTTTGGAAACTGGACACTGTCAAAATGCCGAGACAAGAAGTTTAACGAATCAGCGCGAAAGATTAAACTACACTATGTCCAACGTCTAGTGTCTAATTGTTTGCAAGTCCCCGCTACAATTATTAGTTTGCGGTATATTTAACAAGCCACGATGAGATTTATCCTGTTTTTTTTACTGAGTATTGCAAGTGCATCCGCTCAAATACTCTCCCCGATTCAAAAGTCGCATCCCCAAATGGACGACAAGCGGTTGGCCCTCATTGATTCCACGATGAACGAATACGTAACCAAAGGGTGGCTGGCTGGGGCTGGCACGCTCATCGTAAAAGACAATGCGGTAGTTTATTACAAAGGGCATGGCTATTCAGATTTGGCGAATAAAAAACCAATGCCTGCTGATGCCATTTACCGCATTATGAGCCAAACGAAGGCCATTACTAGCTTTGGCATCATGCAGTTATTTGAACAAGGGCTGTTGCGTTTAGATCAACCCGTAGCTGATTTTATCCCTGAATACGAAAACCAAACCGTCTTAAAAGAATTCAATCCCGCAGATTCTAGCTTCACAACAGAGCCTGCCAAACGAAAAATTACCATCCGCGATTTATTGACACACCGCTCTGGCATCGACTATGCGGCCATTGGATCCGATAAAATGAAAGCGATTTATGCCAAAGCCGGCATTCCTTCCGGTTTAGGAAATTTCAATGCACAGTTGCTCGACAAAATGAAGGCTCTTGGGCGATTACCGCTTGCGCACCAACCGGGTGAAAAATTCACATATGGACTTAACTCAGATTTGTTAGGTTGTTTAATTGAAGTGATTTCGGGTAAAACGTTGGAAGAATATTTCAATACGCAGATTTTCGAACCGCTAGGAATGAAGGATACCTATTTTACGGTTCCATTGGAAAAAGCTGCACGGATGCCAAAGGTGTATACGGAAGATGCCAACAAGCAAATCATTCCATGGGCACCTACGTTCCGAAATTTAGATCCGAATTATCCACTTTTCCCGAAGGAATATTTTTCTGGTGGGGCAGGATTATCTTCGACCGCATTTGATTACGCCATTTTCTTGCAAATGCTATTAAATGGTGGCGTATACAACGGCAAGCAATTGCTAGGCCGAAGAACCGTAGAGGTCATGTTGAGCCCCCAATATGAAATCACAAATACTGAGAAAGATTTATTCAGTCTGGGATTTTCATTAACCTCGAAAAAATCGTCTTACCTAGGGATGCGATCTGAAGGATCGTTTAGCTGGGGTGGATACTATGGAACGACTTATTGGGCAGACCCGAAGGAAAAAATGATTGTGCTAATCATGACACAGCATAGCCCCAATTCACACGGCGATTTAATGCAGAAAATTGAAAATATAATTTACGGAAGTTTGAAAAAATAAGGCTTGGCGACTGCCAGCCTGCGTGCGGGGAAACGCTGCCGGGGTCGTTGACCCCGGCAGCGTTGTCGCAGCGCCAAAGCCCTAACGATTTCCCACTTACATTTCGTATTTTTGCAACTGATAATCTGACGCATGCAAAAAATAGCCATCACCATTTGTTCCATTAATTACCTCGCACAGGCGAAAACACTTGGTGACTCTCTCCTTAAACACAATCCAGAATATCAGTTTTTGATTGGCCTGGTGGATCGACTAGACCAGTCGGCTATCGAAAAAAGCCAATTACCCTCCTACCCTTTAATTGAACTACACACCATCGGGATTGAAGATTTGGACCAGATGTGTACTAAATACAACATCACTGAACTAAATACAGCAGTCAAGCCCTTCTTCCTTGAATATGTCTATTCGACCAACCTGGAAGCTGAAATAGTGCATTATTTTGATCCGGACATCATCGTATACCAACCTTTGACAGTCATTGAAGATGCCTTAGCAACCAACAGTTTATTTTTGACGCCACATATTACCAGTCCGTATCCAGATGAAAGTAGGCCACAGGAGCGAGATCATTTAAATACCGGTATTTTCAATCTCGGTTATTTGGGTACCCGCAGAACTGAAAATACGGCTACATTTTTAAATTGGTGGAAAGATCGCCTTCGCGACCATTGCTATATTGACTTGGCCAATGGCATGTTTGTAGACCAAAATTGGGTCAATTTTGCCCCTGTCTTTTATGACGATGTACATATCAGTAGACACCTAGGGCTCAACATGGCCTATTGGAATTTACATGAGCGTACCATTACAAATGACCAAGAGCCTTATGAGATTAATGGTCAATTACCTTTGATTTTCTTTCACTTTTCAGGGTATAATCCCGAGAAGCCGAGCGAAATTTCAAAATATCAAAACCGATTCACCTTTCAAGAAAAGGGTGACGTTGCCTCGTTATTTGATTATTATGCGCAAACGCTAATCAAAAATGGACATCAAACGTATAAAAAATACCCTTGCTTTTATATCAAACCTGAAGTTGTTGAACCTCGCAAGCGCTTCCTTCGTGTCCGAAAATACCTAAGTCTTCCCTTCCGATTAATCATTGATTTTATCGATCAAGTCAAGATCTAATTTTACATACGTCGTCATAGAATAAATTTCATAGCGTATATTTGCATCCTAGTTCTTTAAAAAAGTATGCTTTTATACTTAGCTATTTTAATCATTCTATTGTCCATCATTCTAATTATTTATAATTGGAATGAAAACAAGAACAGTTTATATCTAGGTGGGTTTTTGATCCTCATCGCCCTCTACGCGATGAGTCATTACTTTACTACAATAGCAAAAATTCCTTTTTTACTAGCTATTTTTTATGGGCATTTTGCCTCATTGAATTTACTGGCCGGTCCACTAATTTACTTTTATATTCGAGGTAATATAAAAGATAATTATGCGCTAAAATGGTCAGATGCATGGCATTTACTCCCGTTTTTTATTCATTTTATCGGATTAATCCCATTTATATTTTCTCCGTTTTCAGACAAGTTACTACTTGCCGATGCTATCATTGCTGACATACGTGAGTTACCTAAACGCGAAATAAATATTATTTTACCGATGCGTGTCAATTTTGTGATGCGCCCACTTTCATTGCTGCTCTATTCAAGTTACTCTTTCTTTATTTTATACCGTTTTAAACAAACGAATAAAGCACAATTGATGAGCTTTGGCCTGACATTTCGTTGGCTTTTTTCCTTTTTAGGACTGACCGTCATCACAGGCATTGCTTATTTTTTGATCAGCATCGGGTTTATTTCTGAATCTTATGGGCCCTCGGTTGTCCTTATAAATGGAGCAACGGCCAGCATGAGTATCACTTTATTGGGAACCGGTATTTTCTTACTTATTTTCCCTCAAATTTTATACGGTTTTCCCATTAATCTTTCGCGCGCTAATGCGCGTTTAAAGTCAGCAAGCCCGACTGAAGAATCAGCCTTCGATATTCAATTTCATGAACTGGGGGAGCAGATAAAAACATATTTTGAAACAAATAAGCCGTACTTGCAACCAGACTTTTCGCTTGTGGATTTAGCCCAACAATTAAACGTGCCCCAACATCACATTTCGTATTGTTTTCGCTTTATATTCAACCAGGGTTTTCCTAAAATGAAATCTGAATACCGCATTGAATACGCTAAAAAACTGATTGAAAACTCAGAAAATGATCACTTGAGTTACGAGGGAATAGGCCAGGAATCAGGCTTCAGCACCCGATCACGTTTTTATGCGGCCTTTCAAGAAATTGAAGGCTGCTCTCCCGGAGAATATCGCGAAAAAATTCAATCCCTATAAAATTGCGAATTCTACGCGGCGATTCTGACTCCGACCCTCTTCTGTTTCATTGGAAACCTTCGGCTTCTTAGATCCATATCCTTTTGACTGAATACGAGCTTGTGGAATACCGGCGGCTAACAAATAGGCCTGAACGGCATCGGCACGTGCTTGGGATAAACGATCGTTAATTAAATCCGTACCTGTATTATCCGTGTGGCCACTAATTTCAATCCGCAAACTCGGATTCTCTTGCATAACCTGTACCATCCGCTTTAATTCTGGGTCCGACTCTGGCGTAAGCGTTGCCTTATTCAACTCAAAAAACAAATTATTCACGGTCATACTCGAACCTTTAGCGATCGGTACCATCGTCAAATCACGATCATCCAATTCCAAATAACGCCCACGCATCTCGCTTAAATCCAAGTGCAAGGAACTTGGAAGAAAGCCATCCGCCTTCGCCGTAATGCCGTAATTTATTCCATAAGGTAAAACCAATTTATACTGTCCCGTAGACGGATCAGGCGTTGCTTGCCCAATAATCTTGCCGGTTTTCAAGTCCTCGTAAGCTACTGAAGCTCCCCCCGGTACAGTTCCCGTACCATTTGAAATCTTGCCTGAGAGTAAAACAACAGCTGATGACGCCTCTGACGAGGTAATACGTGGGCTCGATTTAACGTCTTGTTGGATGATTGGCTCGTCCTTCACCACGGCCGCAACAACCGGTTCTGGCTCTATTGCAATCCGAAAAATATCCTTTTTCCCATTTTCGGATGAAGATAAATAGTAAGCAAAATCTCCTTTGGCAGATAACGTATAGTAAGCATCGTATGCTGGTGTATTTACAGGTGGACCGATATTCACTGGCTTCCGCCATGAAGTCCAGCCCTGTCCCAATCGCTTCGTCATGTAGATATCGTGGCTCCCCTGGCCGCCTGGGCGGTCGGATGAAAAATACATCGTCACCCCATCCGCAGCCAAAAATGGCGTTGTTTCGGAGTATTCTGAGTTAATGGCATCGGTCAACTTCTCAGGCTTTGTCCAACCATTGGCCTGCAAAAAACTGACGTAAATGTCATCGCGGTCACTTTTTTTCTTTTCTGAAAAAGCCAATAGTAACGTCTTCCCATCCATGGACAAGTAGGCATATTCGTTTAACCCTTTGCTCATCCGCTCATAGGAAGGGATATTGATTTTCTCGGGAATAGACCACCCGCCTACCTGCTTTTTGGAAATTGAAAATCCGCGCGTTTCGTAGGTTCCGTTCACATAAGAGCCTTTTAATAGGACAGTTTGCCCATCGGGTGAAATAGATAAAATCGTGTTATACTGATCACGATTCAGCACATCGGGCATACGCCTTGCCGTAGACCAAGCTTCGCCTACGCGTTCGCTAAACCAAATATCCTGCGATCCCGCCACCGTCTCCGAGCCCTGCGTTCCGTATTTATTGGCCGGATGATTCTTTCGCCCAAAAAATAAGGTATTCCCATCTGGCGACATAACCGGATTCAACTCGGAATAATCGCTATTTATTGCGGACCCCAAATTCTCCGGTTTTTGTTGCGCCCAAAGGGTGCTCACACTGAATAAAATCAAAAAAATTATCCGCGATAAATCCATTTCTTCTCCATTTTTTCTGGCTCATACGCCATTATCCAGTCAATCAAAACGTCCGGATCTTGCTCGACCTGAAGTGCCTCCAAATTTGGCATTTTTAAAAATCCTTCGTCTACCATGTGCTGCATTTGAGCCAATAAATGATCGTAATAGCCGTTGGTATTGAGAATGGAAATGGGCATTTGGTGTAAATCCAATTGCTTCCAGGTCAACATCTCAAAGAGTTCATCCAATGTACCAAATCCGCCCGGCAGCGCAATAACTCCATCCGCACGATTCGCCATCAATTGCTTACGTGCATGCATAGATTCGGTCACAAAACATTCTTGAATTCCCGTATGCTTAACTTCCCAAGGTTCCATGAACGATGGAATAACGCCCACACATTGGCCTCCAATTTTTAAATATTCGTCGGCAAGCACCCCCATAATGCCAACACTTCCTGCTCCAAAAATCAATTCACAATCGTAACGTTTTAAGGCATGCACCAGCTTCTTGGCCTCTTGCTCATAAACCGGATTGTGCCCCTTTGAGGAACCGCAATACACTAAAATTTTCTTAGACATGCACTAATTGTTTAATGGCTTCAGAGAAGCGCTTGTAAGTAAACGTAAAACCTAGTTCGTTTTGTATTTTTTCCGCCGAAACAAAATTTCCGCCCGTCACCAGACATGCCATTTCCCCTAACATCAGTCGTAACATGAATGCAGGAACATGCGGCCACCAGACCGGTCGGTGCAACGCACCCGCAATCTCACGGGTCATCGCCGCATGTGTTAGCGGTTCGGGGGCAACAGCATTGTAAACACCAGTTGCCCGCTCATCGGTCAATACGTGTGTAAACATTTTCACTAAATCTTCCCGGTGAATCCAAGATTGACCTTGCGTACCGGTTCCTAAAATAAAGCCTGCAAAAAAACGAATCGGCTGAGATAAAACGGGAAAGATTCCCCCTTCGCGATCCATGACCAGCCCGATGCGTAACTTGACCACGCGTAATCCCGTGATTTCATCTACGGCATTTTCCCAAGCTCGTGTGCATTCTGCCAAAAAATCTAGCCCAGCTGACGTGGTTTCTGTGCATATTTTTGGGCCAGAATCCGCTCCATAAAAGCCAATGGCTGACGCAGAAATAAAGGTATGCACCTGATGTTTTTGCGTACGCAACGCCTGTGCTAATAGTCGAGTGGAATCTACACGTGAGGAAATTAATTCTTCTTTTCGGGATTTTGTCCAGCGCTTGTCGGCAATTCCTGCACCAGCTAAATGAACGATTGCATCGATCCCGTCTAAAACGCCCGGATCGATCGTTTGATGGACGACATCCCAACCAGATTTGCGCGATAGGATGCGCACGTTATGACCCGCATTTGCCAGGTATATTTGCAGTGCCTGCCCGATAAACCCGGTTCCACCCGTGATGAGAACGTGCATTAATTTCCTTTTTTAATGGCTTGATAAATGACCTCATTGATGCCAGTCCGAATATTCGCATCAGAAATCCGGCTATTATTACGCGTTGGATATACTCGATTTGATAGGAAAACATACACGATGTCGTGTACGGGATCTACCCAAGTATATGTTCCTGTAAATCCCGAGTGCCCGAAGCTTTCTTGGCTCGCTGATTCTGCAGCAGAAATCCCCGGTTTTTTACGATCGGGCTTATCGAAACCAATGCCCCGCCGCGCATTTTCATCGGCCGAAAATGGATACGAAGTCCATTGTTTGACGGTCTTTTCATCGATAAATTGCTTGCCCCCATAATAGCCCTTTTGCAGATACATTTGCATTAGTTTGGCTAGGTCATTCGCATTTCCAAACAAGCCTGCGTGCCCACTAATTCCATCTAAAAGTGCTGCTCCTTCGTCATGGACTTTGCCATGAATTAAGGTTTTCCGGAAGAGAGAATCGTATTCGGTAGGTACGATGCGGGCCAACGGATAATGTTTCTCTGCCTGGTACACAAGTGTTTTTGCGCCCAATGGCTTATAAAACGTATCCGATAAGTAATTGGTCCACGTCTTTCCCGTAATGCGCGTAGAAATTTGTGGCAATAAATAATACGATAAATCCGAATAAACATATTCCTTCTTATCACGCAAAGCTGAATTTTTGATCGCTTCAGTAATCATAGCACCCATACTCCGATGTGCCCAAAGATTAGGCGCTACTTGCGTTGGATATTCTTCCGAAACAGCGTAAGACAGCGTTCGTGGTTTCCAGCGGGTCACCTCATTTTTCAGGTCGACGCACGTGTCCCACATCACCTTTTGATTTTTGATAATGCGTTTTAAGCGTTCAGCCCCATTCGATTTCAACACATATTTATTCACAAAAGCGTCTGCATCGTACTGCTTGCGGTATTTTTTACTATGCAAGATCATATTTGTGCTATCAACGTAATCTTGCCAAAAAGGAATCCATGCTTTTAAGCGCGCTTGATGCGTCAAGATGTCCAGGTATTTGAGCTCGCTTTTATTGCTCGTTTCAAAACCTGGAATCAAACTTCCCAGCGTAGTTTGTACAGAGAATTTCCCTTCGTCTTGCCATTTCATAAGTGCAGGAACTGAGGTAGAAATTTTTGTAATCGATGCCAAATCAAAGATATCACTCGCCTTCAGCGGCTCCTTTGATTCGTATGTTTGGGTCCCAAAAGCCTTGTGATAAATCACCTTTCCTTCTTTGGCGATAAGGACCACGGCACCTGGGGCACCTTTGATTGCGATTGCTTTTTGGGCTAGCGAATCAACTTTTCGGTTGAGGAATTGGCTCGAAATCCCAACCGCCTCAGGAGCTACTTGGTATTGTAATCTTCCTAAGGAGGGCGTCATCACACCCATTCCCGCCGGATATTCTGCAGAAGCACTAACGGGCAATTTCCCTTCAGCGGCAATCCCACCGAAAATCGCCATCGCCGCAGCATGCTGTTGATCAATTCCATCTTGATAGGTAAGCACAAGACCCGCTGCATTAGTCAAATTTTCAAATGATTTGAAGGTAAAGGGGTTTGCAAAATGGGTATAAATGGCTTTCTCAGTAACGAACCTACTCACCAAAGCTTGAATTTTAGGCTTAATTGCGTAATTGTTAGCAGGCCTATAGGAGATTCCGTGAAGTCCCACAAGCACCACATCCACATTTTTTAGTGCGTTTTCGATGCGCGTTATGGTGCTATCTGCCGAATTTTCGTCTAGGTAATAATGGTCCATTTCCACATAATTTTGGGCCATTTTTTGGAATTCAGTAGGGAAGACGGAACCATAATTTGCTTTACCGATGGCTAAAGTCGCGATTTTCAAGCTATCTAATGCACGAATCGGAATGAGTCCTTTGGGGTTTTTCAGAACGGTTACTGTCTTTTCTGCTAGGGTTCGTTTCAGAATATCGGCATTAATTGGATTTAGATCTGCGATCAAATTTTGCATGTTGGTAGGTTGATATTGATCCAGTCCAGCCCAGGCTTTGGCATTTAAAATTCTACGGACACGTAGGTCCAGTTCGGCTTCTGTAATTTCTCCTTCGGTGAGTGCCTTTTTAATCGCATTAAACGCGGCAGGTACATCCACAAACGTCTCGAGAATATCATTTCCGGCTAGAAAAGCTTTTACGTTGGCTTGCCCCTCAGGAAACATTTTGGTGGCGCCTTTCATGTCCATGGCGTCCGTGAATACAAGTCCTTGAAATTTTAACTGGTCACGAAGTAAGCCCGTAACAATTGGTTTTGACATTGACGAAGCCAAATTCGCTGTGGAATCGAGGGATGGAATGCTGAGATGAGCCACCATGACGCCTTGCAGGCCTTTGTCGATAAGTTCCGTATAGGGAAATAATTCCAGGCTATCAAGGCGGGAGCGGTTATGGTTAATCACCGGAATATCGTAATGTGAATCTACGCCTGTATCTCCATGTCCGGGAAAATGTTTGGCAGAGGTAATTATACCGCCTTTTTGCAGGCCGCGCATGTAGGCAAGAGATTTCTGCGTGACTAGATTTCGATTTTCGCCAAATGACCTAAAATTAATGACGGGATTATTTGGGTTATTGTTCACATCTACAACAGGCGCGTAATTGATATGCACACCGATGCGTTTACATTGCTGGGCAATTTGAAAACCCATCTTCTCGATTAGCGCATCATTCCCTTGCATGGCACCGAGCGTCATTTGATATGGGTAACGAACGGTAGAATCGAGTCGCATGTTGAGGCCCCACTCGAGGTCCATACCAATAAAAAGTGGCACCTTAGACATAGCTTGAAGCTTATTTACCAAATTCGCTTGGGTTGTTGGGTAACCGGCAAAAAGTACGAAGCCACCTACATGGTATTTCCGGACGATATCAAAAAGGCGGGTCGTGTCATATGTAGGATTTGAATTTCCGCGAGGCATGAGCACCTGTCCAATTTTCTGATCGATGTTCAAGGAGGCCATGACCGAGTCTACCCATTTGGATTTTGTATGGGGGAAAAGGTCTTTTTGGCTGAACGCGGGAAATGAAAATAGAAGGGAAAGGCAAGCTATTGCGGCAAAAAATCGTCTCATAGGTGTTGATTAGTATGTGAAAATACGGAATGTTTGGGATTTTTTTCGTCGAATTTTCGCAAGCGAGAAAGGAATTGTATTTTTGAAGCTTAATTAGATGAACGTATGAGAAAAAAAATTGTTGCTGGAAACTGGAAAATGAATAAAACGGCTGCTGAGGCATTCGTTTTGGCTACTGAAGTAGCTCAATTAGTGAAGTCGGACGTTCCGGCAGATGT
>JACCDL010277713.1_pt1 | contig 10311 bp, 5 predicted proteins | sample 7441931 | NCBI WGS metagenome assembly JACCDL01 (sample SAMN15323437, study PRJNA562643) | freshwater metagenome | isolation source: river surface water | place: USA:Blue River Watershed | collected 2017-08-16 | reverse complement strand
CGCCAAGTTCGAGCACCCCTTCGAAGAGGCCAAGCACAAGGCCGGCGTGAAGAGTGACGCCGACCTGCCGTCGTCAGCGCTCAAGTCGCTGTGCGAGACATACAAGTCGGTCGTCAAGAAGGAGACCGGCAAGGACTTCCCACAGGAGCCGATGAAGCAGTTGCGCGGCGCCGTCGAGGCGGTGTTCCGCTCGTGGAACGGTGCTCGTGCGATCGCGTACCGCGTGCGTGAAAAGATCAGCCACGATCTCGGCACCGCGGTCAACGTCCAGGCGATGGTGTTCGGTAACCGTGACAACAACTCGGGAACTGGAGTCGGCTTCACACGCAACGCCGCGACAGGCGAGAACAAGCCGTACGGCGACTTCCTCGTGAATGCCCAGGGCGAAGACGTCGTCGCAGGCATTCGCAACACCGAGGATCTCGATGCGCTGAAGCGCAAGTTCCCGCACATCCACGCCGAGTTGATGGAGATCTTCGCGCGACTCGAGCGTCACTACAAGGACATGTGCGATACCGAGTTCACGATCGACCAGGGCAAGTTGTGGATGCTCCAGACCCGCGTCGGCAAGCGCACTGGCGCAGCGGCCTTGAAGATGGCCGTCGACATGACCAAGCCGTCGGGCAAGGGCAAGGCGACGTGGAAGATCTCCAAGCGCGACGCGCTCATGCGCGTGGCCGCCGAGCACCTCGACCAGGTGTTGCACCCCCAGTTCGCGAACAAGGGCAAGGCGCTCGCCAAGGGTCTCGCTGCATCACCGGGTGCCGCGGTCGGCAAGGTGTACTTCACTGCCGACGACGCAGAGGCTGCCGCACATCGTGGCGAAGCCGTCATCCTCGTGCGCAGTGAAACGAGCCCCGAGGACGTGCACGGCATGATGGTCGCCAAGGGCATCCTCACGTCGCGTGGCGGTCTCGTGAGCCACGCCGCCGTCGTCGCCCGCGGTTGGGGAACCCCGGCAGTCGTCGGTGCAGAGTCGGTGAAGATCGAGGGATCGCAGTTTGCAGTCGGCGACACCGTCGTGCGCGAGGGTGACGTGATTTCGATCGACGGCACCACCGGCGAGGTCATCGTGGGTGAGATGAAGCTCACCGCAGCCGAGCCGACCAAGGAATTCCACACCATCTTGAAGTGGGCGGACGAGATCCGCCGCGGCAAGTTGAACGTGCGTGCAAACGCCGACACCGAAGCCGATGCCACCACCGCCCGTCAGTACGGCGCCGAGGGAATCGGACTCTGCCGCACCGAGCACATGTTCCTCGCCCCTGATCGCCTGCCGGTCGTGCGTCGCATGATCTTGGCGAACACGCCGGCCGAGGAGACCGCTGCGCTCGAGGAGTTGCGCAAGGTGCAGACTGAGGACTTCGTGTCGTTGCTGCGCGCGATGAGTGGCCTGCCCGTCACCGTGCGACTGCTCGATCCGCCACTGCACGAGTTCCTCCCACGCGTGGATGAGCTCGAGATCAAGCAGGCGACCTCTGGTCTCACGCCGGAAGAGAAGCAACTCATGCAGGCTGCCCATGCCTGGGCGGAGATGAACCCGATGCTCGGCACGCGAGGCGTGCGACTCGGCGTGATCAAGCCGGGTCTGTATGCGATGCAGGTGCGCGCGTTGATGGCCGCGGCGGACATCGTCGCCGCCGAGGGCTACCAGCCGATCGTCGAAGTGATGATCCCGCTCACCGTCACGAAGGACGAACTCGCGCTCGCTCGTAGTTGGGTCGAGGGTGCGATCGTCGAACACTCGCGTCAGCCAAAGCCCGCCGCGAAGAAGGGTGCGAAGAAGATCGTTCGACCCAAGGTCACGATCGGCACGATGATCGAGACCCCGCGCGCCGCGCTCGTGGCGAATGAGCTCGCCGAGCACGCGGACTTCTTCAGCTTCGGCACGAACGACCTCACGCAGATGACCTTCGGGTTCAGCCGTGACGACGTCGAGAGCCGAATGATGCCGGCGTACCTCGAGGCGGGGCTCTTGAAGCGCAACCCGTTCGAGACCATCGACCAGGTCGGCGTCGGCGAGCTCGTCAAGATTGCTTCGGCGAGGGGTCGCAAAGCCAAGCGTGGAATCAAGCTCGGCGTGTGTGGAGAGCACGGGGGAGACCCCGAGTCCATCGGACTCTTCTATCGCGCAGGTCTCGACTATGTGAGCTGCTCGCCGTATCGAATTCCCATTGCCCGACTTGCCGCTGCACAGGCGATCATCGGCGGAAGCAAGACCGAAACCAAGTAGGTTGCTACGAGTCTTCAGCCATACCCGTAGGGTCGAGAGAAAGCACACATAGAGACATGTTGATCGCAGCGGGCAGTTCCCAAACGAATTTCGTCGACATCACGGTTCCCAGCTGGGGCTGGCCGATGCTGCTCGGCCTGATCACGGTGCTGCTCCTCGCAGACATCTTGGTGTTCCATCGCAACGCGCACGTCATCACCATCAAGGAAGCGGCGATCGAGTCGGCCGTCTGGGTGACGATCGGGCTCGCCTTCACCTTCGTGATGTGGTTCATGTTCGAGCGTGCCGCGGCGGTCGAGTACATCAGCGGATACCTGATCGAGAAGAGCCTGAGCGTCGACAACGTGTTCGTGTGGGCGATGATCTTTTCCCACTTCAAGGTGCCGCGCCAATACCAACATCGCGTCCTGTTTTGGGGAATCTTCGGGGCGCTCGTCTTGCGTTTCATCTTCATCTTCTTGGGCGTGGCGATCATCGAGCGCTTCGACTGGATCCTCTTCGTGTTCGGACTGTTCCTCATCTGGACCGGCGTCGGCGTGTTGCGTCATGGTGGCGAGGACGAGACGAATCCCTCGGACACCGTCACCATGCGGTTGTTCCATCGCTTCATCCCGACGACCGATCAACTGGATGGGCAGAAACTCTTCACTCGTATCGACGGCAAGCGTTTTGCGACTCCGCTCTTGGCGGTGCTCGTCGTGATCGAGATTTCTGACGTGATCTTCGCCGTCGACTCGGTCCCGGCGGTGCTCGCCGTCAGCCACGAGCAGTTCATCGTGTTCGCGGCGAACGCGTTCGCGATCATGGGTCTGCGAGCCTTGTACTTCCTCTTCGCCGACATCCGCGAACGGTTCGTCTACCTGAAGCCGGCGATTTCGGTGCTGCTCATCTACGTGGGCGCCAAGATGCTGGTCGCCCACTGGTACCACCTGCCGACCATTATCTCGTTGACCTTCATCGTCCTCGTGATGACCGTGGCGATCGTGGCTTCTGTGGTCAAGGACCGCAGAACTAGCCTTCGCTAGGTGGCCATCGCCGAAGACGACATCGAACGCCTGCGGGACACCGTCTCGCTCGTGGACGTCGTCCAGGGATACCTCCAGCTGCGCCGAGTAGGGCGCAACTGGGTGGGTCTGTGTCCGTTCCATGCGGAGAAGTCCGGCTCGTTCAACGTGCGCGAGGAGACCAAGCGTTATCGGTGCTTCGGTTGCGGCGCGTCGGGCGACGTGTTCAAGTTCGTCCAGGAAATCGAGCACCTCGACTTCGTCGGTGCCATCGAGCACCTCGCCAACAAGGTGGGCATGCAGCTCACCTACACATCCGCCGGCCAGGGCAAGGATCGTCAGCACCGCAAGCGCCTGATCGAGGTGATGAACTCGGCCGTCGAGTGGTATCACGAGCGGCTCCTCACGGCACCGGATGCGCGGGCCGCCCGCGACTACCTGCGTGAGCGAGGTCTCGCTGGTGACGTCGCGCGACAGTTCAAGCTCGGCTGGGCTCCGGACGATTGGGATCAACTCGCCAAGGGGCTCGGTACGTCGATCGAGGTGTTGCAAGAAGTCGGTCTTGCCTTCGTCAACAAGCGCGGTCGACCACAGGACTCGTTCCGTGCGCGAGTGATGTTCCCGATCTTCACCGACTCCGGTGACGCGGTCGCCTTCGGTGGTCGCATCCTGCCCGGCTCGACCGATCCCGCGAAGTACAAGAACTCCTCCGAGACGACGATCTATGCCAAGTCCAAGACGTTGTACGGGTTGAATTGGGCGAAGGCGAGCGTGGTGGCTGCCGACGAAGTCATCGTGTGTGAGGGCTACACGGATGTGATCGGCTTCCATCGCGCAGGTGTGACACGCGCAGTGGCGACGTGCGGTACCGCACTGACCGAAGAACACGTGCGCCTGCTCAAGCGTTTCGCCAACAAGGTCGTGCTCGCGTTCGACGCGGATGCTGCGGGTCAAGGTGCCGCCGAGCGCTTCTATGAATGGGAGAAGCGCTACGAGGTGCAGGTGAGCGTCGCCAAGTTCCCACCGGGCAAGGACCCGGGCGAACTCGCCTCGAGCGATCCCGCCGCGCTCGTCGAGGCTGTCACCCACGCCAAGCCGTTCCTCGGATTCCGTTTGGATCGTGTGCTCGCCTCCGAACAACTCACCTCGCCAGAGTCGCGCAGTCGTATCGCTACGCAGGCGATGGCGGTGATCAACGAACATCCGGACAAGAACGTGCGCACGCTGTATGCGGGCGAAGTGGCGAGTCACACGGGAATCCCCGTTGCCGACTTGGTCGCAGTAGCTGCTCGCGGGTCCCGCACGCCGCAGGTGTCCCAGCCGACTCCGCGCGCGAGCAAGGCGAGCAGTTACGCAGGAGAGTTCGTCGCGATCGCGCTGATGATCCAGCAGTTCAACGAGATTGCGGGCTATCTCATCGAACCGCTATTTTCTGACGAGGTGTACCGGCGCGCGTTCGTCGCGCTGAGCACGTCGGAGGGTGACCTGAACGCAGCACTTGCCATCGCCGACCCAGAGGCGCGCGAGGCACTGGAGCGGGCGGCAGTCGCCGACGTGGATGCCAAGCCCATCTCCGAGGCGATGAACCTCGTCGCTGCCGCCGTGCGGCGCGAGCTCGCCCAGCGCACCAGGATCACCGATCCCGCCGCGATCCAACTGGATCGCGCGGCGCGACTTCGACTCGAGGATCTCGCCGATCCGCGGTCGGCTGATGACGCATGCTCGGAATTGCTCGCGTGGCTCGAGGCCGTCGCGACACACGAGGCGGTCGAGTAGTGCGCCATTCGGGAAACGTCGATTCGGGTCCCGATGCCGTGCGCATGTATCTGAACGAGATCGGTCAGGTCGACCTGCTCACGGCGGACGATGAGCGCCGTCTCGGCAAGGCGATCAAGGATGGCCTCGCCGCGCAGGCCCAGTTGGACGCGGAAGGCTCGTCACTCGGGCTGCGGGAGCGTCGCGCATTGCAGCGCGTGGTGAACGAGGGCGCAAAGGCCAAGGACCACATGGTTCGCGCGAACCTGCGTCTCGTGGTGTCGATCGCACGTCGCTACGACCGCAAGGAACTGCACCTCGCCGACCTCATCCAAGAGGGCAACATCGGCCTCATGCACGCGGCCGACAAGTACGACTTCGAGAAGGGCTTCAAGTTCTCCACGTATGCCACGTGGTGGATCCGCCAAGCGATGACGCGAGCGATGGCCGATCAGGGTCGCAACATCCGCATCCCCGGTCACATGATGGAAGTCGTCAATCGTGTGAACCGCGTCGAGCGCGAACTGGCGACCCAACTGGAGCGCGATCCGTCTCCAGAGGAAGTCGCCGAACGTGCGGGACTGAGCGTGGAGAAGTTGCTCGAGGTGATGCAGATCGCAGTGACGACGACGAGTCTGGATGCACCCGTTGGTGCAGACACCGACGACCTCACCGTCGGAGACACCATCGCCGACGACAACTCGGCGAACGACCCCAGTCAACTCACCGAGCGCCGCCAGCTTGCGCTCGCCGTCGAGCAGACCTTGAACGACCTTCCCGAGCGGGATCAGGAGATCGTGGCGATGCGCTTCGGCATCGGCAAGTACACCGGCCAGCAGTACACGCTCGAGGACGTGGCCAAGAAGATGAACGTGACACGAGAACGCGTACGTCAGATCGAGCAGAAGACGCTTGCGAGGCTGCGTCATCCTCACAACAGCGCCAACCTGCGCGGTTTTCTGGACAGCAACTAGCCTGACCCCATGACATCCGCGGCCCCTGCGCGACGCAAGGCGACCGACTGGAAGGTCGTCACCGTCACTGCAGAAGGTCGCCAGGGTTCGAAGCCTGACCACCTGGTCGCCGAGGAACCGATGGAGATCCGTGCGGAGGCGCCTCGAACCGAGCCGCAGCAGATTTCGGTGACCATGCGCACCCCGGGGCACGACTTCGAGCTCGCGGTCGGGTTCCTCTTCACCGAGGGCATCATCACGTCGCCGTCCGACGTACGCACCGTCAAGTACTGCGAACTCGTCGAGGGCGAGGAACAGAAGTACAACATCGTGACGGTCGGCCTTACGCGGCCATTCGACCTCGCCCTGGCGCGCCGCGCGATGGTGACGTCGTCCAGCTGTGGCATCTGCGGGACCGAGTCGATCGATCAACTCCTCACCTGTACGACTCCGATGTCGCAAGATTCTGGTCCGGTGATCGAGGCTGCAACCCTTCTGACCGTGTCGGACTCAGCCCGTTCGCTGCAGCCGACCTTCGATCGCACCGGCGGCTTGCATGCGGCGGCGCTGTTCGACGCCGACGGGAAGGTCTCGATCGTGCGCGAGGACATCGGTCGTCACAACGCCGTCGACAAGGTGATCGGACGCAGCGTGCTCGACGGAAAGGTGCCACTGTCGTCCAGCGGGTTGTTCTGCAGTGGTCGATTGTCGTTCGAGATCATCCAGAAGGCGGCGATTGCCCGTATCGCGTTCGTCGCTGCCGTGGGTGCGCCGTCGAATCTCGCGGTGCAGACGGCGGAAGCGCTCGGCATGACCCTCGTCGGATTCCTGCGCGACGGACGCGCGAACGTGTACACACACGCTCATCGCGTGCGGATGTAGCTCTACCTACGAGAAGGTGGCTTGGCTGCTCGCCGTGGCGCGCAGCACGTCTTCGTTCAACTCGAAGCCGAGACCCGGTCGATCGGACAGGTGGATCCAGCCCTCGCCGTCGGCTTCGATCGTCTCTTTCATCATGTAGTCGCGACGCTCGTTGGTCCACTCCGGTGGATCGAAGGGGAACTCGATGAACGGCGTATCCACCGTTCCTGCGGTGACGTGCAGGTTGCCCATCACGCCGATGCCGGTGCCCCAGGTATGCGGGGTGAAGATCTTGCCCGCGGCCTCGACTTGTCGAGCGAACTTGGCGAGTCCGGTGATGCCCTGCGTGCACACGACGTCGGGTTGGAACACGTCGAAGCAGTCGCGCTCGAGGAGTTCGCGGAACTCGTACGGCTCGCGGGTGAGTTCTCCACCCGCGATGCGGATGTTGACGCGCTTGCGCAACTCGGTCATGCCCTTGTAATCGCCGCGGTGCAGTGGTTCTTCCATCCAGTACACCTTGTGATCGGCGAGCACCTGGGCGACGCTCGTGGCGTGGTCGAGCGTCCACGGCTGGGCGATGTCCCACGGCATGCGCCAGCCCTGGTTGCAGTCGACCATCAATTCGAGCTTCATGCCCACCGCCTCGCGAATCGCCTTCACGACCGCGAGGTCGTCGTCGAGCTTCGGGCGTCCGAAGCGCACCTTGAGTGCGGGGTATCCAAGGGCGATCGTGCGCTTGGCGACCTCGACCATCTCGGGAATCGAGCGATGCACTCCCGAGGAGGCGTACGCACGGATCTTGTTCGTGCGGCCACCGAGGAGCTTCCACACGGGTTGGTCCTTGATCTTGCCGATCAGGTCCCACAGCGCGAGATCGAGTGGCCACGGCCGGCCGGCATGGAACTCGATGTTGGAGAGCACGGCCGCATGGCGGTCGATGTTCTCGGGATCCTCGCCGATGAAGTACTTCTCGTAATCGGAGAACCCGTACATCGAGTCGCCAGAGCCGACACCGCAGCGACCGGCGTCGTCGAAGACGCGCACGATCGTGGCGGGGAAGTGCGTGCGTGGACGCGTGTCCCAACTCGCCGGGAACGGCGGGTCGAGGGGGAGTCGGTGGTGCGTGATCTCGATGCGAGTGATGGTGGCCATCAGCGCGTCTCGATCAGGCGCGCATGCGCGAGCCGCTCGGGTCGAGGACCGGCTCGAGCTGCAACGTTGCCGGACGCATCTTGCCGATGATCTCGATCTCGAAGCCCTTCGTGCCCTCGTTGGCGAGCTCTGCGGGGATGTAGCCGAGCGCGAGCGAGACGCCCGAGTAGTGGGCATAGCCACCGCTCGTGATCCAGCCGACGACCTTGCCGTCGTGGAACACCGGCTCGTCACCGATGACGTCTGCAGGTGCCTGCGGATCGACGTCGACCTTGAACATCACGAGCTTGCGCTTCGGACCGCCGGCCTTCATCTCTGCCTCGACGGCTTCGCGGCCGATGAAGTCGTGGTCGAACTTGAGCACGCGGTCCATGCCGGCCTCGAGCGGGGTGTAGATCGGGCGGTACTCACGGAACCAGGTGCCGAAGTTCTTCTCCAGACGCATCGTGATGAGCGCGCGGAAGCCGAACAGACGCATGTCGAACTCGCGACCTGCGTCCCAGATGAGGTCGAACAGGTAGCGCTGGTATTCCGGCGCCATCCACATCTCGTACCCGAGGTCTCCGGTGTAGGTCATGCGCGACAGCCACACGGGTGCCATGCCGATGTTGACCTTGCGGAACGACATGAACGGGAAGTCCTTCGTCGCAAGCGACGTGTCGGTGAGCTTTTGCAGCACGTCACGCGAACGTGGTCCCGCCACGGTGAGACCGACCATCGACAGCGACAGGGTCTCGAAGCGGATCTTGGAGTTCTCCGGCAGGTGCGCGAGGAACCAACGTGGGTGGTGCACCTCAGCAGCCTGCGAGCCGAAGAGGAAGAACTCTTCCTCACCGATGCGCGAGATGGAGAACTCGCCGACGATCTTGCCCTGCGGGTTCAGCATGCCGGTGAGCACCGTGCGGCCGATCTTCGGGAGCGAGTTGGTGAACAACCGCTGCAGCCACGCTGCCGAGCCTTCGCCCGACACCTTGTACTTGGCGAAGTTCGAGGCCTCGGAGAACCCGACGCGCTCGCGCACCGCGCGCGACTCCTCGCCGACGTTCTTGAAGGCGTTCGAGCGATAGAAGGTGATGTCTTCCTTCGGCTCGAGACCCTTGTCCTGGAACCACAGCGGGTGCTCGAGACCGAATCCCGCACCCCACACCGCGTTGTGATCGGTGAGGCGGTCGTAGATCGGGGTCGTGTGCAACGGACGTGCTGCTGCGAGTTCTTCGTTCGGGAAGGTGATGCGGAAGCGACGCGAGTAGTTCTCGCGCACCTTGGAGTTGGTGTAGGCGAGCGTGGCGTAGTCGCCGTAACGCGCGACGTCCATCGCCCAGATGTCTGCACCCGGATCGCCGTGCACCATCCAGTTGGCGAGCGAAAGACCGACGCCGCCACCCTGGGAGAGTCCGGCCATGACCGCGCACGCGCTCCACATGCCGCGCATGCCCTTGATCGGGCCGACGAGCGGGTTGCCGTCGGGGCTGAAGGTGAATGGACCGTTGACGAACTTCTTGATGCCGGCGCGACCGACGGCGGGGAAGTGCGCGAATCCGCGCTCGAGTTCGTCCGAGATGCGATCGAGGTCGTGCGGGAGGAGCTGGAACACGAAGTCCCATGGAGTCTCCTTGGCCGACCATGGACGGTTGTCCTGCTCGTAGGTGCCGAGCAGGATGCTCTGGCCTTCCTGGCGTGCGTAGATCTCGCCGGCGAAGTCGATCATGTGCGGCAGTTCGCGACCGTGCTTGGCGTTGTACTCGATGACCTCGTCCATCGGTTCGGTCATCAGGTAGTGGTGTTCCATCGCCAGTACCGGCAGCTCGAGTCCAGCCATGCGGCCGACTTCGCGTGCCCACAGGCCACCCGCGTTGACGACGTGTTCGGCGTGGATGTTGCCCTTGTCCGTGATGACGTCCCAGGTGCCGTCCTTGCGCTGCTGCAAGTCGGTCGCCCAGGTGTCGGTGTAGACCTCGGCGCCGCGATTGCGTGCGCAGATCGCATAGGCGTGCGTGACGCCGTAGGGGTCGACGCTGCCTTCGTCCTCGTCGTACAACGCGCCGACGAAGTACTTCTCTTCGAGCAGCGGGTTCAATTCCTTTGCTTCCTTCATGGAGATCATCTCCATGTGCATGCCGAGGTAGCGACCGCGGGCCTGGGCCATCTTCAGCCAGTCGAGGCGCTCGGGCGTGTCGGCGAGCTGCAGACCACCGGGGAGGTGGATGCCGCAGTTCTGGCCGGACTCCTTTTCAATCTCCTTGTACAGGTTCACCGTGTACTGCTGCAGGCGTGCCACGTTCGGGTCGCCGTTCAGCGTGTGCATGCCACCGGCTGCGTGCCAGGTGGAACCCGCCGTCAACTGCTTGCG
>JACCDL011028792.1_pt1 | contig 10322 bp, 5 predicted proteins | sample 7441931 | NCBI WGS metagenome assembly JACCDL01 (sample SAMN15323437, study PRJNA562643) | freshwater metagenome | isolation source: river surface water | place: USA:Blue River Watershed | collected 2017-08-16 | reverse complement strand
CATACATCCCAATTTGCTCTTGCAAACCTGAATGACTATGATACCAATGTGTCCCATTTTGTGCAATAGGAAAACGATACACATGTGTGGTACCGGGTTCGATTGGCATTTGTGTTAAATAAGGAACGCCATCCTCTTTATTAGGCAAAATAAGACCGTGCCAATGTAAAGAAGTAGATTCCTTTAACTCATTGTATACATGAATTTCTGCTGTATCTCCTTGTGTAAAAGTCATTGTTGGCATTGGTATTTGTCCATTCACAGCAATAGCTCTTTTGGTTTTACCTGTAAAATTCACCAAAGTGTCTTTTACATAAAGGTCGTAACGGACAGTTTTTTGAGCGAAAATATTTTGAGTTACTAATAGCAAAATTGCTATCGGCAACATTTTTTTTGAAAGAAATTTTTGTATATCCATTTTAAGAGTATCATTTTTATATCATTTTTAAAATCATCAATCCACTCATCGCAATCATCAAAGCATCTTCGATAATAGTAACGGTACTCATTGGTAAATTGAAAACAGCACCCAAGCAAGCACATGGTATTTTCTTTTTGTTGAGTACTGATTGCAAAACACCAATGATACTAATTGACATTACAAGAAATGTAACTATATTGGTAACAAGTGGATTGAAATTGATTAGATAAGCAACTCCCAAACCCAATTCTACAAAAGCGTAAATGTAAGCCCAAATTGGGATGCGTTTTGCTACCACATCATACATTACATAACTTTCGGCAAATCCTTTTAGGTTTAAAAATTTAAAAAAAGAAAAGACTAAAAAGAAACCCGCCATAAAGTGTTGCATTGCTTCTGTTGTGTTGAAATTTTTAGATTGTAATTGTACCAAAACCGTAACCAAACTGATGTAGAAAAATATCAATAAAATGGGTTTGTAGGTTTCAAACCAAGATTTTGTTTGTTCTGCAATTTCGTTGTGATGCGTTGCAGAAATGGTATATTTTGGGTCTAATGCTTTTTGCAAATCAGACAAAGCAATGTGCTTATCCATTGTAATGGTAGCCGAGTTTTCATCTTTTGAAACTTCAACATTTGTTACATTTTCCACCATTAGCAAAGCCGATTTTACTTTTGCTTCGCAACTGGTACAGGTCATTCCTGTGAGTTGATATGTATGTGTCATAATTATTTTGAAATTTAAAAAATGGCGTAGCCGTTTTATTTCAGCTACGCCAAATTTGAATTATTTAATTGTTTCTACCGTTTTACCACAACTCAACATTTGTGAACCATAATATGGATTTTTCACTGCATTTTCTTTGCTCAACCAATTTGCACCCTTGCCATCATTTGCCATTGGGCAAAATTGGTAGTAAGTAGGTGTTTCAGTTTTTGAAACTTTGATAAGTGCATACATATTTTTGGAAAGTGTCATAAAATGGTCTCTTTGATGCGAAGCATCTTTTGTGTCTGCAATGTGTTCAGCATCAAACGCCAAATCTTTCATTACTTTCATCCAAACGGTATGTTCTTCGGTTGTCAATTTGTCCATTTTTACAGCATTAATTGATGTTAGCAATTCCTTTGCTTTTGCAGATGATGTATTTCCGTCTGTTTTTACCAACGCATCTTTTACGGCAAAATAATTGTCAAAAACTGCTTTTAGTTGTGGAATATCTTGCTTTGTTTCTGTCATAGCAGAATTGTTTTGTGCAGAATGGTCTTCTTTCACTTCCATTTTAGCGGTGTCTTTTTTAGATGTTTCGACTATTGCATCTGTCTGTGCTTTTCTTTCGTAACGGCAACATTCAGGCAACTTTGCATACACATCATTTGGGGCAAGAAATTTTTCGCTGTCATAACCACTAAATGCAATTCGCTTCAAGATTTCGTCTTGATTTGTCTTTTTAGCATCGTAGGTAATAGTTGCCATTTTACTGTCCTTGTTCCAATGGACTTCGGCTACCTTTTTAACATTACCTGTCTTTTCAATTGCGCTTTGGCACATTACACAATTTCCGTAAATTTTAACGCTTTCGGTTTTAGCGTTTTTAATTTGAGCGCTACACACTGTGAAAGATAGCAATACAGTAACTGCCATCAATATTTTTATTGATTTCATTTTTTTCAATTTTATTTTTCGTAAACAATTGTATTTAAAAACAAGTACTTTGCTTTCAATTGGACAGTCCTATGGCTGTCAAAGAAGATATTTAACCTATATTAGGTGGTGTCCAAATGGAATAGAAACCCGAGGAAAGGTAGGTTTCGTTGTAATAAGATTTTACTTTTTTGCTTTTAGTAAAACGAGTTTTTGTTTTTAATTCTGTTGAAGAAGGTAAGTTGAAAGCAAAATTTACAACTGGGCAACTGCAAGATGGGTGTTTGCATTTTTCAACGCAACCGTCATCATTCTTGTCGTTTTTAGTTTTATGATTTTTACAACAATCTGTATTGACTGTATTGTCTGATTTGTCTTTTTTACAACAAGATTTTTCAGTTTTGTCAGATTTCGTTGCACAAGCATAAGTCAACGTTGGTGTCGCAAAGAAACCAAGTATTAAGATTATGAGTAATATGTGAAACTTTTTTGCCATTCAATTTTTGTAAAGGTCAAAGTTACAAAATAATTTTTTACTGTGTTCACATACAGTAAAGTAATAACCATTTTAAATCAATCTAATTTAAAAAGCATTTTAGTACTAATACAGATTAGTTTGTGTAAATAGTATATAAATACTGCCATACAACTATCATACACAATATACTGTATATCAGTTATTTAAGTTCTATATCTAAGATGTGATATTTTAGTATAATAAGGGGCTATAAGAAATCAATCACACGGTATTAATTCCCCTCTACAAAAGTTCAGAAAACGCGTAGTATGATTAAATATTATTTGAAGAGTATATACAGAGGAGATTATCCCCTATATAGTAGAGCCCGCACTCCTAAAAGAGAACGATTTGGCTGAACCCCGCACCCCGAATTTCCTTAAAATAAGAGTATAATCTTTCTTTAAGGGTTCATTTGATTGATGTTAAGTGATATCTCTCGGCATAGATTTATCTGAATTATATTACCTTTAAATTGAATCAAATGTCCAGCTTTGGGGCAGCAGTTCTTAAGATTTCTTCATTATGTTCTCCCAATCCCCGTAAGTATTTAAGTGTGACCACAATGCTCGAATGACCCAATAGGCTCTTAAGTAAATTTACATCCTTAGTTCTTCTATAAACATCTACAGCAGCAGTGTGTCTAAAAGAGTATATAGTCTGATTCTCTTGAATGATGCCCAATTGATTCATCTTACTCCAGGCTCTTGTCCAGGCGGTATTAAAATACGCCTCATTATAGGGCTGAATGTCCTTAGAAAATATATTATCAGTAGATTTTAAATAGGGTAGGAGAGCTTCCACTTCCTTCCTAACATAATCTGGTACATAAACCACTCTCACCTTTCTTCCCTTGTTTTCACTACCTGATAAATGGATTTCAGAGATGCCTTTCTTGAAGTGCCCTGCAGTTAGCTTTCTGACCTCTATATGCGGTCTCAGGAAGCATCCGTAGGTTATTAGACAACATAAGTATAGTTGCTGATTATTAGTCCTTAAATAGCTTAAAACAGACCTTAATTGCTCGGGTTCATATATTTTGTGGAGCTTACTATGTGTTTTTCTTTTGCTGGTTTTAGTTACGCTGTCATGGGGTTGTTCAATAAGCATTCCAGCGGTTGAAAAGAGCACAGCCAGGTTCCTCCTTTTATTCATATAATAGGTTCCTGAAGATTGAAATTGGGATAGAAAGGCTTGTATTTTATTGATTCTTAATGAACTGAGAGGTGATTGTTTTTCATCTTCTGTTAAGAACGCTATGAATTGATTGTAGACAGTTTTTAAATCTCTTTTATAAGTATCGCTCAAATTGGAGTTTTGTTTACTTTTTAAGGCATTTTCAAGGAATTCGGATAAGCTAATTGGTATTTTGTGTTCTTCTTCTTTTAAGTAGGTATTATTCTTAAGTGCATCTTTTAGTTCGAAGAGCAGTACATTTAATAGGCGCTCTCTCTCTTTAGCGGTTTTGCTCCTGTTTGGATGAATGCTTAGTTTTAGTAGATTCCCATTATAAATCCTTGCACGCTTTCCTTTGTAGTTGAAATGGATATAGGCTCTTTTGTTTAGCTCTCCATTGTTAAAAATTTTTGGTTCAGTATACATTGAGTTGACTCATTTACTGACGCACTTTTTGAAAGTTGTTCTAAATAATGTAATTTAAGGTCCTATTGAGGGGTAGAGCAAAGGACTGAAAATCCTTGTGTCGCTGGTTCGATTCCAGCTGGTACCACGAAAAGCCTCAGCAAATGCTGGGGCTTTTTATTTTCTCTCTTTCCCACCCTCAACTATTCCAGCTTATAGATTTCAATTCCCCTGTTTTCCTAAATACTCATTAGGGGTGAGCCCGGTTTCGGCTTTAAAGGCGCTGTAAAAGTTAGAACGGGAGGCAAAGCCCGATTCTCTACCAATCCCATCGATGGAAAGCTCGCTGGAAGCGCCTTTTTGGAGCAATGCTTTGGCATGCGCCACTCGGAGCTGGGTTTTAAGTTCGGTGAATTTTGTTTTGATGATGGCATTGAAACAATAAGACACGTGGTGTTGAGGTACTTTGAGCGCCTGTGCCAAATCACTCAAGGAGAAGTTAGGGTGCAAGTAAGGTTTTTTCTTTTCCAGGTGCTTTAAAATTTGTTCGGCCAGGTCTTTAAAAGGATCTTCCTCAGCTGCAATTGATTCTTCAGCTTGTGTTTCTTTTGGTTTTGTGACTTTTTCTTTTCTTGTGGTTCTTTTTGTCAGTAGCAGCGTACGATTTATCGGCATACCATACAACACCTCTGGGAAAAACAATAAACTGCCCGACATCAGTAAGAAAGCAATACCGCTGACATAATGTACGGGCATCGCACTAATCACTTCGCCTCTCACCTTGGTATTGGTAAAAACAAGAGTAATAAATAAAAAACCCAGGGCAGCAATGAGAATACAGGCATTAAGCAATACGAGGTATTTTAAGGTAATTTGGTATTGCTGCTGTGGGATCAATATCATTTCATTTAGGGTAGGTTTGTAATCCCACAGCATTTTGGTGGTGTACAATGCATAGGCAATTAATAAACCCGTTCGCATAAAATAACTGACCGTACTGGGGTAGAGCCAACTTACTTTGATGGTCTTTAGGGCATCCATATTCTGGTGTATACTTTGCGCCACTTCCAACTTATAGCTAAAGGGTTGCATGAGATAAGGTAGAATACCGATGAGATGGACGAAAGCTGGTATAAAGTGCCAGCTGTCTTTCCAGCTCAGTCCTTGTTGATCGCTTAATGTGCCTCTCACATAAAAGTAGAGCAGGGGACCTGGTAACAACCAAAAGGCAGAGAAATGGGTATAGCAAAAGGCCAGCCAAAAAGCAGATTGACCATACAGGGTAAAATAATGGGTAATGCCATAGGTGGCTAGAATAATAAACAGCAAAGAAAGGTAAGTCGCGTTCTTATTTATCCGCCAGTTGAATATCAGCAGAATGATGGAAATAAATACCGTGAGTATGGGTATGAACAGGAACATGTAGTTCAAAAATACTGATTTATAAAGATATGATCCATCATCATAAATATGGTCAAATATACACTAATTCTGGTACAGAAAATTAAAGTAAAATTATATACAATTCTGCAGCTGTTGTTTTCTAAAATGTGCATTTATATAACTTAAAAGTTAATTATTAAGTATTTTGTAACAGTCCTGTTTTTTGAAATCTGTACCATTTTCACGTACCGAAAATAGTTTTAATACTTTGAATTTTACGATAATTGTAGGTTATTACTTATTTATTAAAATTCTCCACAGCATGCATCTATTCAAGCTTATCAAAAACACTACTTTCAAATTCTCGGCATTCTTACTTCTTTTTGTCGCTGCCTTACAGTTACCTGTGAGTTTACATGCCCAACAAACCATTGAAGTAAGTGTTCCTTTTGACGATGGATTTATCGGATTAATTGGCCAAAATACTCAACAGGCTAATAGCATTCAACGTTTTTCAACACTAACCATTGCAAGGGCCTATTTTGTACAACGAACAGCTTCCGGACGTTTTGAAAATCAAGGGAATGATATTCCGGGCACGCTTAGGTTACAATTGAACAATGGTAATAAAGTTGATTTACCCGGTGCTCTAGTATGGCGTATTAATTCTGGAAATACGAATGAATTACTCGGTTTTGTGGCAAATTCAAGCGTTTCGGTTAATTTAAATACCTATGGAGGTCCAAATTATACCATACAAGGCGGTACTTCAAACGGTAAATCAAATTTTGGATTTAAGCTGAATAATTCAACATATACATTACAGGCAACGGGGGGATCTGAATCGGGAAATGCTGCTAATATTGATGTAGCATTACTGAATGGCTACTTAGATGCTATACCCAGAGTAATTGCACCCAGTCCAAGAAATTTTAATCTGAGTACAGCAAATCAAGACCCAGGAGATTTTTCTTTAGTTAGATTTCCGAATGGTACGCTATTATGTTCTATTGGTTTGGTAAATCCGCCAGCAGGTACCACTTTTGATTTATCGGTAACCTCTGGATTAACTCGTTCGACAGGTTATACCAGCTGGACCGGATTAACGCGGATCAGTTTTACCGGAACACAAACTGATATCAATGCTGCACTGGCTTCCATGAGTGTATCAACCGGCTCTAATGCAGGAAATATCAATATTTCTGTTTCTGCAACAGTCAATACTTCAGGCTATGAATTCAATCCGGTTAATGGACACTTTTATAAACCTGTTTCTGGTTCGCCTACTTATAACAATGCAAAAACTGCAGCCAGGGCTTCCAGCTTCAAGGGTCAAGCTGGCTATTTGGCTACCATTACTTCTGCAACAGAACAGGATTTTATAAATGTTAATACTACTGCTACCAATATTTGGATTGCCTTATCAGATCTTAATTCTGAGGGAACCTGGTACATTGATGATGGACCCGAGGAAGGAAGAGTGATTTGGAAAACCTCTGTAAGTGGTATTACCAACAGTACAGTTAACAACTATTCTTCAAGTGGAAATGCACAAAATGGATACTACACCAATTGGGACCCAGCTGAACCTAACAATGCATATCTAACTTGGGGTGAAGATCATGCGGTAACGAAGTGGAGCAATGGCACCCAATGGAATGATTTGTATAGCGGTAATACTAACCAAGTTCAGGGCTATGTTATTGAATATGGTACCTGGACCAATCCGGATGATCAAGCCTTTACAGACTTTTACAGTGCTAGTACCACCTATGTAGCCAATTGTTCTGCCGGTCAAACCCCTGTAGCACCTTCGGTAGTTTCGCAGGGGACTAGAACAGGAGCAGGAACAGTTAGCCTGGTGGTATCTGTTCCGGCTGGCACCACTGCCGACTGGTACGCAACAGAAACTGGTGGAACGGTATTATCTGGAGGGAGTGGTGTCACCACCTTTACCACGCCGGTAATTTCTACCACCACTAATTATTATGTGGAAACAAGAAATACAAGCTCAGGTTGTTTAAGTACGACCAGAACTCTGGTTACGGCTACCATACTACCTTGCCCTACTACACTGCCTAATGTACAGTTCAAGCTATCAGCGCCTAATGTTACCAATTCGGCTATTGAAGGTCAAGTAGGCTCAAGAACTGAGACATTCAATTCTATGAGTACCGGTGTAAATTTGACTACAGGTAATTTTGCCATTGGTTCCTATACCAAAAACAATGTGGGTACCTTACAAGTTCTTCCAACTTCGGTATGGGGTGGTACCGGAACCAATTTCTTAGCGATTTACCAAGGGGCGGTGGTTAGTATCAATCTTACCGATCCTTCAAGATATGTTGGTTTTTGGTGGGGGGCAGGTGATAACGCTAATACTGTTACCATTTATGGGACATGCGGCGGAAATGAAATCCAGCTGGCTCAGTTTACTACCTCAACCGTAATAAATTTACTCAACCAAAATACAGTAACCGCTGTAGACGGTAATCAGTATAATTCATCACTTTACAGTCGTGCAAATGCTGCAAATGAACCCTTTGCTTACATTAACCTGCAATTGGATAACCCAGACATTTATTTTACCCGATTAGAATTTGGTGGCGGTGGTTTCGAAGTGGATAACATTACTACTTCTATAGGTTATGGTGCAGCAACGGCTACAACGCCATCGGCTCCTACAATTACTTCGGTTAGTGTGGCTAACGGAAGTGCTAGTGTTAATTTCACAGCACCAAGCTCTAATGGAGGATCTGCCATAACCAATTACGAATACAGTATTGACGGTGGAACTACCTGGATCACGTTGTCTCCGGCATCGACCTCTTCACCTGTTGTGATTCCTGGTATTTCAAATACAAATTTCAGTATTAAACTTAGAGCAGTAAATAGTATTGGTTCAGGAACAGCTTCTGCTACGTATACCAATACGCCACCAACCATTACCTCATTAGTTAACCAAACCACCAGTGGTGTAACGCCAACCACTGCACAAAACTTCACGGTAGGAGATACCGAGACCGCAGCGGCCAGTTTAACAGTTACAGCCACTTCAAGCAATACCACTTTAATTCCCAATTCAAATATTGTTGTAAGTGGAACAGGGGCAACCCGGAATGTAGTACTTACAGCAGCAAGTGGACAGACTGGTACAGCAACCATTACCTTAACGGTGAATGATGGAACTGGCCGTACGGCAACCAGTACCTTTACGGTTACGGTAAACGACCCGAATTGCAGTACTTTCTTACCATCAGACTTTAGATTGAATGGTAATGCAACGGTAAGTAATAACATCATTACCTTGACTACAGCTACCAATACCCAGCGTGGCGGTGCCTGGAATGTGAACAAGATCTTTTTGGATAAAGACTTTGATATCAGTTCAAGAATTAATTTGGGAACCAATGATGCGACCGGAGCAGACGGTATCGCCTTTGTTTTGCAAAATCAATCCATCAATGCCGGTTCATCGGGTGGAGGATTAGGGTACCAAGGAATCACCCCTTCTTTCGCGGTAGAGTTTGATACCTGGTACAATGGAACTTTTGAGCCTATTCAAGATCACATGGCCATTATTGCCAATGGTGCTGCTGCTGGAGCTCACAATACCTACGCTACACCGTATGAAGTTCAAATGGAAGACGGACAGTGGCATAATGTACGCTTTGTGTGGACAGCCAATACCAAAAACTTCCAGGCATGGTACGATGGAGTAAAACGATTTGACATCACAGTTGATTTGAAAGCTACTATTTTCAATAATGCAGATTATGTGTTCTGGGGATTAACAGCGGCAACCGGTGGTTCAGTTAACCTGCAACAAGTAGAGATTACCAATTATTGCTATACCAGACAAGCTTCAATTACTCCAAGGGCAGGCACAAACAACAATTCCGCCTCTTTAGTCTTATGTCCTGGATCAGATGTGGTTTTGGAAGCCTCTCAGGCCAATACTTACCAGTGGTTTAAAGATGGAGTGGCTATTTCCGGTGCTACACAACAAAACCTAACGGTATCTGATGCTGGTATCTATAAAGTTGAAACCAATACCAATGGTATTACTACTGTTTCAGAAAATACCACAGTAACCACCAGCACCTTGCCAAGTATCAGCTATTCGGCATCTACGTATTCGTTTATCAGAAACAACGGTATTACCAATTTATCACCTGTTTTAGGTGCAGGATCTACAACACCAAGTTCTTACAGTGTTTCCCCATCCTTACCTACCGGATTGGTATTGAATACAAGCACTGGTGTGATTAGTGGTACACCAACGGCCTTAACTACGCCTACCAACTATACGGTTACAGCGAGTACGGCAGCAGGATGTACAGCTACATTCACTTTAAGTTTAGAAGTAAAAAATGATGCAGCACCATTGAATTTGGTGTACAATCCAAATACACAAACCGTGCGTCAGGGTACTGCCATTACCAACATGGTACCAACAGTTGGCGGAGGAGCGGTCATAACCTATACGATTGCCCCATCTTTACCATCAGGAATTACCATTAATGCTACAACAGGTATTGTATCGGGTACCTTAACCAGTACCCAAACAGGCTCACAAACCTACTCGGTAACAGCTACAAATACCGGTGGTTCTGCAACGGCCACCATTACCTTAGTATTTAACAGTGCACCAACCGACATTGCTCTAAGTTCAAGCAGCATCGCCGAGAACAATGCGGCGAATGCTACGATAGGTACCTTAAGCAGTACCGATCCGGATACCGGCGATACGCATACCTACACGCTAGTAAGTG
>JACCDL010121849.1_pt1 | contig 10324 bp, 9 predicted proteins | sample 7441931 | NCBI WGS metagenome assembly JACCDL01 (sample SAMN15323437, study PRJNA562643) | freshwater metagenome | isolation source: river surface water | place: USA:Blue River Watershed | collected 2017-08-16 | reverse complement strand
GGCTTTAAATATCATTTGGGTGGCCTTTTTTGTGATAGCATTTGTGATTGCCTTGTTTAAATTGATTTTTTTGGGCGATACGGCCATTTTTAAGCTTTTAGCTGATGGAATATTTGATTCAGCCAAAGTATCTGTAATGGATGTTGCTTTGCCTTTAGCAGGCACTATGGTATTCTTCTTAGGTTTGATGAATATCGCTGAAAAAGCCGGTGCCATTCAAAAATTAGCTACATGGATGAACCCTTTCTTAAGTAGATTATTCCCGGAAGTTCCAGCCAATCATCCTGCAATGGGTCAAATGGTCATGAATTTTTCGGCAAATATGCTAGGACTAGATAATGCTGCAACACCTTTTGGATTAAAAGCAATGGAAAGTTTACAAAGTTTAAATACAGAAAAAGAAAAAGCCACCAATGCACAAATCATGTTTTTGGTGCTGCATACTTCAGGATTAACCATAATACCTTTAACCATTATTTCTTACAGACTAGCAGCTGGATCTACAGATGCTGCCAGTATTTTTATTCCATGTGTTTTGGCAACGATTGGCACTACCTTGGCTTCGATATTAATGGTTGGTTTTTATCAAAAATTAAAATGGGATAAGGTATTGATTATTTGGCTACTAGGATTGATAGGTTTAATGAGTGGGGTTTTATTTTTAGTGAATGGATTGAGCCCTGCCAATAAAGAAGTGATTTCAAAAGTAGTGGGTAATGGTTTATTGATTTTTATAATAGTAATGATTATTCTGGGAGGTGTTTATAAAAAAGTTTCTGTGTTTGATGCTTTTATTGAAGGTGCTAAGAATGGTTTTGATGTGGTACTAAAAATTATTCCATATCTGGTAGCCATGTTGGTTGCTATACGAGTATTTAGAGATAGTGGCGCAATGAATTATATATTAGATGGATTAACCTATTTAATTCAGTTAACGAGTGTAAATAGTGATTTTATTCCTGCATTACCAGTAGCCATAATGAAACCTTTAAGCGGGAGTGGAGCTAGGGGAATGATGTTGGATATATTCCAAACAAGTGGACCCGATTCCTTTGTTGGTAAATTAGCTTCTATCTTCCAAGGTTCAGCAGATACAACATTTTATATCATCGCATTATACTTTGGAAGTGTAGGAATAAAAAAAGTAAGATATGCCATTTGGGCTGGGATATTGGCGGATCTGATAGGAGTGGTGATCGCTATATTTATTGGATATAGCTTCTTTAGATAAGTCTTATTTTCCCTCGCTCATTTTCATTACTTCCTTCCATTCTTTATCGGTTACAGGCTGAACAGAAAGGCGTCCTAATTTAACCAATGCCATATTTTTCAAATTGGTATTGGCCTTGATATCAGCTAGCTTAACTGGATTTTTTAATTTCTTATGAGGTGCAAAATCCACAGCCAACCATGCTATTTCTTCTGTTGTGGGATCTTGATAAGATTCTTTGACTACTTTGGCAATTCCAACAATTTCTAAACCTTCATTACTATGGTACCAAAATGCTAAATCACCCTTCTTCATAGAGCGAAGATTGTTTCTAGCGCCATAATTTCTTACTCCATCCCAAATTGTTTTCTTGTCTGTTACAAATTGATCCCAGGAATATTTGAATGGTTCTGATTTAATTAGCCAATAAGCCATAATAAATTTTGTTTTAGTACCCAGCTGATAAAATATCTGCTAAATGTAAGACCTTAATTGCTTGTCCATGATGGTTGATTCTTCCCTCTAAATGCATTAAACAACTAGTGTCTGTACTAACGATGTATTCAGCGTTAGTTGCAATGGCGTGATCAATTTTTTGATCAGCCATAGAAGTACTAATGGTATCAAACTTAACTGCAAAACTACCGCCAAATCCACAGCAGGTTTCCACATCATTCATCTCAACTAGTTCAATACCTTCTACTGCATTTAATAATTTCCTAGGCTCTTCTTTAATCTTACATTCTCTTAGTCCAGCACAACTATCGTGATAAGTAATTTTAGCAGGGAAACTGGCTCCCAATTCTGTTATGCCTAAAATTTGTACCAAGAATTCAGACAATTCAAACATGCGTTGTTTTACTTTTTTAGCAGGGCTTTGAAAGGCATTATTTTCAAATAATTTCCCATAATTATTTCGAACAAATCCTGTGCAACTTGCACTAGGAGAGACGATATAATCTGCACCTTCAAAATCCTGAACAAATTTGGTACATACATCTTTTGATTCACCCCAGAATCCAGCATTGAATGCAGGTTGACCACAGCATGTTTGATTTGGATTATACATCACTTCACAACCAGCTTTTTCTAATACTTTAATGGTATTAAATGCTACTTGAGGATACAGTTGATCCATAAAGCAAGGGATGAATAATTGAACTTTCATAGTCAAATATAAGGAAAAAAAAGAGCCTCGCTAGGAGACTCTTTATAAAATTATTAAGGTTGTATCTTTAATCGATTGATATACTTATCAGCCATAAACCCTTTTTCAGATTTAGGATATTCATTTTTGATTTTAGTATATAACTCTATAGCTTCATCTGTTTTATTATTTAATTCTAAAAAAGCCGCAGCTCTAAACAAATATTCAGATGAAATGGCTTCATCTTCAGGGAAATATTCTCCAGCTTTCTTGTAATGACTCACCGCTTCGTCTACTTTGTTCAATGAAGCGTAGGCGTCTCCTAAAGTACCATATGCTACTGCTTGAATTTGTTTAGCATCTGTAGAGAAATCTTTTAAATATTCTATTGACTTATTGAAATCATTCATTCTAAAATAACTGACACCTGCATAATATTTTGCAAGATTAGCAGCTTTAGTTCCGCTGAATTCTTTAATGATGTACAAAACACCTTTGCTTTGACCATCTCCATTTAAAACAAAGTTAGAAGAGTCATTTGCAAAATACTTTTCTGCCATAAACATAGCATCAGAAGCTTTTGCTTCTCTTGGTTTTTGATATAATTCATTATAACCAAAAAAACCTCCAATCAAAACAATAGTAGCAACTAAAGTATAAGTCAAAGATTTTTGATTCTTTTTGAAAAAGTTTTCTGTTGAAGTTTGTTCTTGTTGTAAATCGCTCATATATATATTTGTAATTAGTCTACGATGAAAGGATAATTTTGATCAATATAAACATCTTTTAAAACTTCGCTGTCATCTGGCCATGGGCTTTCTTCAGCAAACTTTACAGAAGCTTCGACAATTACACTGATTTTATCATCAATTGCTTTTAACTCAGCTTCAGATGCAAACTTATTATCTAAAATTGTTTTTGCAACTTTAGTGATAGGGTCTTGGTTTTTATATTCCTCCACCTCATCCTTGGATCTATATTTTTGTGGGTCAGATACAGAGTGTCCTTTGTATCTGTATGTTTTCATTTCTAATAAAGTAGGGCCTTCTCCATCTCTTGCTCTTTTCACTGCTCTAGCAACACCTTCATGAACTAATTCAGGAGTCATACCATCAATTTTATCTGATGGCATATCATAAGCATCTGCTAATTTATAAATATCAATTACATTACTTGTTCTCTCAATGGATGTACCCATTGCATAGTTGTTGTTTTCACAAATAAATACTACTGGTAATTTCCATAACATTGCAAGGTTAAATACTTCATGTAACATACCTTGTCTAGCAGCGCCATCTCCAAAGAAACATAAAACAACATTCTTAGATCCACGATATTGTTCTGCAAAGGCTAAACCAGCGCCTGTACCAATTTGAGCACCTACAATACCATGTCCACCAAAGAAGTAGTTTTCTTTATCAAACAAGTGCATACTTCCACCTTTACCTTTAGAACAACCAGTTGCTTTACCATATAGCTCAGCCATGGCAGCATTAGGACTCATCCCTTTTGCCAGAGCCAAACCATGATCACGATATCCAGTAATAAATGGATCTTCGTGATTGGTTGCAGTCATACAACCTGCTGCAATAGCTTCTTGTCCATTATACACGTGGAAAAATCCTCTGATTTTTCCCGCCATTTTATACATTTCTTCCGACTTGGATTCAAATTGACGGATTAATTGCATCAATTCGTACCAGTAGATGTAGGTTTCTTTTGAAAAATTTTGGGCCACAGTCCTTTATTTTTGAGTTGCAAATATACTGATTTTTCGCATAAAAATGAGCTAAAAAACAGTCTTAAGCTTCGTTTAAAAATGGGTATTTATAGTCAGTTGGAGGGTTAAATGTCTCTTTTATAGTTCTTGCGCTTAACCATCTGTATAAATTCAATAAACTTCCTGCTTTATCATTCGTTCCAGAAGCCCTAGCTCCTCCAAATGGTTGTTGTCCAACTACGGCTCCAGTAGGTTTATCGTTAATATAGAAATTACCTGCTGCATGTCTTAATTTTTGAGTAGCTAATTCTATAGAGGATCTGTCCTGAGAAATGATAGAACCAGTCAAAGCATATTTTGAGGTCGTATTCAAAATATCTAGTGTTTTTTCAAATTTAGCAGCTGGATAGGTGTAAATGGTTAACACCGGCCCAAAGATTTCTTCACACATAGTAGTGTATTTTGGATCGGATGTTTCAATTACAGTAGGTTCTATAAAATAACCTTTTGATTTACTATAATTACCGCCAATTAAAATTTTTGCCTTCTTATCTTTCTTTGCTTTACTGATATATTTAGTGATACTATCAAATGCTTTTTCATCAATTACGGCATTCACGAAATTGGAGAAATCTTCCACTGTACCTACTTTCATTGATTGAACAACTTTTATCAATTTCGCTTTCACAGCAGGGGCTATGTTGCTTGGTATATATGCTCTTGAAGCAGCGGAACATTTTTGTCCTTGGAATTCAAAAGCACCTCTTGCCAATGCAGTTACTACAGTATCTACATCTGCTGTTGGGTGTACCATTACAAAATCTTTACCGCCTGTTTCACCTACAATTCTTGGGTAAGATTTGTAGTTCGCAATATTTTCTCCAATTTGTTTCCACATATGATTAAAAACGCCTGTAGAACCTGTGAAATGAACACCAGCAAAATCTGGATGTTTGAAACAGGTGTCACCCAAAGTTGGACCATCCACATAGACAATATTGATAACACCATCTGGTAATCCCGCTTCTTTTAATATTCTCATAAATAATTGTGCAGAATAAATTTGTGTGTTAGCTGGTTTCCAAACTACCACATTACCACACATTGCAGCTGAGGCAGGTAAATTACCACCAATGGCAGTAAAATTAAATGGTGTAATGGCTAAAACAAATCCTTCTAAACCTCTCCATTCCATTCTATTGTGAATACCAGGAGCAGAGATAGGTTGTTGCTGATAAATTTGACTTAAGAAATGCACATTGAATCTTAAAAAATCGATCAACTCGCAAGCAGCATCAATCTCCGCTTGAAATGCATTTTTACTTTGCCCCAACATGGTAGCAGCATTCATTTCGTAACGATATTTTGTCGCTAATAAATCGGCTGCTTTTAAAAATATATGTGCTCTTGTTTCCCAGCTCATTTCAGACCAAGCGATACGAACTTTTAATGCAGTATTGATTGCTTGATCTACATGTTGTTTATTGCCAACATGAAAATGACCCAAAACATGTTTTATTTCATGTGGAGGATGAATAGATACTTTTTTTCCTGTTCTTACAGCTTTACCTCCAATATACATAGGTATATCTAGGGTCTTCTTTTTCAAGTCAGCTAAAGCCTTTTTTAAAGCTAGTTTTTCAGGGCTGCCAGGAGCATATGAAAGTACAGGTTCATTCACTGGCATAGGGTAGTTGAAATATCCAAATTGCATATATAAAAATTAGAGTTCAAAAATAAGCAATTAAAGAACATCTGTTTGTAAATGATCCGTTTAACTACAAAATTCTTTAGTATTTTAGCAGTATGCAATATGTATTGGTGGACATCGCAGATAGAGAAAATTTTTATCCTTTTAGCTTAACAAGATCCTTGGCGGAGTGTAGAGTGGGTTTATATAATTTTCAAGAAAGATGGGAGAAGTTCTTGGGTGAAGAGTCGGGTATTTACACGGTTTCTTACCTTCAGGTATTGTATCCAAATCATTATTTGTCTTCGAATGATTTATTGACTTTCATTAATATAACTATTGTACCCAATAAACAGATCATTCAACAAATAAAATCCCTGGGAGAAGGAGAAAAGTTAATCAGCGCATCAGGAAAATGGATCGCCACAAAAACCAAACAAAGATCTATTGCTCAAATTTTGTTACCTGAATTGGCTCCAGTGGTTGTTCAAGAGGTAGAATGGGTGGAAAACAGTATTGATTTACTCAAAAAACACGCCAATTTCATTAAAGCTGATTTTAGTTTAGTCACGGAAAATCGCGTTTCCAAGACGGTCAATGAAACCAATAGGTTAATTAATAAAGAACATATTTTTATAGAAGAAGGAGCCAATTTATCTTGTTGTAATTTAAATGCAAGTGAAGGGCCTATTTATATTGGTAGAGAATCAGTTATAATGGAAGGAGCAAGTATTAGAGGCCCTTTTGTTTTGGGTAATAAAGGGGTAGTTAAAATGAATACCAGTATCTATGGCGCTACCAGTGTAGGACCCTATTGTTTAGCTGGAGGAGAAATTAAGAATTCCATTATGATGGGCTTTTCCAATAAAGGCCACGATGGCTATTTAGGAGATAGTATTATTGGATATTGGTGCAATTTGGGAGCAGGCACTTCCAATAGTAATGTCAAAAACTCAGCAGGTAAGGTTCAATTATGGAATGAAGCTAAACAGGTTTGGGATACAGTGGGTCAAAAAATGGGTATGTTGGTGGGGGATTATAGCAGATTTGCGATTCAGTCCAGCATCAATACTGGATCTTATATTGGCGTTTCTGCGAATATTTTTGGAAAGGGTTTGTTGCCTAAAAATTTACCCAATTTTACTTGGGGCATTTTACCAGGGTATATCTTAGAAGAAGCCATAGAGGATATAGGTAACTGGAAAAAAATGAAAGGCTTTGAATTGAGCATAGAAGAAGCTTCAGTTTTAAAACATCTTCATCATCTAGCTCATTTATAGGTTTTAATAGGTTTCGGCTTAATTTTTGATTACCTTTGCAGCGCTAATAATAGCTTTAAATAAGTTAAAAATTACCCAATGAGAAAGCAAATTGCTGCAGCTAACTGGAAAATGAATTTAAGTCAATCCGAAGCGGATACTTTATTAAATGAATTATTACAAACTGATCATTCATTAGCTGCACATCAGGAAGCTATATTTGCTGTTCCTGCTATTTATATTCATCAAGCAATATCTACATTAGCGGGTAATCAAAATGTATTTGTAGCAGCACAAAACTGTCACCAAAAATCAAATGGAGCCTATACAGGTGAAATTTCAGCACCTATGCTTGCTTCTGTGGGCGTAAAACATATTGTGTTAGGCCATTCTGAAAGAAGAGAATATTTTGCTGAATCAGATGCTTTATTGGCTGAAAAAGTAAATGCAGTTTTAGCTATTGATAGTACACCAATTTTTTGTTGTGGTGAGCCCTTAGAGATTAGAGAAGCAGGTACTCAAAATAGTTTTGTAGAAGCACAATTAAAGAATTCTTTATTTCATTTAAGTGCTGAGCAAATCATTAAAGTAGTAATTGCATATGAACCCATTTGGGCAATTGGAACTGGTAAAACGGCTTCAAGTGAACAAGCACAAGAGATTCATGCTTATATCAGATCTGTTTTTGCTGCAAAATATGGCCAATCCATAGCAGATCAAATTTCCATTTTATATGGAGGAAGCGTAAAAGCTGCTAATGCAAAAGAACTTTTCTCACAACCAGATGTGGATGGTGGTTTAGTGGGAGGTGCATCTTTAATTGCTTCAGAATTTGCTGCAATTATAAATGCTTTAAAATAGAATTTAAAAGATTAGTTTCATTACATGAAGAATATTAGAAATTTCTGTATCATCGCCCACATTGATCACGGTAAAAGTACCTTGGCAGATCGTTTATTAGAACATACCAAGACCATTACTGAAAGAGAAATGATGAATCAGGTGTTGGATGATATGGATTTAGAGAGAGAGAAGGGTATTACTATTAAGAGTCATGCGATTCAAATTAACTATATCCATAAAGGAGAAACCTATACTTTAAATTTAATTGATACTCCTGGTCACGTTGATTTTAGTTATGAAGTGAGCCGTGCATTGGCGGCATGTGAAGGAGCTTTGTTATTGGTGGATGCTTCTCAAGGTATACAAGCACAAACTATATCCAATCTATATTTAGCATTAGACAATAATTTAGAGATTATTCCTGTTATTAATAAGATTGATATGGATGGAGCTAAAATTCCAGAAGTAACTGATCAAATTATAGATTTAATTGGATGTAAGCAAGAAGATATTTTATTAGCTAGTGGTAGATCAGGAATTGGAATTGAAGAAATTTTACAAGCTATCTGTGAAAGAATTCCTGCACCTGTGGGTAATACAGAAGCTCCATTACAAGCTTTAATTTTTGATAGTGTATTTAATAGCTTCAGAGGAATTATAGTTTATTATAGAATTTTAAATGGTGTCTTAAAAAAGAACGACAAAATTAGATTTGTCGCTTCGGGCAAAGATTATATAGCAGATGAAGTAGGGGTGTTGAAATTATCTATGACACCTAAAGAAGAAGTAAGGGCTGGGGATGTAGGATATATTATTACAGGTATAAAAAATGCAAAAGAAGTTAAAGTAGGAGATACAATCACACTGGCTAATAATCCAGGTGAAATGATCAATGGTTTTGAAGAAGTTAAACCAATGGTATTTGCCGGTATTTATCCTGTAAATACAGACGAGTTTGAAGAGTTACGTGATTGTATGGATAAATTACAATTGAACGACGCTTCTTTAACTTTTGAATTAGAAACTTCTCAGGCATTAGGTTTTGGATTTAGATGTGGTTTCTTAGGTTTATTGCACATGGAGATTATACAAGAGCGTTTAGAGCGTGAGTTTAATCAAACAGTCATTACTACAGTACCTAACGTAAGTTTTATAGCTTATACTACTAGAAAAGAAAAAATCATTGTTAACAATCCAACAGAAATGCCGGATCCTGTTAAAATTGATTATATAGAAGAACCATTTATTAGAGCTCAAATTATTACCACACCTGACTATATTGGGAATATTATTACTTTATGTCTAGGTAAAAGAGGCATGTTAATTAATCAAAGTTATTTAACCCCAACAAGGGTTGAGTTAATATTTGAAATGCCATTAACGGAGATTGTATTTGACTTCTACGACAAATTAAAGAGTGGAACAAGAGGCTATGCTTCTTTTGATTATACTCAAATTGGTTTTAGAGAAGCAGATATCGTTAAAATGGATATTTTATTAAACGGTGAAAAAGTGGATGCCCTTAGTGCTTTAATTCACAGAGGCAAATCTGCAGAATTTGGTCGTAAGCTTTGTGAAAAATTAAAAGAGTTATTGACCAAACAACAATTCCAAATTGCTATTCAAGCTGCTATTGGTGCAAAGGTTGTAGCAAGAGAAAATATATCTGCAATGCGTAAGGATGTAACCGCTAAATGTTATGGTGGTGATATCAGCCGTAAAAGAAAATTATTAGAAAAGCAGAAAGAAGGTAAGAAGAGAATGCGTCAAATTGGTAATGTAGAAATTCCTCAAGAAGCCTTTTTAGCAGTTTTAAAACTAGACTAGTTTAGCAAAATCCAATAAATTGATGAATCGGTAATCTATTGCTTGATCCGGGAAATTTGTTTCTGGATGGGTAGTGGCCAAAAATACAGTGTGCATTCCTGCATTTCTTCCAAAGAGCATATCACTCATTCTATTACCTACCATAATAGATTTATCTAATTGTATTTCTGGAAATAAAGTCTTGGCTTGAAATGCCATTCCTGGTTGAGGTTTTCTATTGTGAGAATCATTGTCTAAATCGGTACAATATAAAATATGATCTATTCTTCCTTGAACTAATTCAATTTGTGATTTCATATTGTTATGAATATCCTGCAAATCATCTTCTGTCATTAATCCCTTTCCAACACCTTTTTGATTTGTGGTAATAATGATTCTTGGGAATTTCTTAGCTAATAATGGCAGGGCTTTTAGACTCTCAGAATAAAATTCAAATTCATTCCAATTACGAATATAATCCTCGTTCTTTTCTACATTGATTACGCCATCTCTATCTAAGAACAATGTCCATTCCGAATTGATATGTGAAAATTCAAAGGGCATTATTTTCCGAAAATATGTTCTTCCACTAATTCACAAATAATATGTCCCACCAAAATATGTGACTCTTGAATTCTTGGAGTAGTAG
>JACCDL010219867.1_pt1 | contig 10325 bp, 9 predicted proteins | sample 7441931 | NCBI WGS metagenome assembly JACCDL01 (sample SAMN15323437, study PRJNA562643) | freshwater metagenome | isolation source: river surface water | place: USA:Blue River Watershed | collected 2017-08-16 | reverse complement strand
GCTGCCGCGGAGGTGTGGCAGAGTGGTCGATTGCACCGGTCTTGAAAACCGGCAACGGGAAACCGTTCGTGAGTTCGAATCTCACCGCCTCCGCCAAAGCGTCAAGCGCCCACGCAGGGCCTCGCCCCTCAGACCGGATCGTTGCGATCTGGCTTGACCGGCTCCACATACGGGAACCGAGCCTTCGACTTCGCATTCGTCGGCCCCGCCGATCCCGAACCTCGGATGAAGCGCTGGGTCTCGTCGACAAAGGGCTGATACGCCCAATTCGAATACATCTTCGAGCTGCCGTGAACAGCATCCAGAAACAGACGACGGCGCTGGCTGGCCAGGATGCGCGCGTGAATCTCGGCGGGCTCCCAATCACGCACCAGTCGTTCATGCAAACGCGCCTGCACCTGCGCCACATCGGCCTGGCCCGCCCGATTCACCAATTCATCGGGATCCGACACCAGGTCAAAGAGCAGCGGCTCCAGGCCATAGGTGTAGATGTATTTCCAGCGCCCCTCACGCACCATGCGCGAGGCGGCCCGCACGCCTTCCGAGCTGTACTCGGAAACCACCGTACGATCCGCGCCGTCGTCGCTGCCGTCTAGCAGCGGCACGAGGCTGGTGCCGTCAATAGCGTCCACCGGCTCGAAGGCCTCGCCCGGCTTGGCCATGTCCATGAACGTGGGCAGCAGATCGACCAAGGAGACATGGGCGCCGACACGCGCCGGCTTGAAGCGATCCGGCAAAGAAATCATCAGCGGCACCCGCGCCGACCACTCGAAAAAGCACTGCTTGAACCACATGCCACGCTCACCGAGCATCTCGCCGTGGTCGCCGGTGAGCACCACCAGAGTGTCCTGGGCCAGACCGGTCTGCTCCAGCACCTCCAGCACATGGCCGACTTTCTCATCGACGTAGCTGGTCATGCCGTAGTAGGCGCGGCGCGCACGGCGCACATCGTCTTCGGTCACGGTGTAGAGGTTTTGCGCGTGGGCCACATGCAGCCAGCGACTGTGCTCGTCGAGCTTCGCGTAGTCGATGGGCGCAACGCGCGGCATGTCGATGTCTTCGTCGCGGTACAAATCCCAAAAGCGCTGCGGCGACACAAACGGCGGGTGCGGGTGCGTGAACGACACCGTCATGAAGAAAGGCCGCTGCTGCGGATCCCGCGCGAGATCGTGCAGCCGCTGCATCGCCTTGTATTCGACCTCGTCGTCGTAGTCGATCTGCAGGCTGCGCACGCAGGGGCCCGCCTCCAGCACAGGCCGCATGCTCACGCCTGTGGGCCGGTGCTCCGGACCGCGCGTCCAGTCGGGTGTCCAGGCGAAATCAGCCGGATAGATGTCGGTGGTGAGGCGCTCCTCAAAGCCATGCCGCTGGTCGGGCCCGATGAAATGCATCTTGCCGCACAAGATGGTGCGGTAGCCGGCGTGGCGCAGGTAGTGCGCCATCGTCGGCACCGCAGCGGGAAACTCGCTGGCGTTGTCCCAGGCCTCGATCCCGTGCGGCAAGCGGCCCGTGAGCAGCGAGGCCCGCGAGGGCGCGCAGATCGGAAAGTTGCAGTAGGCGCTGTCGAAGACGACCGAGCGGCTCGCCAGTCGATCCATGTGCGGGGTCTTGACGACCGTATGACCATAAGCCGGCAGCGCCGGCGCAGCCAACTGGTCGACCATCACAAACAGGATGTTGGGTGCGCGGGGGGTGGGGGCAGAGGTCACGGTCTAGACGGATTTCAATCGGGCTGAATGCCCTGTGCTTTCACCACGGCGGTCCAACGGGCCACATCGTCCTTGAGCATCTTCTCGAAGGCGGCCGACGACGCCGGGGCGGCAGCGTTCATGCCGCTTTGCGCCAGCGCGGCGCGAAAGTCGTCGGAAGCCAGAACCTTGTGAACCTCGGCCACCAGGCGCTCCGCCACGGGCCGCGGCAGCCCGCGCGGCGCAAGCAGGCCCAGCCACTGATCGACATCGAACTCGGGCACGCCAGCCTCTGCCATCGTCGGGACATTGGGCAAGGCGTCAAAGCGCTTGCCGCTGGTCACGGCCAGCGCCTTGACGCGCCCGGCGCGAATCTGAGGCAAGGCCACGGTCGCATTGGCAAACTGGAAATCGACACGGCCCGCCAATTGATCGTTCAGGGCGGCGGGCGCGCCGGTGTAGGGCACATGGACGATGAACAGCTTTTGTGAGGCCTTGAGCAACTCCCCCGTCAGGTGCGCGGGCGAGCCCACGCCCGCCGAGGCGTAGGTCAGTCGCCCGGGGCGCGCGCGGGCGGTCTCGATCAACTCCTTGACGGAGTTGGGCGCGATCGCCGGGCCGACCACCAACACGTTAGGCGAGGTGGCTACCAGCGCCAGGGGCTCGAAGTCGCGGCTGAAATTGAAAGGCAGCTTGGGCTGCAGCGCGGTGTTGATGGTCAGCGCGCTGGTGGTGAAGACCAGCGTGTAGCCGTTGGCGGGCGACTTGGCCACCAGGTCGGCGCCCAGATTGCCACCCGCCCCGACCCGGTTTTCGATCACGACCGGCTGGCCCAGGGACGCCTGCATGCGATTGCCTAGTTGACGGGCCGCGACATCCACCAGTCCCCCCGCGGGCCACGGCACCACGATGCGCACGGTTTGGGCGGGATAGGTCTGCGCGTAGACCCCCGAAGCGGGCAGGAACGCACTCAGAAAAGCCAGCGCACACGCCAGCACAGGGTATCGACGCATGGAGGCTCCTTGTTGCATGGCGCATCATGCTACAGCCCGTGTCGCGCGCTATTGAGGTGATCCCCTAGGCTCAATAGAACCTGATCTTCCCCAAGACCCGCGGCGGCTCGCCCGGCGCGATCACCAAGGCTTCGCCCTCTCGCAACACATGCCGCCCGAACTCCGGGCCGACCAGGCCTTCCGAGAAGGTGATGGCGTGTCCCACGTAGACATTGTTTTTGCCTGTCGGCGTCGGGGTGAACCCACCGGTGGAAGGGATCGCCCGCAAGGCCTGATTGAGCCGGGGCATACCCCGTCCGCGCTGGGCCACTAGCCAATCGACCGTCACCCCCCGTGCAAATGCCAGGCGCGCGGTCTCCTCACACCGACAGAACGGGCTGGCGTAGACGTCGCCCACAGGAATACCCAGCTGCGTGATCGTCAGCCCGATCTGGCGGGCCTGCGCCCTGCCCGCCTCGTTCAAGAGGCGCTGGCTGGCGCAATTGGCAAGGGTTTCGTTGGGTGGATTGACCTTGCGGGGATCTTCGCCGTCGGTGATCGCGTGCCGAAAAAACAGGTGATAGCCCCCCTGTCGCAGCACATCGACCAGATCGGCCTGTGCGCTGGCTGCACCACTGAACACGCAGACGGCCAGTGCAACCAGCCATCGATGCGTGCCGTTCATCACTTTTCTTCCTTTGGAGTGCTCTCAGTCTGATCTTCGGTCGCAGACGCTTCTTCCAGGGAGTCGAACGCAGCGGCCAACGCGATCAGCAGCAACACCGTCACCACCGGCGTGATCAGGAAGCGATAGCGCAGCGACCACGACTGCTTCTCGCGCCAGGCGCGCGCGGATTTGCGAAAGCTGCCGCCCCACACATACGTCACCACGGCCCACACCAACCACTCGCCGGCTTCTTCGTAGCCCGAGAACGCGACGTAGACCACCAGGAACACCACGGACAGCATGGCCACCAGGCGCAGGCCCTGCCCGGCGCGTTCGAGCACCCGCACCCCAAAGGCATCGCCATGCGCCTCTTTCTCGGCATGCGAGAAGATTTCGTCGGACAGATCGACATCGGCGCTTCGCAGCAAGTCGGTCGCGATCCCGGGCAGCAGCGCCAGAAACGCATTCATCATCAAGAAAGTGGTCAGCGGTGCTTGCGACAAGGTGATCAGAATGTCATCGGCCGTCCAGTCGCTGAACACGTCCACCGGCAGATGGCCCATCGCCCAGGTAGTGACGGTGTTGCAGGCCACGGCGCTAAACAAGAACAGGACGAACAGCACCGACAGCGGACGAATGCCCGCACGCAGCCCCCGATAGGCCCACAGGCCGCTGGACAGCAGCGTGGCATGCGGATCGCGCGCCATCTGGATCGCAGCCAGCACCGGCAACAAGGCCAGGATCATCGAGATGAACCCACCCGCGACGAGGGCGACAAAGAGCAAGACGGTCGCCAGCAACACATCGCCCTGAAGCACCACCAAGGCCTGCACGCCTTCAGGCACCAGCAGAAAGATCACAAACGAGGTCACCGCCGAGGGCACGCCCCACAGCACGGTCTTGAGCACCGGAAAAAAGCGCCCGCGCAGGCCCTGCCAACCCACACGCGCCATGGCCAGCGCCGTGCCGCCGCGTCCACGCGACACGCCCAGGGCCAGCCACGCGAAGATCCAGGCGTCGGTCAGGTAGGACACGACGATAAAGATATCCATCCCGAGCAGGTCCAGGGACCGCCGTAACAGGACCACTACCGCCGCCACCGCCAGGAACAAGAAGGGATGCCCCAGCCACAGCACGCGCGCGTCGCGCAGCCAGGACGAACAGCGCCCCAGGGCCAGGTCGTACGCTGGCGCGGTCGGCGTCATCGCGCAGGCCCTCCCGGCGCCAACACGCGTGCGATCTCGGTCAGGTTCGTCAGACGCTCGTCGCTTGTGGGGTGAGACGACAAATAGGGCTCCAGACGCTGGGCCAGGCGCGGCGCGGGCTCATCGCCCTTCATGTCGACCCAGATGCTGGCGCCGCGCACCGGGTCATAACCCGCGCGCGTCATCAGCTGCATCCCCAGCAGATCGGCTTCGCGTTCATGTTCGCGCTCCAGGGGCAAGGTCACCCGCTCCATGCCCTCCACCAAGGTGTTCAGCCGTATCTGCCCCATCTTGAAGCTCTGAGCCATCGCCTGCAGCGTGCCCAGGGTGACCGCGCTGCGGCCGATCGAGGCGCGTCCGTGCTCCAGCAAGGCGTGGGCGATCTCGTGTCCGAGCACCGTGGCCAGCTTGTGTTCGTCCATGCGGGTCAACGCCATCAGCCCGGTGTTCAGGGTCATCTTGCCGCCGGGCATGCAGCTGGCATTGATCACGTCGTCCTTGATGATGCGAAGCTCCCAGGACCAGTCCTGGCTGAAGGGATAGGCCTGAATGGCCTGCTGCACCAGGCGATTGGCGATCGCCTCGACACGTTGCTGCAGGCGGGCATTGGTCTCCAGGCGCTCCTGCTGCTCCAGGGACTCGATCAATTCGGCGTAGCCACGTTCACCGATCATTCGCGACAAATCGCGGCTGATCATGTGCACACGCACCTTCGGAGGCTGACCCTTGAAGCTGGCGGGGTCTGCAGCCGGCGCCCCGGCATCGCCGCATCCTGCGACTGCCAAGACCAGGGCCAGGCCGGCCAGGACGCGGCCTGTATGAGCGCGGCGCGTCACCCCTTAGATTCCCTTGGGCCGGGCGACGGCGTTGCTGCGGTCACGGATCGGAAGCTCGAGGACGCGCACCGCATTGCCTTCGCGCACGCCCAATCGAATCGCGCCCTCGGCCAGACCACGCGACCAAACCCGCTTGTAAAAAGCCTCGAGCGACTGCACCGGCTCGCCGTCGACGGCGATCACCCAATGCCCCGGTCGCAGGCCAGCGGCCTCGGCGGGGCTGTTCGGGTTGACGCGGGTGATGCGGATCGCGCCGCCCTGGGGGATGGCATTGATACCCAGCCAAGGCCGCTTGCCTTGAGGATTCAGGCCCGTCTTCAGGAGTTCGTCCAGCACCGGCTCGAGCACGTCGACGGGTACAAACAGATTGCCAGGCAGCAGGCTGGGACTGTCGTCGGGCATCACATCGCGCATCGCGAGGTTGCCCACGCCCACCAGCTCGCCGGCCATGTTGAACAAGCCCGCGCCCGAGTGGTTCTGAAGCATCGGCGCGGTGTACAGGGCCGATTCGAGGTGGTACTCCCAGTAGCCGGTGAAGGCGCGGGTATCCACGAGGCGGACTGCGCCGGCTTGGCGCGGCGCGGTGCCGGTGAGAACAAGCAGCGGGCTGCCCTTGGGCACTGCGGCCGCCGACCCCAGCTTGACCGGCGTCACACCCGCCAAGGGAAACAGGGGGCGCAGCAAGCCCAGGCCGTTGACGAAGTCGTAGGCGACGACCTGGGCTGGAATGCGCTTTTGGTCGCGGGTGACCACTTCAACGGTCTCGGCTTCCAGCACCAGATAACCAATGGTCAGCACCAACCCCTGCGGTGCAATCACGATGCCCGTGCCTTCGCGCTGGCGCCCCAGGGTGCGCACGGAGCCGGCGTCGTCGATGGCCCGTACCTCGATGCCCACCGTCGCCGCCTGCAGGGCCTCCAGGCGCGCACTCGGGGCTTCGGCACGGGCAGGCGACTGGGCCGAGGAGGTCGAGGCCCAAAGGCCGCACAGGAGGGCCAGGCAGGTCACCGCCTGGTGGCGAGCCCGCATCGAGATCGAATCCAACATGGCCGGCTCCTTCGTGTCTGGCGCTTTGCAAGGCAATGCCCTCCCACGCGGGCGGCACCGACCCATTCACGCCGTGGGCGTTTGACTCTTGATTAAGATCGTGTCAATTTGACGCTCATTATGGTCAGTTCTCCTCTGGCCACTGAATCCGTCCGCGTATCCTTCTAAAGTAGTCAACATGCATGCACCCCTGAACCGGCTTCCTCGACTCCTGGCACGCACGATCGGCGCGCTGGGCCTGCTGGCCGGCCTGGCGATGTGGACGGGTGCGGCGCAGGCCGCGGGGGCTGAGCGTGCCTCGCGCAGCGCGCTGATCATCGCGATCGCCAACTACGGTCCGCCGCAGATCCCGGCCCTCGATGGCGTGCCCTTTGATGTCGACAGCGCGCGCACCATCGCCCGGGCCATGGATATCCCCGACCAGCGCATCACCGTGCTGCGCGACGCGCAGGCCACCAAGGCCGGCATCCTTCAGGCGCTCGATACCCTGGGGAAAGGCGTCACCGAAGGGGGACGGGTGCTGGTCTACTTCTCTGGCCACGGCACCCGCTGGATGGAAAAGAACGTGGGCTGCAAGGAAGGGCTGCTCGCCTACGACGGTCAGACGATGACCAACGACGAGATCGCGCAGCGCACGCGCCGTATGAGCGAAGTGGCCGACAAGGTGATCGTGATGTTTGACGCCTGCCACTCCGAGGGGGTTTCCACCCGTCGTGCAGCCACGCGCTCGATCGCCGAGGGCAAATTCACCGCCAAGTTCTTCCTGAAAAACGGCGTCGGCGAAGACGCCTGCGCCGCCAGCAACCTGCAAACGCGCAGCCTGCTGGACGCCTCCACCCGACTGGGTGCGCTGGGCGAGAACTTCGTGCAAATCACCTCGTCGCGCGCCAACGAGGTCAGCTATGACGAAGCCGGCAAGGGCGGCATGGCCACGCAGGGCGTGCGCGATTGCCTGCTAGGCCGGGCGCGTGACCGCGATGCCTCCGGCGCCATCTCCATGACAGAAGTGCAGCAGTGCGCCCAGGATTTCCTGAACGACAAGTTCAAGTCGGCACCGCAAATGCTCCATCACGTGACCGTCACCGGCAACCGCAACTTGGTGCCAGTTGCCGCCGTGCGACCGCCCCCTCCGGCGCCCGTGGTCGTCGCCGCGGCACCCGCACCGTTACAACAAGCTGCGCCACCTGTCCCCCCCGCGGCGGTGGTACCGCCCCCGCCACCGGCTCCGACCCCTGTCGCAGCACCCTCGCGCCCGCCCGCCGCACCGGCAGCACCCGCAGCGCCTCCCGTGGCCGTGCGCCCGCCCACCCCGGCCACACCCGCACCCTCAGCGCCGCCCGTGACCCTGGCCGCACCGGCACCGGCACCCGCGCCCGTCCAGGCTTCGATCCAGGCGGCCAACCCGCCCGCCATCGTGCAACCGAACACGCCCGAGCCGCCCGTGGAGCCGGCCCTGGCCTCGCTGGCCACACTCAAGGAGATCGAGGCCCAAGCCAATCCCAGACGACGCGTGGAGATCACCGCCGACAAGACCACCTTGCGTATCGGCAAGGACCCTCTGAACCTGCAGATCAAATCAGCCCGCGATGGGTACGTTTACCTCGTCTTGCTCGGAAGCGACCGCAAGAGTTTCTACGTGCTGTTCCCCAACGGCCTGGACAAAGACACCGTGATCCGCGCCAACGTGCCGATGCGACTGCCCCGTCCCGACTGGCAAGTCGTGGCGCAAGGCCCGGCCGGCACCGACCACTTGCTGGTGCTGGTGTCCGACACGCCGCGCGACCTGAGCGCGCTGACGCTGTCGCCGCCCGACGCCAAGGCACCCTTTACCTTCGCGCTCAATGACCTGCCCGGTCGCTCGGCGCTGTTCAACTTCTTCTCCGGCCGAGGCGTGACCGGCACGTCCGAAGCCTTCGGCGCAAAACTGATCGCCATCCAGGAGGTTCGCTGATGATTCGCATGTCCTTCCCCCGCACCGCACTGGCCGCCTTGGCGCTGTGCGCGCTTGCCCCCGCCGGGGCGCAACAAGCGCCGGTGCGTGACGCCTCGGTGGGCGAGATGGTCGAGCGCCTGGCGCCCCAACCCGCCGCCACCACACGCAGCCTGCGCAACCTCGTGCCGCAAAAGCGCGAACTCGATCTGGTCGTTCAATTCGATTTCGATTCCGCTCGCTTGCAGAACGTGAGCAAGCCGCTACTGGACAACCTCGCCGCAGCCATGGCCACCGAGCGTCTGTCCAACACCCGTTTCCTGGTCCAGGGGCACACCGACGCCAAGGGCACCGCCGCCTACAACGAGGCGCTGTCCGCGCGCCGGGCCCAGGCCGTCGCCGAGTTCCTGCAAGGCAAAGGCATCCGGGCCGAGCGCCTGCGCACCGAGGGCAAAGGCTCTAGCGAACTGCTGATGAAAGATCAGCCCGAAGCCGCCGAGAACCGGCGCGTGCGCATCGTCGCGGTGGAGTGAGGGCCATGACACGTCGCTGGAATCGCTGGGTCGCAGCAGCCTTGCTGGCCGCGGGCGCAATGCATCCGGCACAGGCGGTGATGCTTGTGACCGAAGAAGAGGCGGCGCAATCACGCGCAGCACCGACGCAGCCGGTGGCGCGCTCTCCCCTGCCCGCCAATGCCCCCGTGATCAAGCTGCTGGCCCCTGACACGGCCACCACCATCACCTCGCCTACACGCATCGAGCTGCGTTTCGAGCCTGCGCCGCAAGCGAGCATCCGCCCCGAAACCTTCCGGGTGTTCTATGGCGCCTTGAAACTGGACATCACAAACCGCCTCATGGCCAACTCCAAGGTCAGCGCACAGGGGCTGGACGTCTCCGAGGCGCACCTGCCCAAGGGCTCGCACCGTCTGGTGCTGGAGGTGCAGGACACGGCGGGTCGCATCGGCGCGCGCCTGGTCAGCTTCGTGGTGGAGTGACCGGCGCCGGTCACCTGCGCTCACGCGGGCAGGAACAGCGCCTGCAGATCACTCAGAAAATCAAAACCGCGTTCGGTCGGTTGCACACGTTCGAGCGAGCGCGTGATCAGCGCCCGACGCTCGGCCTCTGACAGCGCCGACGCGATCGCTGACACCGGCAGACCGGTGCGCTCGGTGAACTCGCGCAGGGCAAAGCCTTCGCGCAGTCGCAGCGCATTGAGCATGTACTCAAAGGGCAGGTCGGCGCGGGTCACCTCGCTGGCCTGGGCCACCGCATTACCAGCGCGCGCGTGGTCCATATACAGCTTGGGCTCGCGATAGCGCACTTGTCGCACCACACGGTGCGGAAAACTCAGCTTGCTGTGCGCCCCGGCGCCAATGCCCAGGTAATCGCCAAACTGCCAGTAGTTCAAGTTGTGCCAGCAGCGATGGCCGGCGCGCGCATACGCCGACACCTCATACCGCTGCAAGCCCGCAGCCTGCGTCAGCTCGGTGATCCGATCGAGCATGGCGTAGGCCGTGTCCTCGGGCGGCAACTCGGGCGGAAACTTCGCGAAATAGGTATTGGGCTCGAGCGTGAGGTGGTAGATCGACAGATGCGGCGGCGCCATCGCCAGCGCCTGGCGCGCATCAGCCTCCAGCTGCGCCAGGGTCTGACCCGGCAGCGCGTACATCAGATCGATGTTGAAGGTGTCGAAGGCAGCGGCGGCCTCTTCGCAGGCGGCCAATGCCTGCGCGCGGTCATGCACACGCCCCAATGCCTTCAGGTGCGCATCGTGAAAGCTTTGCACGCCGATCGACAGGCGCGTCACGCCCGCGGCGCGAAAAGCGCGAAAGCGGTCCTTCTCAAAGGTGCCGGGATTGGCCTCCAGCGTGATCTCGCAATCGGCCTCCAGGCGCAGGCGCGCGCGCACATCGCCGATCAAGCGATCGATCCCCGCCGGCGAAAACAGGCTGGGCGTGCCG
>JACCDL010508425.1_pt1 | contig 10332 bp, 10 predicted proteins | sample 7441931 | NCBI WGS metagenome assembly JACCDL01 (sample SAMN15323437, study PRJNA562643) | freshwater metagenome | isolation source: river surface water | place: USA:Blue River Watershed | collected 2017-08-16 | reverse complement strand
TCAATCTGCTGCTGATCGAGGACTAGCCGTTTTTGCATGGATTAAATTTGCGGTAAATATAGAAAATAAACTAGTTTAAGTCCGCATTTGGCACATACAAATCCCCGTTCAACAGCAATTTTTGAATGAAAAATACTTCTCGTACCTCCTCTTTTTGTTGTTCATTCGTGTGGCGAATTTTTTGCAGTCCTGACAATACAAAATAAGGTCCATACCAATGCAGCAGCCGTAGCGATGCCAAATCAGTGAACTGAATCTTCCCCTGATCTTCGGCAAGCTCTAAGGAGATCGTTTGGTTTTCAAGTAGTCGCTCCCCCTTTTTGAAGTAGTTGAGTTTAAGTTGGTCATTGACGAGGTAAAGATGAAATACATCCTCCCCTTGCACCGAAATCTCGGCAAAAGGCTCTGGATAGGTAGTTTTGACCTCCTCGTACCTAGCAGAATTATCCCAAATTACCTGTCCAGTTTTGGCTACCTCCAAAAAATGAGCTGATCGATAGGTATATTGGGTGACCAACGTGTAGGTTTGAATGGGCCCTCCGAAGGAATGGTAGGGATCCATGTAATAAGGAATATAACCCATGCGACTTGATCGATCGTAGCGGTAGCGCTGTGAGGGCAAAGTAGGAGCTACTGTTCCTGGTCCACGGGAACTTGAAACAGAAAATTGATCGAAATAGATTAAATACCGATCCTCCAATTCTTTTACATCTCGAATTGCATAAGAATTCCGAATAGAAGGAATTTTTCCTTTTTGTAGTTGATCTGCCAGGATTTCTTCTTGCTTAAAACGCTGTTTTTCTGGCAAATACGAGTAAAAATTAGGAAAATCTTTAAGGGTATACAGCCCTATATTTTGCTCACCAAATTCATTGATTTGCGCCAAATACATCCCCTTGTAGGAATTTCGTACTTCTTTGCCGTAAGCTCCAATTAAAGTTTGTTCATACCCTGAACCAGCAAGAAGCAATCCGTCTAGTATTTCATCATCTGGATCACCTAGAGGAGCTACCTTTAGCTCGCGTAAAAGTGTTCCTTGCAAGTCAAAAGTTAGGATAAATGTGTCTTGCGATTTGAAAGGACCTCTCTTACGTAAAACTACCTCCATCCCCCCTAGTTCGGGATGCTTTAAGATCTGAACCACATGGGTTTCATTGCCATAAATCCCCTGCACGGTCTGGACCGTTTTCTCTTCCAAAGACAAAATTTGCAACACTGGTCTAGATTCGGAATTTCCCATAAAAATTGCCTTCTTATCCAAGACCAAAAATTCCACAAGGTCCATGGGAAGCAAATTATCCGCTGAATACTCTACCCCAATATGCGTATTCAAGTCAAGTTGCAGCACATATTTGTCTGCCGCAGCATCATCCCCCTTGGCAAACAATACATACAATTGGTCCTCATCTACATCGTAGCCAATCATATCAAATCCTTCCTTTACATTAACTTCCTTTATGCCATCGGTTTGAAGTCGGTCGGAAGTAAGAAAATATTCAAAAACAAGATCTGCAGTAAGCTTTCTTGATTGGAAAGTACGAAAAGCCACCATCCCAGATGGAATCCGTACCAATTCAAAAATTGGTTCAAACGATTCTGCAGGAGTCTCAATCCGCTCCTTAAACTGGAGTTGGGCGGCTACTGGTAAGGCAAGGAGCCCTAAAAATAAAGCGAGTAGAAACCTGTTCATGAACCTAGGTCAAGAATCAATCGATATGCTTCCTCGCTGAGGGAATGTACGGATAGGCGGGACTGCTTGAGAAGGGAAATTTCAGCCAAGCTGGGTTCGGCCTGCAAGCGACTTAAATTTACTGGGTTGGATAAGGGATGAATCGCCTTGAGTTTTACAGCTATCCAAGCTTCATCCTGGGGATCAAGAAAGGCCTCTTGGCTCACTTGGGCAAGGCCCACTAGTGCTTTTTCGGCACCAGAATGGTAAATCAAAACCAGATCTCCAACCTGCATCAATTTCAAAAAATTTCTAGCCTGATAATTCCGAACCCCATCCCAGGTATCCTCCCCTTTTCTTTCCAAATCGTCCCAAGAATAGGTGCTGGGCTCAGTTTTTACGATCCAATAGTGCATGCTACTTTCTTAACCTGTTAATTCCCTCCTTGTTTCAAGGAAAGTTAGTTCTAAGGCGTTTAAATTGAAACTATATTTGTCAACATTTGTGTTGAAAACCCGCTAATAAATAAAAATTTTGGACCACAAGGCTATTTTAAACCGACTCAAGCTGTGTATTCAGCTCCTGGAACTTCACGAAGAAAATCCCTTCAAAATCAGAGGCTATCAAGGAGGCTTGAATGCCTTGGAGCGTCTAGAAGGAGATTTGATGGTGCTAAGCGAACAGGAACTGGCGCAGGTTCCTGGCATCGGAAAAAGCATCCTTGAGGCCATTCAATCCCTAAAAAGCAGTGGGAGCTTCTCCACACTTGACGCACTGCTGGAGCAAACTCCAACAGGCATCTTGGAAATCCTGCAAGTGAAAGGCCTAGGACCTAAAAAAGTGCAGGTCTTGTGGAAAGAGCTGGGCATCACCTCCACCCACGAGCTGATGGAGGCCTGCCAAAGTGGAATAGTGGCAAAAACAAAGGGATTTGGGGAGAAAACACAAGAAAGTATAATTCAAAGCCTACTTTTTAAGGCTTCCACTTCCGGGAAATGGCTCTATGCAGATATTGAAGAGACTATCGAATCCTTGGCCAATCAACTCCAACAACAACTTCCTGGAGCTCAGGTGCGCACAGTAGGGGATTTTGCCCGTCACCTAGAAATCATTTCTGAGGGAGAATACTTGGTGGCAGCTGCTGACCTACAGTCGATTAAATCCAGTTTGACTCAACTGGCAGGCATCACTTGGTACAAGGTCAATTCGGGACCCATGACTTGGAGAGGAAAGCTAGAAGAGCCAGAGCTACAACTCGTGATTCACTTTTGCAAACTTGAAGAATTGGTTTCCAAGGAATTACTTTTCGTGGCCTCCAAAGCACACCTCAGCTGCTGGGTCAATGAACAGGAAACGGTAGGGGAATTGATTCGAAAATCAATAGTTGAAAGCGAGGCAGATTTTTTTCAGCAAAATCAGTTGCAATTTATTCCACGTGAAATGCGTGAAGGCATGGGCGAAGTAGAACTGGCAAAAGCAGGCACGCTACCTACGCTACTCGAAAACAGCGACCTCAAAGGCATCCTACACAATCATTCCACCTACAGCGATGGAAAACATACGCTCAGGCAGATGGCCGAATATTGTAAAGCCTTGGGATACGAGTACCTAGGCATCTCCGACCACAGCCGCACAGCGAGCTATGCGGGCGGCTTGGAGATCGAAAAAGTAATCAAGCAGCAGGCAGAAATCGATGCACTCAATCAAGAATTAGCACCATTCCGGATATTCAAAGGCATCGAATCGGACATCCTTCCCGATGGGAACTTGGACTACCCAGCTGAAGTCTTGCGGAGCTTTGATTTCATTGTTTCTTCCGTACACTCAGTGCTCAACATGGACCTCAAGCGTGCCACAGACCGCTTGCTTACTGCTATTCACAATCCCTACACCACGATCTTGGGGCACCCAACTGGAAGGTTATTGCTGCGAAGAGCGGGATATCCCATCGACCATAAATCCATCATTGACGCCTGTGCCGAAAAGGGGGTAGTGATTGAAATTAATGCGAATCCCTGGAGACTGGACCTGGATTGGAGGTGGGTTCGCTACGCCATGGAGCAAGGAGTCATGCTCTCCATCAATCCGGATGCACACGAGATGGAAGGCTATGCCGACATGCAGTATGGAGTATGGATCGGCAGAAAGGGAGGGCTAACCAAGGAGCTCACCCTCAATGCCCTTTCTGTAGCGGAGATTGATGGTTACTTCGAAAAAAGAAAAGCAACTCGCTAAAGAAATAGATAGATTCTACTAGCATAGCCTTGTTATGCGTACTTTCTTTACCTTTGTAGACTTCTCCTATCTTATGAAATGGTCCTCCTTACCTGAACCCGTCCTACTGCAGCGTGCCTTCCTTTTTGGGATTACGGGCATTTTGCTGGGCACGGTCTCCCTACTTAATATGCAATTGCGTTTGTTGAACGCTCCCATGGGCCCGCTGAATGGAGTCAGTCTGCTACTTCAATTTTTTGGAATAGGCCTAGCAATAATTGTCTTGCGCCGTCCTAAAGTTGCGGTGGAGTTTAAAGAAAAGTCACAACTAATGATTCTCATCCTGGCCGTAGCCCTGCTATTTTTTATTTTTTCGCTCTAATCCATTCAGCCAGCGTCAGGATTCTTTCGTATCTTTTAGTAAGGGAAAAAAGAAAATTGAAAATCTTTTTCCCGTCCTGCAACCTTTTCCTAGCGAGGCGCATCTACCTTTTTGAAAGCTAAGCCCATGTATTTACCCCCTCAATTTTCTTCCGAGGAAGAGCTCATTAGGGGTTGTCTTTGTAACGACCGACTCGCTCAAAGGCAACTCTATGAGGCCTATTCTGGAAAATTTATGGCGATCTGCATGCGTTACCTAAAGGAACAAGAACAAGCGGAAGATGTGATGATCCAAAGCTTTATGAAAATCTTTGAAAAGCTTTCCCAATTCCAAGGAAAAGGGAGTTTTGAGGGATGGATGAAGCGGATTGTGGTCACCCAAGCACTGATGGCCATTCGAAGCAATCGCTCTCTAATCCTGTCTGTCTCTTTGGAGGATGCAGAAAAAATGCAAGAGCCGGCTGCAGAAGACCTAAACCAGTTGGAAGTAGCAGAATTGATGGATTTGGTGCAAAGCTTACCCCTGGGGTACCGAACAGTATTCAACCTGTTTGCGATCGAAGGGTATTCGCATCAAGAAATCGGGGAGCTTCTCGGAATCACGGAAAGCACCTCCAAATCACAACTGAACCGCGCTAGAAGCGTATTAAAAGAAAAAATTGCCAGTCTCTACCCTCAAACGAAGTCAACACATGGCTAAATCAGACGACGCATTAGACCGGGTTTTTAGAGAAAAACTCGAGAATCACCAGGAAAATCCAAGCCTAGGAGCTTGGGATAACTTGGCTAATCAACTAGATACCAAGCAAGCTCCACAAAAGAGGAATGCCTGGTGGGCAATCGCGGCATCGATAACCCTTGCACTTGGTGCGGCATTCCTATTTTGGTCTATCGGAGAGGAGCCTGAAAAGCAAGTAACTCTCACTGAAGCCCATGAAATTAATAAGGATGTAGTTATAAACCCTCCAGTGAACCCATCTACTTCGAGTGAAGCTGAAAAAGATATTCCATCCAATAGCACCGTTTCTACCTCAGTTGAGCGAGCTCAAATTGGAATTAAAACCCAGCACCAGAATTCAGCAGCCTCAGAAGCAGAAGTAATAACACAGAACGAGGCAGTTCCTGCTACTGTTTCTGTTTACACGGCAGAGGTAGTACCCCAAACCACTGAACAGGTACCTAGTCCAGCTATCCCCCTAGTAGCAGCACCCAACTCAATTAACACTCCATCGACTAACGAAGTGCTAGCAGAAGAAGGTGGCTACTACCGCATTCGGATTTATTCAGATGGCCTCCAAAAAGGAACTCCCCAAGAAAAAAATCTAGTTTCTGAACTCGGCAAAACTGTCGGACAGGTAGAAGGTCTATTGGGTAAATTGGATGAGGGATATGTAGAAATTCAAGAAAAAAAAGGTCGCCTTTTTTCTTCCCTTACCAGTAGAAGAGAGGCCTCCCCAGGAAAACAATAAAACGAAACCAAACTAATTACTAACACAAAAAAAATGAAAAAATTATTCCTAATCCTCGCCTTTTTAGGCTTAGTTCAGGTAGCAATGGCCGGTGAACGCCCAGAACACCTGATCACAAAAAAACACCTTGTCCTTAAAGATAGCGTGGTGATTGAATTTGGTAAGGCTGGCAGAATTGTAATTATGGTAGAATCCACCGAAGATTTTGAAAAGCTCAAGTTGATGAACATCAACCAAATCATCAGTGAACTAGGCATCAAGGAGAATAAGGAAACAGGAGAGGTAACTCTCGTAGAAATCCACAAAAAAGATGGTACGGTAAAGGAGGTGGTTCGTGTCAATGAAAATGGCACAGAGACAGAAGTTCGTGTAGGAAGAATGCGAGTTCTGGTGGATGAATCTGGCTTAGATACCAAGGTAAAAATTGAAACTGACTCAAAAGAAAAGAAAGATCCTGACTTCAAAACTGATTTCCTGATCGATCTAGGGATCAACAACTATATCCAAGACAAAACCTTTCCTTCCTCGGATCAGCCCTATGCAGCAAAGGGATGGGGAAGTTGGAATGTGGGCTTGAATTGGGTAGCCTCTCAGCGTCTTGCGAAAGGATTTCATTGGAACTTTGGTTTAGGTTTTCAGTGGTACAATTTCAAGTTTGAAAATCGAGACTTCCAAGCTGTACGTGGCCAAGATCAAATTTCTTTTGTGGAGCGCACCGATGTAACAGGTGTGAAGAGCAAGTTGTCCGCTTCTTACCTTACTGCGATGACTTTATTGAAAGTGAATTTGGGCAAAACTGAAGAAGGTGTCTCCATAGCAGCGGGTCCCTATGTAGGCTATCGCTTGGGAGGTAGATCCAAATTTGTGTATGAGGAACCAGGCAGCTCCACAGATCGAATCGAAAAGGTAAATACAGGGCTCTATTTGGAAAACCTCCGCTATGGACTTCGTGGGGAAGTTGGAGTAGGAAAGAACCTCACCTTTTTTAGTACGTACGACCTAAACGAATTCTTCCAAGCAAGCAAGGGTCCTGCTTTGAATCCAATCACTTTTGGGATTGTTATATTTTAATTAATCACTGAAATACGCATGAAAAATAGAATCCTTTTTGGCCTTTTAGCCCTAGTGCTATTCGCCTCCACCACTTTGGCTACAGCCCAAAATGTATTGGTCAACACTAGTAAAAAATACTCCAACATCACCCAAATTGAGGTGGAAAGCGGTTGGCTGGACGTCAGCTATGTAGGGGGATCCTCAGCTGAAGTAGAGGTTGAAGCCTACTTGGCATCTAACTTTTCGGATCAAGACATCACTTTTGTCACCATAGGAGATGTTTTAAAGATCGCACACAAAAAAAGTTCGGCAAAATATACTTGGAACAGCAAAAATAAAGGCTACATCAAAATCAAGGGACCCAAAGCACTTGGGCTACGAGTAAATGGCACTTCTGGAGAAATAAGTATACAAAATCTGGACTCGAAACTGACCACCCTACAGCTTACCTCAGGCAATGTGGTTGCTACACAAATTAAGGGCGATCTTAACTTAACAGCTACATCGGGCAACCTAAACGTCAATGGCCTAGCGGGAAATTTAATCGCCAAATTGACCTCAGGAAATACCACGCTAGATGCCATTCAAGGTGCCGTCGATTATGGATCCACCAGTGGAAATTTCACAGCAAAAAATATAGGAGGCCAACTGGATGTTCAACTCACTTCTGGGAATACCAAACTCGAAAATGTAAAGGAGTTGGGCTCGATGAAAATTACTTCAGGTAACCTGACTGCCGTCAACTCGGGACTAGGACCTCAGACTCAATTTAACGGTACCTCAGGCAACTTTACCGTACAAACTCCCTCAAACCTTACTGCCTTCAACTATGATTTGAGAGCTACCTCGGGAAATATTCGAGTGGGGGATACCATCAAAGAAAAATCCTTGAACATCAACAATAACGCTGCCACTACCATCAGAGGCAATGTCACCTCAGGAAACATCACCCTGACAAATTAAGCAACAAGCCTACAATCGCTAAACCAACTAAGCAGGCCGGGAAATTTCAGTAAGAAGTTCCCGGTCTTCTTTTTTCAGCTTCATCAAGCGCACCATCCTATCCGGACTGGGCTTGCCCAAAGAAAAGAATACGAGCGTCAATGCAAATAAAAAGACAAAACCTGGGCTTCCACTCCAATAGAGACCGGCAGTACTGATCATTGAAACTAAAAAGAGGATCAAAAAACGCTGTCTCGTGGCAGTAGCATACAAACCCACCCTTTCCAAAAGCGATTCTTGTTGAAAGGACTGCCTTATTTTTTGATGAAACAATCCATACTGAAGAATCAAAAGAAGAAAACCTGCTCCAAGGAGCAGGTATTGAGTCCAAGTTGGAAGTAGCGGCAGGGTATGAGTAAAACGCCCCGATTGCTGGTACAGGTACACCATTCCAAATGCAGGCAAAGAAAGGAGTAATACCACCACCGTTAGGCGTTCGGTACGGTGGTAAATCGTGCGCAATTCTTCTTTTTCCATTATTCGATACGGATTTGAATTTCCTCGGACTGAGGTCTAGAAACACAACACAATACATAGCCATCCGCGATTTCTTTTTCGCTCAATCCGGCATCTTCGTCCATTTTAATCTGGCCAGTCAGGAGCCGACCTCGGCAAGCTGTACATAGCCCGCTTTGACAGCTGTATGGCATATTGATACCTGCTGCTAGGCCAGCTTCCAAAATAGTTTTCCCAGGATCCACCGTCACCAAATGTTCCTCCCCTTCCACTAAGATGCTGACGTCTCGAGAAAGTATGCCCGATGTGATGCCCGCCTTGGCCTCCTCTTTTGCTTGTTCGGCGGCAGCTGAGAAAAAGCTCTCGCTGTGAATCCTTTCAGTTGGAACCAACAGTTCCTCCAACACATTCTGGGTAGTTTGCATCAGCCCTTCTGGACCACAGATGAAATACTCTTCCTGATAGCGCTGCTCGTACTCGGCTTGCGCAAATAGCTCCTTCAAAACCGAGGCAGAGAGCCTACCTTTCAGCCCTGTCCAGGATGCTGCAGGCTGACTCAAGTTATGGATGACGGTCAAGCGATCTGCATTCGCCTTTTCTAGGAGTTGCAACTGAGCTCCAAAGATGATTTCCTCCTCCCTTCGGCTACAATAGATCAAGGTAATGCGTGATTCAGGTTCATTTACCAACACTGACTTTAACAATCCCATCATCGGCGTGATGCCGCTACCCCCTGCAATTAGAAAGAAATGACGGCGGTTTTTGGAATGAAAGGGAGTGGTAAAGTTCCCCATGGGCTTGAGGACGTTGAGGGTCTTTCCAGGAAAAATCTTGTCGTTGAGGTAGTTTGAAAACAAGCCATTGGAAACGCGCTTGACAGAAATGCCAGGAAAAGGATCTACAAAAGGAGAGGTGCACAAGGAATAAGAACGGCGTTGTTCTTTGCCCTCGAAGTCCAACACAACGGTTAAAAATTGCCCTGGCAAGTACTCCAAATAGGGTTCGGGTTGTTCAAAGAATATGGTAACGGTATCTGAAGTTTCCTTTACCACTTCTCTGACTTTGAGAGGAAGATAGCTGGAATTAGTTTCTGTCTTTTTCTTAAAGAAATTGAACATACGTGTAAAAAGATGGGTGGATGCAAAAATAATCCCTTGGCTCAGAAAACGAACCTCAGCGGGATAATTTTCTATGGATAACCCCAAATGAACGGAGGAAGTTTGCCGAACCTAGAGAAATCCATCGGTACGCTCAAGATTTTGACTGCAAAGGCGTACCTTTACTCGGTATTATTGTACCTATTTTACCTTTTTTCGCTCAGCAAATTTTACTTTATGAAACTACAGGCCCTCACCGCTATTTCCTCAGTAGATGGACGTTATGCCGGCAAGACTGCCCCACTTCGTGCCTACTTCTCAGAATTTGCCTTGATCAAATATCGGGTGCAAGTGGAGGTCGCTTATTTTATTGCCTTGTGCGAACTTCCCTTGCCGCAACTTGCCTCTTTTGACAAAAGCCATTACCCAAAATTGAATTCATGGGTAAGTGATTTCTCTCTTGAAGATGCCGAATGGATCAAAACTGCTGAGCGCACCACCAACCACGACGTCAAAGCAGTTGAATACTTTTTGAAAGAGAAATTCGATTTATTGGGACTAGAAGCATACAAAGAATTCATCCACTTTGGACTAACCTCCCAGGACATCAATAATACCGCCACGCCTTTGATGCTTAAAGAAGGACTTCAGGAAGTTATCCTTCCCGCACTTCATGGCATCATATCACAACTTTCAGCACTATCCTCCGAATGGGCTGCGATTCCTATGCTGGCCAAGACACACGGACAACCCGCCTCTCCTACCCGCCTAGGTAAAGAAATTGAGGTATTTGTGGTTCGCTTACAGCAGCAGCTTGCGCTACTTGCTCAGGTGCCTTATGCTGCCAAATTTGGAGGAGCTACAGGGAATTTCAATGCCCACCATGTTGCCTATCCGGGGATCGATTGGAATGCGTTTGCCAAGCAATTTGTAGAAAAGTCTTTGGGACTTACCCGATCCTATCCGACCACCCAAATCGAGCACTACGACC
>JACCDL011452795.1_pt1 | contig 10334 bp, 9 predicted proteins | sample 7441931 | NCBI WGS metagenome assembly JACCDL01 (sample SAMN15323437, study PRJNA562643) | freshwater metagenome | isolation source: river surface water | place: USA:Blue River Watershed | collected 2017-08-16 | reverse complement strand
GTTTTCTGGCATGAGTCGGCACCGCTGGCGGAGGTGGTGCGGGACATCAACAAATACAGCAACAACGTGATGGCGCAGCAGCTTTTCCTGAGCCTCAGCCTGCAGCAACAAGGCCTGGGCAAGCAGGCCAACTCGCAAGAAATTGTGAACCGTTGGTGGCGTGAGCGCGTGGCCATGCCGCCGCCCACTTTGGACAACGGTTCAGGACTCAGCCGAGAAGAGCGCGTCACCCCGGCGGCGCTGGCGCGCTTGCTGCAAGTGATGTGGCGCTCCCCTGTCATGCCCGATCTGATGGCCTCCTTGCCCGTGGCAGGACAGGACGGAACCTTGCGGCGCAGCCAGACACAAAGCCGCGCCCATTTGAAAACCGGCAGCTTGCGCGACGTGATCGGAGTGGCAGGCTATGTACACGGGCAAGATGGCCGCCGCTGGGTGCTGGTGGCCATCGTCAACCACCCGCAAGCCTCTGCGGGCAGGCCCGTGTTAGATGCTTTGATGGATTGGGTGGGGCGATGAGCCCCGGCCGATGAAAGCTTGCGTCTCAGGTTTCCAGAACGAGGGCGCTCACCACCCTTTGACGCTTCGCAAGAAATTGTAGGCCTGAGTGCCCAAGAAGCGATGAGCGACAGGTGTGGGGAACTTGTTGTCCGCAAAAAGATACGTGTCATAGCTTGCGTTCAGGGCCGCCGCCGCCGTCGTGGTGCAGGCGACACGCGTGCTGCTGTCGTCCGTACCAGCAGGGATGGCCATGCTGGGGCAAGTGCCTGAAGTGAGTCCTGCGGCGGTGATCCCAATGTTGTAAAGGTTCGCATTCAGAAACCAGGTTTCTGCATCAAACAAGCGAATGCCTGTGCCGCTGGCGAAAGTGCCAGCGTTGCGAATCAGCGCCGTGTTGAAAGCGCGCGTCATGTCTTGCAAAAGCTGCTGAAACGCGGCTTGCGTCATGGTCGGAGCCGCTGACAGATCGCGTCCGCTCGCGTAAGGGCTGTTTTTGAGGTCATAGGCATTGATGACCAAAATGTTCTTGTATCGGCTGAGTTGCCGCAACAAGATGGCTTGTAATTCCGACCCGGCCGCCGAAATCTCCGACAGCGCTTGTGCGCTTGTTTTGGTGCCCGTCGCGACGGCTTCGGCCAAGGCGATGATGTCGGCCATGCCACCATTGACCACCAGCATGTCACCACTGCGGGGCGTCACGGTCGCAATCTGAGCCTCGAGGTTGGCCACTTTGTTGTTGACAGGGTCTGCGGTCCCCACCACGGCAGGGTCTGCGGCGCTCAGGTTGGTGCTCAGGCCATAGCTGGCGGCCAATTGCAAAACCCAGTTGTTGACGGCCGTGTCACTGGCCAGGTTGTTCACGGTGAAGCGATCGCTGTAAGCGGGAGTGAGCGCGCTGTTTCCCAAATAGCTGAGCTGGTCACCGGCAGAGACGATGCGGGTGGGGATGAATTCTTCGTATTTGGAGCCTGAACCGCACGCTGCCAAGAGTGTGAACGCCGTGGCCAAGACAAGGCGTTTCGTCCATTGGCAACCCATTTTTTTGAACATCTTGATCTCCAACAATTCTGACTAGTTTAACGAGCTTGTGCCTACTTTGGCCTCAGCGGGGACGGCCGCGCGCGCCAAGCGGTCGCGAATGCCGTCCCATTCGGCAGACAAGGGCAGGGCTTCCACCCAAATTTCTGCAACGCCGAGGGCTTCAAATTCACGCAGCTGGGCGAACAATGCACGGGCACAAAGCTGAGGGTCGTTGGGCATGCTGCGGATCATGGCGCCATGGGGCGGCTGGGGGACGGGCGATCGGGCCCAGATGCCCACCGGGCGTTCAGGCGCAGGCCTCGCCTCACACATGGCCAAACTCGTCAACAGCCTTAAGCTGGCTTTGGGGGCATAGTGCGAAGCCAACATGCCAGAGGCCCTGGGGGCCGAACCCACAGCATTGCTGCCTTCGTATTCTGCTTGGGTCAAAACGGCTTGCCCACAGGCGAGGGAAAGCTGCGCTTGCGACAACATCCCGGGCCGCAACAACACAGGCACGCGGCGTGTGCAATCCACAATGCTGGACTCAATGCCCACAGGGCAGGGGCCGCCATCCAGAATCAACAAGCTTGGGTCAAACTCACTGGCAACATGCAGTGCCGTGGTGGGGCTGACGCGACCGAACCGGTTGGCGCTGGGGCCCGCCACACCCAAAACGCCCAAACCCCGTGCCGCTTTCAGCAGCGCCAAGGCCACGGGATGGCTGGGGCAGCGCACGCCAATGGAGTTTTGGCCACCTGCCGTGGCCAGGCCAATGCCTTCGCGTCGGGGCAAGATCAAAGTCAAGGGGCCGGGCCAGCACTGGGCCATCAACTTGTTGGCGAAATCAGGAATGTCACAGGCAAAGTCATGCACACCCTGGGCGTCGGCCACATGAACAATCAGGGGGTGGTCGCTGGGCCGTCCCTTGGCCGCAAAAATTTTGGCCACCGCGGTATCGCTTGCGGCATCCGCACCCAAGCCATACACCGTTTCGGTGGGAAACCCCACCAATTCACCATGGGCCAAAGCTTGTGCAGCTTGGGCAATGGATGCGGATGCGTCGCCAGACAGGATCATGGCGTCTTCAAAAAGGCGCGATGCCCAGCAGCGCTGCAGCTTGAAGTGCGGTCGCGCGAACGGCTTGAGCGCTATGACCCGTGACATTCAGGTGGCCCATTTTGCGACCGCGGCGCGCCGCGGTTTTGCCGTAGAGGTGCATGTGTGTGCCAGGCAAGGCCAGAACGCTGGCCCATGGGGGCTCTTGGGGTGCATCGCCCGAATGGGGAAACCACAGGTCGCCCAACAGGTTCAGCATCAGCGCCGGGCTGTGCTGGCGCGGGGCGGTCAAAGGCAAGCCGGCCATGCAACGCACTTGCAATTCAAACTGAGAGACGTCGCAAGCGTCTTGGCTGTAGTGGCCACTGTTGTGCGGCCGGGGGGCCATTTCGTTCACCACCAGGGGGCCCAAGGCATCGCGCTCGGGGCCCGGTGCGAGCAAAAAGAATTCCACGCACAACACGCCCACATAGTTCAAGCCCTCGGCCACAGCTTGCGCTGCGGCAATGGCTTGCTCGCTGAAGGCAGGGTCGATGGCGCCAGGAAAAACTTCGGTGACGGCCAGAATGCCCTCGCGGTGCAAATTGCGTTGAATGGGCAGGTGCACTTGTTGGCCATCGGCGCCGCGCGCCACGATGACAGAGCACTCTGCCGCGAGGGGCAACATTTTTTCAAGCACGCAGGGTACGGGCGTCGTGGCCTTGCCTTGAAGCGCTTGCCATGCCGCGGCCAATTCGCTGGCTTGCATCACGCGGATTTGGCCTTTGCCGTCGTAGCCAAGCCGCGTGGTTTTCAAAATGCCCGGGAACAATGCGGCAGGAACGCTGGCCAATTCATCGGCTTGCGCAATCACTTGGTGCGGTGCAACGGGCACGCCGCATTTCAGGAAGTGTGCTTTTTCCAGTGCGCGGTCCTGGGCAATGCCCACCGCTTGAGCGCCAGGCGCGACGGGTCGCTGCAGTGCCAACTGAGCCAAGGCTTCAGAGGGAACATTCTCGAACTCGGTGGTGATGGCGCCGCACAGCGCTGACAACTGGCGCAAGCCTTCGGGTGCCAGATAAGGGAACTGAAGATGTGTTTCACTGACCCGGCCGGCCGGGCTGTCGGCATCGGGGTCGAGCACCACCGTGCGGTAGCCCATGCGTTGTGCGGATTGCACAAACATGCGGCCCAATTGGCCGCCGCCCATCACGCCAAGGGTCTGGCCGGGCAGCAGGGGGGAGAACGCACTCATGCCTGGGGGGGCAGGTGCATGGCGCGGGCCTGCTCGGTCTGGCGTGCGCGAAAGGCATGCAACTGCGCACGCAAAGCGGGGTGGTCGTGGGCCAGCAAGGCCACGGCAAACAAGGCCGCATTGGCGGCCCCCGCCTGTCCAATCGCAAAAGTGGCGACCGGAATGCCCTTGGGCATTTGCACAATGCTGTGAAGCGAGTCCACGCCTTGCAGGTGTTTGCTGGCCACCGGAACACCCAAGACGGGCACCACGGTTTTCGCAGCCAACATGCCAGGCAGGTGGGCTGCGCCGCCAGCGCCGGCGATGATGGCCCGCAGCCCCCGCCCTTCGGCCGCCTCGGCATAGGCAAACATGTCGTCAGGCATGCGATGCGCCGAAACCACACGGGCTTCGAAGGGGATGTGGAATTCCTGGAGAATCAGGGTTGCGTGCTGTAGGGTGTCCCAATCGGATTGGGAGCCCATGACAACACCGACTTGCGGTTGGGTCATGTGAAGGGCCTGCTCAAGGCTGCGAGTAAGCTTGAATTTTAAGGTTTCGACCGGAGTTATGCCCCATGATTGATGTGACTGTTGAAAATTTTGAGACCGAAGTGGTCGCCGCCTCCATGACGACGCCCGTTTTGGTCGATTTCTGGGCGCCTTGGTGTGGCCCTTGCAAGTCTTTGGGGCCGGTTCTGGAAAAGCTGGAAGCCGACTACGGCGGGCGCTTCAAACTGGTCAAAATCAACTCGGACGATGAACAGCAACTGGCTGGCGCCTTTGGCATACGCAGCATTCCGACCTGCGTGCTGATGAAGGGTGGCCGGCCGCTGGATGGTTTCATGGGCGCCTTGCCCGAGGGCAAGGTGCGCGAGTTCCTGGACAAACACCTGCCTTCTGAAGGCGAGTTGGTGGCAGAAGCGGAAACCGCCGAAGCCGAAGAATTGATGGCGGCCGGCGATGCCGAAGCGGCCCTTGGCAAATTGCAAGAGGCCTTGGCCATCAATCCGGCCAACGACGATGCCCGTTTTGACTACGTCAAATTGCTGATTTCCATGGGCGACCTGGAAACAGCCCAGGCCGCGCTGGCGCCGGCTTTGGCGCAAATTCCCTTGCAGCTGCGTTTTGACGCCCTGAAACACTGGTTGCAAGCCTTGCAGTTCGCCACCACCGACGAGCGTGGCGGCTGGACGCTGGAACAGTTTGATGCCTTGATCGCCCAGAACAAGCGCGACTTCGACACGCGTTTTGCCAAAGCCCGCTTGTTGCTGGCGGCGGGTGAATGGCCCGCGGCCATGGATGAGCTCCTCGAGATCATCATGCGCGACAAAACCTGGGAAGAACAGGCGCCCCGCAAGACCTATGTGGCGATTTTGGAATTGATGACGCCGCCCAAGCCCAAGGCTTCCGACGATGCCAGCGGAAAAACGGCTGGCGGCATTGAACTGGCGGGCGCCACCCGTGCGCAGCAGGACCCCCTGGCAGAGTTGGTGTCTCAGTACCGCCGCAAGCTCAGCATGGCGCTGAACTGATCAGTCCTGCAACCGCGTCCAGGCTTCCTGGTACTTGGCGGCGGTGCTTTCAATCACCGACTGCGGCAAGCGTGGCGCCGGGGGCGATTTGCTCCACGGGCGTCCTTGTACCTGGGCGGTTTCCAGCCAGTCGCGCAAAAACTGCTTGTCAAAGCTGGGCGGGTTGACGCCTTCTTTGTAGGTGTCTGCCGGCCAATAGCGTGAGGAGTCCGGGGTCAGCACCTCGTCCATCAGCACCAGCGTGCCTTCGGGGTCCAGACCAAATTCGAACTTGGTGTCCGCAATGATGATGCCTTTGTTGGCAGCGATGTCGCGCGCCGTTTCATACAAGGCGATGCTGATGGTGCGGATTTTTTCGGCCAAGCTCGGGCCGATCATTTCCACCACACGCTCATAGGTGATGTTTTCGTCATGCTCACCCACGGCCGCTTTGGCCGCAGGCGTGAAAATAGGCTCTGGAAGTTTGCTGGCATTGCGCAAGCCTTCGGGGAGGGCAACGCCACACACCGAGCGCGAGGCCTGGTACTCCTGCCAGCCGCTGCCTGCCAAGTAGCCGCGTACCACCGCCTCGACAGGAATCGGTTGCAGCCGCTTCACCAGCATGGCACGTCCCTGCACTTGCGCGACCTCGTCTGGGGTGACCACGCTTTCGGGGGGCTCGCCCGTCAAGTGGTTGGGGCAAATGTGGCCCAGTTTGTCAAACCAGAACAGCGCCATTTGCGTGAGCAAGCGTCCCTTGCCAGGTATTGGCTCACCCATGATCACATCAAAGGCGCTGATGCGATCGCTGGCCACCATCAGGATGCGGTCGCTGCCGACCGCATAGTTGTCGCGGACTTTGCCGCGGGCAAGCAAGGGCAAGGACTGGATGGAAGACGTGTGAAGACTGCTGGACATGGAATCTCAATGCAAAAGGCCCGTTGCACTCAACAGGCCTTTCATTATCGCTCTTGGATTTTTCTGCGGGGGCTTAATTCACCACCTGCGCCAGCGCTCCGCTGGCGTATTTGCCAGCCACCACTTGCAAGGTGTCACCCTTGATTTTGGCGCCCTGGCCTTCGCAGCCGAATTCCAAGTAGCGCTGCTTGCAAATGGCTTTGGCGGCTTCGCGGGCCGGCTTGAGGTATTCGCGCGGGTCAAACTTGGACGGGTTTTTGACGAAAAATTCGCGAACCGCTGCCGTCATGGCCAGGCGAATGTCGGTGTCGATGTTGATCTTGCGCACGCCGAACTTGATGGCGTGTTGAATTTCTTCGACCGGCACGCCATAGGTTTCCTTCATGTCGCCGCCGAACTCGCGAATTTTGGCCAGCAGGTCTTGGGGCACGCTGGAGCTGCCATGCATGACCAGATGGGTGTTGGGAATGCGGCGGTTGATCTCCTTGATGCGGTCGATCGCCAGGATGTCGCCGGTGGGCTTGCGGGTGAATTTGTAGGCGCCGTGGCTGGTGCCAATGGCAATGGCCAGTGCATCGAGCTGGGTCTTTTTCACAAAGTCGGCGGCCTGTTCCGGGTCAGTGAGCAGTTGCTCACGTGTCATGGTGGCATCGGTGCCATGGCCATCTTCCTTGTCGCCTTTCATGGTTTCCAGGGACCCCAGGCAGCCGAGCTCGCCTTCCACGGTCACGCCCAGTTTGTGGGCCATGTCCACGACCTGGCGGGTCACGTCCACGTTGTAGTCGTAGCTGGCAATGGTCTTGCCGTCGGCCATCAGGCTGCCGTCCATCATGACGGAACTGAACCCGAGGTTGATGGCACCATGGCAGACATCGGGGCTTTGGCCGTGGTCTTGGTGCATCACCACCGGAATCTCGGGGTAGGACTCGACCGCCGATTGAATCAGGTACTTGAGAAAGGTCTCGCCAGCGTATTTGCGGGCGCCTGCGCTGGCTTGCATGATCACGGGCGCGCCGGTTTCTTTGGCGGCCTCCATGATGGCCTGGACCTGTTCCAGGTTGTTGACGTTGAAGGCTGGGATGCCGTAGCCATTGGCGGCGGCGTGGTCCAGCAATTCGCGCATTGAAACGAGAGCCATGACGAAAGTCCTATCGAGAAGTTGGTAACCGGTTTGTAACTGCCCTCGATTTTAGCGAGCGCAGTCCAACACCCTGCTGACAGGACGCGGGCCTGGCAAAAGCCGTTCAAGGAACCTGGCAGATCTTGAGCATGTTGGTACCGCCTGGCGAGCCCATGGGCTCGCCGCAGGTGATGGCATAGACATCGCCTTTTTGCACGATGTTGCGTTTTTTCAGGTGGTTTTCGGCTTGTTCCAGCGCCGTGTCCCGGTCTGCGCTGGTGTCCATGAGCAGCGGCCGGACATTGCGGTACAGCGCCATTTTGCGTTGGGTGCTCAGCTTGCTGGTCAGGGCATAAATGGGGATGTGGATGCGGTGACGGCTCATCCACAAGGCGGTCGAGCCAGACTCTGTCAGCGCCACCAAGGCCTTCGCGCCCAAGTGGTGGGCGGTGAACAGCGCCCCCATGGCGATGGTCTGGTCGATTCGGTTGAAATGTTTGCCGGTGAAATCGGCGTCCAGCTCCACCAGCTCGGCAGCCTCCGCCGCTTCGCAAATCTGGGCCATTTCCCGCACGGTTTCCAGCGGGTATTTGCCAGCGGCCGTTTCGGCGCTCAGCATGACAGCGTCCGTGCCGTCCAGCACGGCGTTGGCCACGTCACTGACTTCGGCGCGCGTGGGCACCGGGTTGGTGATCATGCTCTCCATCATCTGGGTGGCGGTGATGACCACTTTGTCGTGCTCGCGTGCCAGGCGGATCATGTGCTTTTGCAGGGCGGGCACAGCGGCATTGCCGACCTCTACCGCCAAGTCGCCGCGGGCGACCATGATGCCGTCACTGGCGCGCAGAATTTGCTCCAGTTGGGGAATGGCCTCGGCGCGCTCGATCTTGGCGATCAGCCCCGGCTTGTGCTTGAACTCGGCCGCCGCCACATTGGCCAGTTGGCGCGCCATCTCCATGTCGGTGGCGTTTTTGGGAAAACTGACAGCCACATAGTCGGCTTGGAAGCTCATGGCGGTCTTGATGTCCTCCATGTCTTTCGCGGTCAATGCGGGGGCTGTCAAGCCGCCGCCCTTTTTATTGATGCCTTTGTTGTTGGACAGCTCGCCCCCAATGGTGACATGGGTGTGGACTTGTTCGCCCTGCACGGCATCGACCGTCAAGACGATCAAGCCGTCGTTGAGCAGCAGCACGTCGCCGGGCTTGACGTCTTGAGGCAGTTCTTTGTAGTCCAGCCCAACGCCATGAATGTCACCAGGTTCTGTGCGTGAGGCATCCAGCACGAATTTGGCGCCGATTTCCAGCTGAACTTTGCCTTCGGCAAATTTTCCAACGCGAATTTTGGGCCCTTGCAAGTCGGCCATGATGGCCACTTCGCGGCCAGCGCGCTGGGCGGCATCGCGAACCCGTTGGGCGCGATCGATGTGGTCTTGTGCGCTGCCGTGGCTGAAGTTCAGGCGCACCACATTGACGCCGGCACGAATCATTTCCTCGAGCAAGGCGGGGTCGCTGGACGCAGGGCCCAAGGTGGCGACGATTTTGGTGGAGCGGCGGGGGGGCAGGATCGGGCTTTTCATGCCGGTCATTCTCACATGAAAGCTGTACAGCGGATACGGTGCAGACGCTCAGTTTTGCATTTCTGCGTTCAGGGCCGACGGAAGTCCGACACACAAGATTAGTGAGCACCGAACAACCATGGGCTGGGCCAAGTGCATCACCATGGCGATTCATTTCGGAGGCCGCCATGAACTCAGCCCGATCAGAGCCCACCAGCTTGTATGCCGCGATCACCGAACCACGCCTGGAGGCGCTGGCCCGGCGTGGCGAATTGCGTGTTTTCAGGCGACACGCCCACTTGATGGAAGAAGACCAAGCAGGCGATGACCTGTTTATTTTGTTGACCGGACGCGTTCGGGTGTATGCGACTTCGGGGGGCCGAAAGCCACGCGAAATGACCCATGGCATTTGCGGTCCTGGCCAGTTTGTGGGCGAAATGTCACTGCATCACAAAAGTCGCTCTGCGTCGGTGGAGGCCCTGCAAACCACGACTTGCGCCTTGCTTACCCGAGAGAAGGTCATGGCTTTCATCCAGGAGGAGCCGGAATTCGCGCTGGATTTGCTGCACCGAGTCACAGAAAGGGCGCGCCAAGCCAACCGAACCGTTCGCCAAGTCTTGTTCTTGGACACCTACGGGCGTCTGTGCGAGTTGCTCACCCGCAACACTTTGGCCTTGGCCGATGGGCGCTTGCAACTGCGTGACCGTTTGACGCATGCCCAAATGGCGCAGCAAATTGGGTGCAGCCGTGAAATGGTCAGCCGCTTGCTGAAGGACCTGATCGTTGGCGGCTACGTTCAAAGAGAGGCGGAAAAGCAATATTTTGTTTGCAAATCACTGCCTTTGCGTTGGTAATCACAGACAACTCGGCGGCGAGACCTCAAAAATTCAGGCTCATTGAGGTGGATCAGCGGTCAATTGCAGGCGTAACTGGGATAATTGTCGATGTGGGGTAATTTCCCCCTTTTGAATCGTCTCTGACGCTTGCTCTTGATGAATACTTTCGACAAACCTATTCCTCCTGGTGAACCCCTTCCGCATCGCAAAATCATCCGCGAATGGCTGATTCCGCTGGCCGAGCGCACCACCGTTTATGCCATCGGCCTGATGCTGATGGACTTCGCCATCTGGGCCCTGCTGTTGGCCGGCACGGTCATGTTGGATGCCCTCTGGGCCAAGTTGCTTTGTGGTCTGGGTGCTGGGTTTGTGATTGGCCGTTTGTTCATCCTGGGCCATGACGCCTGCCACCAAAGCCTGACACCGCATCGCACCCTGAACAAGTGGATTGGCCGCATTGCTTTCTTGCCCTCCCTGACCCCCTACAGCCTGTGGGACGTGGGGCACAACGTGGTGCACCATGGCTACACCAACCTCAAGGGCTTTGACTTTGTGTGGGCCCCGCTGACCCAGCAGGAATACCAAGCGCTGACCCCGATGGG
>JACCDL010693754.1_pt1 | contig 10339 bp, 8 predicted proteins | sample 7441931 | NCBI WGS metagenome assembly JACCDL01 (sample SAMN15323437, study PRJNA562643) | freshwater metagenome | isolation source: river surface water | place: USA:Blue River Watershed | collected 2017-08-16 | reverse complement strand
TAAAGTCACCCTTTTTATCCACATCGACCGGTATGACATCCTGCGGCCCAAACTTACCCTCCAAGATCATCTTGGAAACGGGGTTCTCAATATGCTGTTGAATCGCACGCTTTAATGGTCTAGCTCCGTATACAGGATCAAAGCCTACTTCGGCGATCTTACTCAACGCCGCATCACTGACATCAAGTTGCATATCAATACGAGCCAAACGTTCAGACAAGTTTTGTAACAAGATCTTTGCGATAGCTGCAATGTTCTTTTGATCCAAGCCATGGAAAACCACAATCTCATCCACCCGATTTAAAAACTCTGGGCGGAAATGATTCTTTAGCTCTCCAAAGACAGCATCCTTAACTTCAGATTGATTCTTACCGGTCATCGACTGAATTAAATGCGAACCAATATTACTGGTCATAACGATCACTGTGTTTTTAAAGTCGACCGTACGGCCCTGGCCATCAGTTAATCTGCCATCATCTAGCACTTGTAAAAGAACATTGAAAACATCGGGGTGGGCTTTCTCAATCTCATCAAACAAAATAACGCTATAGGGCTTGCGCCTTACTTGCTCTGTGAGATAACCGCCCTCTTCATAGCCAACATAACCCGGGGGCGCCCCAATCAGGCGAGCCACGCTATGCTTTTCCATAAACTCGCTCATATCAATCCGAATCAAGCGATCATCGCTATCAAACAGAAACTCGGCAAGGGCTTTACATAACTCAGTCTTGCCAACACCGGTTGGTCCCAAGAACATAAACGAACCATAAGGCTTGTTTTCTTCAGAGAGTCCGGCGCGCGAGCGACGAATCGCATCCGACACTGCACGAATTGCTTCGTCTTGACCAATCACTCGCTCGTGCAAGTGGTCCTCCATCTTCAATAATTTATCGCGCTCTCCTTGCATCATTTTGGATACAGGAATACCCGTTGCCCGCGAGACCACTTCAGCAATCTCCTCCGCGCCCACTTGGGTACGTAATAGTCTAGGGCGATGACCATCCTTGTTGTGGGCTTTCGCTTCAGCGGCAGCAGCTGACTTTAACTTCGCCTCTAGTTCAGGTAACTTGCCATATTGAAGTTCTGCCACCTTCTCAAGCTTACCCTCGCGCTGCAGTTTAGTAATCTCTGCCTTTACTCGCTCAATCTCTTCTTTGACCGATGCCGCACCCAGAGCCGCGCCCTTTTCTGCTTTCCAGATTTCTTCTAGATCGGCATACTCTGCACCTAAGCGCTTGATTTCTTCCTCAATTAACTCAAGGCGTTTTTTAGAAGCGTCATCCTTTTCTTTCTTGACTGCTTCGCGCTCAATCTTGAGCTGAATCAGACGACGATCTAATTTATCCATCACCTCGGGTTTGGAATCAATCTCCATCTTGATGCGTGATCCAGCCTCATCAATTAGATCAATAGCCTTATCTGGCAAAAAACGATCTGTGATGTAGCGATGTGATAGCTCGGCTGCAGCCACAATCGCTGGATCTGTAATTTCAATACCGTGATGCAGCTCATATTTTTCTTGCAGACCACGTAAGATGGCAATCGTTGCCTCAACGCTGGGCTCATCAACCATGACCTTTTGGAAACGACGTTCCAATGCAGCATCTTTCTCAATGTATTTACGATATTCATCTAAGGTAGTTGCGCCAATACAGTGGAGCTCTCCACGAGCTAAAGCGGGCTTAAGCATATTGCCGGCATCCATTGCGCCATCCGCCTTACCGGCACCCACCATCGTATGAATCTCATCGATAAAGATAATGGTGCGACCTGCATCCTTGGCAATATCGTTCAAGACTGCCTTCAGACGTTCCTCAAACTCACCACGATATTTAGCACCAGCGAGCAACAAGGCCATATCAAGAACTAAAACACGCTTATCTTTTAGTGTTTCTGGAACTTCGCCGTTCACAATACGTTGCGCCAGACCTTCCACAATGGCCGTTTTACCAACTCCTGGCTCCCCAATTAAAACTGGGTTATTTTTGGTTCGGCGTTGCAGAATCTGTATCGTGCGACGAATTTCATCATCTCGCCCAATGACAGGATCTAGTTTGCCCAAGCGGGCACGCTCAGTGAGATCCAGTGTGTATTTTTTTAGAGCCTCGCGCTGACCTTCCGCATCTGCTGAGTTCACAGCCTCACCGCCCCGAACTAAATCAATGGCTGCCTCCAGTGCTTTGCGACTTAAGCCATTCTCACGCGCAGCCTTACCCAGCTCGCCCTTATCGTCAGCCAAAACCAGCAAGAAGAGTTCGCCCGCAATGTATTGATCGCCACGCTTGCTAGCCTCTTTTTCTGTCTGATTAAGCCAGCCGAGTAGTGTGCGCCCTATTTGCACATCACCGCCAGTCCCTTGCACTTGAGGTAATTTATTAATCATTGCCTCGGCAAGCTTCTCAAGCCCAGTGACGTTTACCCCGGCCCGAGTTAAGAGGCTACGGGTACCGCCATCTTGCTGCCGTAACATCGCTAACAGCAAATGTTCTGGCTCAATGAACTGGTTATCTTTAGCTAAAGCAAGGCTTTGGGCATCTCCTAGCGCCTCCTGAAACTTCGTCGTTAATTTATCTATACGCATGATTTATCTCAATATATTTGCAAAATTACTAATCTACCTAGAATATGGGGATGAATAGCATATATTCAAGTATTCACTTGATTTAAAACAAATTATGGCTTGGTTTCTTTATCTTCTCGAATGCAGTGATGGCAGTTTCTATGCTGGTATTACCAACCGCCTGCCAGAGCGGATTGAAGCTCATAACTCTGGTCTTGGGGCACGTTATACCCGCGGCAGGGGTCCGGTCAAACTTCTCGCCAGCAAGGAATATTTGGATCGCTCAAGCGCCTCCAAAGCAGAGGCTCTGATTAAACGAATGCCGCGTCACAAAAAACTGGATTTCTTTGATTGACGCAAATCGCACCGGATTACTTTTTAGCCCAACGCTCCATTGCTTGATCGTCCGAGACCCTCGCGTCAACCCAGCGAGCTCCTTGTGGCGTATCCTCTTTCTTCCAAAAGGGGGCTAATGTTTTTAGATAATCCATGATGAACTCACAGGCTGCAAATGCCTCGCCCCGATGCGCGCTCGTAACCGCCACCAACACAATTTGATCCAGGGGCATCAAAGGGCCCACTCGATGAATTACCAAAGCATCCTTTAGGTCCCAGCGCTTCTTTGCTTCATCAACAATATCGTGCAGGGCTTTTTCGGTCATGCCCGGATAGTGCTCCAGGGTCATGGCTTTTACTTGACTACCTTCATTGAGGTCGCGAACAGTTCCAATAAAAATAGCAACTGCCCCGATTTGCGGCTCATCCTTACGCAAAAGAGCAATCTCTTGCGTTAGATCAAAGTCATGTTCTTGGATTCGAACTGGCATCTTAGCCCCCGGTAACTGGAGGAAAGAAAGCGACTTCAGCATCCTCTATCAAGGTCGCATCAGCGCTCACCATTTGTTGATTGAGAGCACAGCGCAAGACCTTATCCTTGGCCAAGGTCTCAGCCCACGGATGACCCCGTGCAATGAGATGGGTGCGCAGATCATCAATGGTCTTAATATGTTCTGGTAGATCAATATCCTCGTGCGCAAGACCGAGTGATTCTCGAATAGAGGCAAAAAAACGTAGGTGTAGCTTCATCTTTGCTTAATTAACTTAGAAGTCCACTAAAAGGGATATAGCGCACCATATCACCTTTTTTAAATCCCTGACCAGCAGGACAATCCAGTAAACCATCGCCCCAAGCCGCACTGGTTAAGACCCCGGAGCTTTGGTTGGGGAACAAATCTAAGCCACCTTGTGCATTGATCTTCACCCGCAAGAACTCATTGCGTCGATCCGGTTTTAACCAATCAAAATCAGCTCTCATTAAATATGAAGGTGATGAAAGATCTGAGCGGCCTTGTAGTTTTAAGATAAACGGCCGTACAAACAGCAGGAAGGTTACAAAACTCGATACGGGATTTCCTGGTAATCCAATAAACCAAGTCTCCTGATCGCTCTGTTGCTGTTTACGAACTGCTCCAAAAGCCAGCGGCTTACCAGGTTTAATCCCAATCTGCCAGAGATCTAAACGACCTTCTGCATTCACTGCAGGCTTAATATGATCCTCTTCGCCTACTGAGACCCCTCCTGAAGTAATGATCAAATCATGATTAGCGCTGGCAGTGCGCAAAGCTGCGCGGGTTGCCTCGAGGCGATCGGGGACAATTCCGTAATCCGTCGCCTCACAACCCAAACTCCGAATCACTCCTAATAAGGTATCCCGATTGGAGTTATAAATACCGCCTGGTTTTAATGGCTCGCCGGGTAAAGAGAGTTCGTCTCCAGTAAAAAAGGCAGCGACCCGTACTTTGCGTTTTACTGGTAATTGTGCATAACCGGCCGAGGCAGCAACGCCTAACTGCTGAGGCCTCAGTAAGCTTCCAGCTGTTAAAGCAAGCTTGCCCGCGGTCAAATCCTCGCCGCGTCGACGAATCCACTGACCAGCATTTGGAACGCTATTGATTTGTACTAATTCGTTTTGATCTTGAACGATGCAATCTTCTTGCATCACCACTGCATCGGCTCCCTGAGGAATAGGTGCGCCTGTAAAAATTCGGGCAATGGTCCCTGTCTCCAGACTTTGTCCTACCGATCCAGCAGGAATACGCTGGGCCATCCGTAGCACGGTTCCAACCTGTTTAATTTCCGAAGAACGCACCGCATAGCCATCCATAGAGGTGTTATCCAATGGAGGAACATCAACCTGGCTAGCGATATCCTTCGCGAGTACACGCCCTAAGGCTGCCTGCGTTGGAACCGTTTCTTCCTCGTTGACAGGACTTGCATTTTTTAATAAATGGGCAAGGGCCTCTACCGCACTGAGCATTGGTGGCTTACTTGGAGTGGATTGCATCGTACTTAAATTTATTAAATGACGTGTTGTTCAATAAACTGCTTTATCTGCATCGTATCGGCTGGCATGTTCATAACCCGTTGTGGCTTTGTCTTAATGTCTTTGAAAGCACTGGGGCACTCAGCAGGACGTCCCAAGGCTTCCTGAATGGTCTCTTCAAATTTAATAGGCAAGGCCGTTTCTAAAACGAGCATCGGCACATCCTCTTGCAAATAATGTCTGGCCACCTGAACACCATCTGCTGTATGCGTATCAATCATGACCCCATATTGCTGATCAATCTGACGAATGGTTTCTAAACGGTTTTGATGTGTACTCCGACCCGAGACAAAACCAAATTGCTGAATCCTTTGAAAAGCCACATCCTTCGACAAATCAAAACCGCCCTCAGTCTCTACTTGCTTAAATAGCTGGGCGGTCCTCGCACCATCCTGCCCGAGCAGGTCAAATACAAATCGTTCAAAATTACTCGCCTTGGAGATATCCATCGATGGGCTGGAGGTATGTAAAGTCTCGGCAGATTTACGAGCGCGGTAGATACCGGTCTTAAAGAACTCATCGAGCACATCGTTTTCATTGGTAGCAACTACTAATCGCTCAATGGGTAAGCCCATCATCCGTGCAATGTGGCCGGCGCAGACATTGCCAAAGTTTCCTGAGGGTACAGCAAAGGAGACCTTCTCGGCGCTTGATTGGGTAGCTAGGAGATATCCTTGAAAGTAATAAACCACTTGAGCCAGTACGCGACCCCAATTAATCGAGTTCACTGTGCCGATACGGTATTTGGCTTTAAACACCAAATCATTGCTTACTGCCTTCACGATATCTTGGCAATCGTCAAATACACCTTCAACAGCCAAGTTGAATATATTGGGGTCTTGCAAGGAATACATTTGTGCAGACTGAAATGGGCTCATCTTGCCGCGTGGGGAGAGCATAAATACTTTTATGCCATGCTTGCCCCGCATTGCATACTCTGCGGCACTGCCTGTGTCACCCGAAGTGGCCCCTAAAATATTTAGGTCTTGATTGGCGCGCTTTAGAGCGTACTCAAATAAATTACCCAGTAATTGCATCGCCATATCTTTGAACGCCAAGGTTGGGCCATTGGATAAACAAAGCAGTCCAAACTTTGCACCCTTTTCTTCGCCTAACCAATGGATGGGGGTGATATCACTCGCCCGATCGCTTGCTCGCCCATTACAGTAAACCTGAGGGGTATAGGTTTTATGCAATAAGGTTTTTAAATCCTCTGCTGGGATGTCATCGCAATAGAGACTCAAAATCTCAAAGGCAAGGTCGGCGTACGATAGACCCCGCCATGAATCGAGTTGCTGTGTTGTTACCAGGGGATACTGATTAGGTAAATACAGTCCGCCATCTGGGGCCAAGCCCCCTAAAAGTATTCCCTGAAACGATTGCACAGGACTGGCACCACGAGTCGACTGATAACGCATATAAGTCTCTCTAATTAGGAGAGGTTTTCAAGGCGAATCTTGATAATCTCGCCGAGCACAGTCTTGAGAGCTTGCATCTCTGTGATTGCTGCCATCATATTTTTTTCTTTGGTCTCGTGGGTCAAAATCACCAGATCCGTTTGGCTCTCACCCTCTGCGGCCTCTTTCTGCAACAGGGCATCAATGGATACCCCATGAGCAGCCAAAATACGTGTTATCTCAGCCAAAACACCAGCCTGGTCTGCCACCGCAAAACGTAAGTAATAACTTGTAGTGACCTCTGCCATTGGCAAAATCGGCGTGTTTTGTAATGCATCGGGCTGAAATGCCAAATGCGGGACCCGATTTTCTGGATCGGCAGTTTGTAGGCGTGTCACATCGACCAAATCTGCGATCACTGCGGATGCAGTTGGCTCAGAGCCAGCACCTTTACCGTAATACAAAGTAGTGCCAACCGCATCGCCGTGAACTTGAACGGCATTCATCGCACCTTCCACATTAGCCAATAAGCGCTTTGTAGGAATTAAGGTTGGGTGCACACGTAACTCAATACCACTTGGGACCTTCTTGGTAATACCGAGTAACTTAATACGGTACCCCAATTGTTCTGCATATTTAATGTCGATTGCAGAAAGCTTGGTAATTCCTTCCACATGGGCCTTTGCAAATTGCATTGGTACACCAAATGCAATCGCACTCATGATCGTGGCCTTATGGGCAGCATCAATACCTTCAATATCAAAAGTAGGATCTGCCTCGGCATAGCCCAAGCGCTGAGCCTCTTTTAAGACAGTATTAAAGTCCAAGCCTTTATCGCGCATCTCGGACAAAATAAAGTTAGTAGTGCCATTAATGATGCCCGCAATCCACTCGATTCGGTTAGCACTTAAGCCCTCGCGTAATGCTTTAATGATGGGGATGCCACCAGCAACCGCTGCTTCAAAGGCAACCATCACCCCTTTGGCGTGGGCTGCCTTAAAGATCTCATTACCATGAACAGCGATTAAGGCTTTATTCGCAGTGACGACATGCTTGCCGGCAGCAATAGCTTCAAGCACTAGATCCTTGGCAATTCCATACCCACCAATTAACTCAACCACGATATCAATTTCAGGGTTCTGAATCACCTTCCGCGCGTCAGCCACCACCTCAGCCTGACCGTTCACCATTTCTTGGGCACGCTTGGTATCGAGATCGGCAACCATATGAATCCGAATACCGCGGCCAGCGCGGCGTTTAATTTCTTCTTGGTTGCGAGCTAAAACAGTAAATACTCCGCTACCAACGGTTCCGATACCGAGAAGTCCAACTTGAATGGGTTTCATTATGCTTTTGCTGTCGCCGCAGCACCCTTTTTTAATGCGTGTTTATTACGATACCGTTCTAAGAAATGGGCAATACGCTTAATTGCCTCGCGTAAGGTATCTTCATGAGGCAAGAACGTTATCCGGAAATGATCTGGGTGTGGCCAATTAAATCCAGTGCCTTGAACCAACAGCACTTTCTCCTCTTTCAGTAAATCAGCAATAAATTGCTGATCATCCTTAATGGGGTACATGTCTGGATCTAATTTTGGAAACAGATATAAAGCAGCCTTTGGCTTAGTAACCGTTACTCCCGGTATCTCGCTCATTAATTTATACGCAAGATCACGCTGTTTTGCGAGCCGCCCATCCTTGGCAACCAAGTCATTAATACTTTGATAACCCCCTAATGCGGTCTGAATCGCATATTGTCCAGGTACGTTTGCACATAGACGCATGGAAGACAACATATTGAGCCCTTCAATATAGTCAGCGACCATCGCCTTATCACCCGAGACCACCATCCAGCCAGAGCGATACCCGCACGAACGGTAGTTTTTGGAGAGTCCGTTAAAGGTAATGGTGACGACATCGGTCGAGAGCGATGCTAGAGAAATATGTTTCTCACCATCAAACAACATCTTGTCATAAATCTCATCAACAAACAGAATTAAATTATGTTGACGTGCAACTGCAATCATTTCCAACAAAATGTCTTTGGAATACAAAGCACCCGTTGGATTATTGGGATTGATGACAACAATTGCCTTAGTGCGCGGCGTAATCTTTGAGCGCAGATTATTCATATCAGGCGCCCAGTCTTTAGTTTCATCACACAAGTAATGATGAGGGGTGCCTCCCGATAAAGACACAGCAGCCGTCCATAATGGATAGTCGGGTGCCGGCACGAGCACTTCATCGCCATTATTTAGTAATGCGTTCATGGCCAACACAATTAATTCAGAGGCGCCGTTACCGGTATAAATATCGTCAAGGGTAACGCCCTGAATACCCTTCTCTTGGCAGTACTGCATGATTGCTTTGCGAGCTGCAAAAATACCTTTTGAGTCAGAATAGGCTGAGGCATTACCTAAATTACGAATCATGTCCAACTGAATCTCTTCGGGCGGGTCAAAACCAAATACACCGACGTTCCCAATATTGAGCTTAATAATCTTCTGACCCTCTTCTTCCATGCGCTGAGCAAGCTCCAGAACGGGGCCACGAATGTCATAACAGACGTTATTTAGTTTGTCGGACTTTTGGATCGGTTTCACAATGAGGTCTTTTAAATGGTTAAGCTCTTGAAATCTAGGGATAAATTGCTAGCTATAATCCCTTAATTATGACAGAGCCTCGGCGTGAAGTTACATTCTGACCCCCAATCCAGCCTAAATACAATCACAGGCTACGGAATTGGCTATATCGAGGTCAACTCAAAGGTCTATCCACATGCGCTAATTGTCCAACCGGAGGGTGAAATAAGCCCCTGGCCCGTAAGTGCGTTTGCGGATCTATCGTCCGATAATTTAGCCAGCTTATGCGTATTTAAGCCAGAGCTCATCATCATTGGTACGGGTAAGAAACAGCAGTTCTTGAAACCAGAATTAATTAAGCCCCTCATACAAGCCAAAATTGGATTTGAAATGATGGACTCCCAAGCAGCCTGCCGCACGTACAACATTTTGATGAACGAGGGTCGTCAGGTATTGGCAGCCATCATTCTAGATACAAGCAATTTGGTTTAACACGATCTCTCATGAACACTAATCGCCAAATTACGCCCTTAAGCTCCCCAGCACTGTTGCTATTATTTACTTTAGCTACTTTGCTTTGGTTTGGCACACTTGATTACCGTCACCTCATCCCAAGCGATGAGGGTCGCTATGCACAGATGGCTCGTGAAATGATGGTGAGCGGTGACTACATTACGCCCCGCTATAACGACTATAAGTATTTTGAGAAGCCGCCCTTTCACATCTGGGTTACTGCAATCACCTTTCAATTATTTGGTTTAGGAGAGTGGCAGGCTCGATTCTGGAGTGGCATCACTAGCTACTTCACTATTCTGTTGGTGGGCTTTACTGCATTTCGTCTGTATGGATCACTCGCAGGCTATCTTGCAGCACTCATCTTATTGGCAAGTCCAATGTGGGTGGTGGGTGGGCACTTTAATGCTCTCGATATGGGACTGTCTGCCTTTTTGAATCTGGCGCTATGTTCATTACTTCTGGCTCAACATAGTTTTAATGAGAATCGTCTGCGCGCAGCGCGACATTGGATGTGGATTTGTTGGTTAGCAATGGGTCTAGCGACCCTCTCAAAAGGCCTCATTGGTGTTGTGATCCCGGGGATGGTGTTATTTGCATACATGATCACTCGCTGGGATTGGCGTATTTTGACTAGGCTTCACATTATTAGCGGCTTAATCATTTTCCTAGCAGTGACTGCGCCTTGGTTTATTGCAGTATCGATACAAAATCCAGAGTTTGCGCATTTCTTTTTTATTCATGAGCACTTTGAACGCTTCACAGCTGATGCGCATCGGCGTACTGCGCCCTTTTACTTCTTCTTGCCCCTAGTGATAATTGGTTTTCTGCCATGGATGCCTCAGTTCTTCCAATCGGCTTGGCAAACTATCAAGCAGTATCGCCTTGGTCAATTCTCGGCAAGC
>JACCDL010095495.1_pt1 | contig 10340 bp, 10 predicted proteins | sample 7441931 | NCBI WGS metagenome assembly JACCDL01 (sample SAMN15323437, study PRJNA562643) | freshwater metagenome | isolation source: river surface water | place: USA:Blue River Watershed | collected 2017-08-16 | reverse complement strand
TCGTCTATCGATCTACTAGGGCGCTCTAGAAATGAGGACCTCTTTATGAGTCTCTTATCTTGGAAGCTTCACGGAACCGGAACCAGCATCGCGCCTGGTGAGGTTGTTTCCACAGATGAACGACTAAGTTGGCCACGCACCATCGGAGTTGGCCTACAGCACATCGCAGCCATGTTCGGAGCCACATTCCTGGTTCCAATCCTCACAGGCTTGCCACCCACGACCACTCTTTTCTTCTCAGGTCTGGGAACCATTCTTTTCTTGATCATCACACAAAATAAGGTGCCAAGCTACCTCGGCTCCTCCTTCGCATTTCTAGCTCCAATCGCAGCTTCAGTTAAGAGTGACAGCATGGCTGTTGCCCTAGGCGGAGTTGTTGCAACTGGTGTTCTTTTAGCGCTTGTTGGATTGGTTGCTCGCGCAGTTGGAACTGGATGGATCAACTGGATGCTGCCTCCAATCGTGACTGGAACCATTGTTATGGTTATCGGTCTCAACTTGGCAGGCGCAGCAAAAGGTGGCTTAGCCTCTGGCCCAGTTCTTGGAACCATCACTCTTGTTGCAATTGCTTTCTTTGCCGCTTTCTCTCGGGGTTTTATCGGCCGTATCTCAATCTTCCTTGGAGTAGTGGTGGGATATCTCGTCGCCTTCTTGATGGGCGATGTAAATACCGATGGCATCAAAGCCGCAAAGTGGATCGCAGCTCCGACATTTACAACACCTGAATTCAAGATGAGCGCAATCATTCTCTTCTTGCCGGTTGTACTTGTGCTAATCGCAGAGAACGTTGGCCATGTTAAAGCTGTGTCATCTATGACTGGAAAAGATCTAGATGATCAGATGGGCAATGCCCTTTTTGCAGATGGCTTGGCAACAACAATTGCTGGAGCTGGTGGCGGCTCCGGAACAACTACCTATGCTGAAAATATCGGCGTAATGGCCGCTACCCGCGTCTACTCAACCGCTGCTTATTGGATCGCAGCTCTTGGTGCGATGGTTCTTTCTATCTCACCAAAGTTTGGTGCAGTTCTTAGCGCAATTCCAGGTGGCGTACTTGGCGGTGTCCAGGTTGCATTATTTGGAATGATTGGACTTCTCGGTGCCAAGATTTGGATCGAAGCAAAGGTGAACTTCGCTGATTCCACAAATCTAATCGTTGCAGCTGCAGCGGTAATTATCGGTATCGCAGATATCTCATGGACCAGCGGTGATTTCACATTTAATGGAATCATCAACGCAACATTGGTAGCTGTGATTGGTTATCGTGTATTCCACACCATTTCCAAGTCACGCGGCACCAATGCGGCATAAATAACCTGTCTCCAGCAAACGCCCGGCTACTTGGTCGGGCGTTTGTCATTTCTTTGTAGAATCCGCAAGTGAGTTTGGATTTCCCAGCACGCTACCCCGAGTATCTGGTTGCCGCTATGGTGATTATTTTGGCACCAGGCCCGAGTGTTCTCTTCATAATTGCGCGCGCCATAGCTTGGGGTCGCGCAACCGCTGTAGCAACAGTAGCTGGGAATGTAACTGGGGCTTTCACATTATCTTTGATGGTGGCGTTTGGACTTGGACCAATTCTTCAGCGTAGTGAGATTGCTTTTATCACCGTACAACTTCTTGGTGGTTTGTACTTAATTTATTTGGGAGTTGATGCCATCAAGCACTCCAAAATTCACGCCGCAGACATGGTCAATCAGGGGGATCTGAAACCTTCACCATTGAAATCAGCCAAAGATGGATTCTGGGTGGGAGCATTAAATCCAAAAGGTTTGGTTTTCTTCGCCGCGATTTTGCCGCAGTTCATAGATAAAGGTTCTACAAATGTCACATCACAACTTGTTCTCATGGGAGCGACCTTCGCTGTATTGGCTTTCTTTTCTGATGGCACTTGGGGGTTAATAGCAGGAACGGTTAGAGAGTGGATGGCCACTACCCCGGTTCGATTGGTGACAATGCGGCGCATCGGTGGTTTAGTGATGATTATCTTGGGAATTTTTACACTTATCTCCGCCCTGTAATCCCAGATTTGTCAGTGGCTAGGGGCAGAATCGTCTCCATGAGCAAAGCCCGCGAATTTATTAGCCCTAGTGATCTAACCTTCTCTTGGAATGGTTGCCACCGTTGTTTATGGCTCAATTACAACCATGGAGTTAAGGCTCCTTCTTTTATGCCGTTGGTTGGAGAGCTGTCAGCACTTCAGGAAAATCACTTCAATGGAGCACTCTCCGCTCATCTTCATCCCGAGATTAAAGAGGGCCGGGTACTTGATCGCGGTGGATGGGTTAAATCAGTTCCTATTGAATACAACGGCAAAGCTTCTCCTTACGCAATCCGTGGAAAATACGATCTTTTGATGGAGTTTCAAGATGGCACATATGGAATCATCGATTGTAAGTTCCAAGGAAGAGATAATGACAAGAGTGATTTTTACGCTCCGCAATTAGAGGCATATGCCTTTGCCCTAGAAAACCCAGTCTCTGGAGAGCCGCGAAAGGTTTCAGTTATTGGTTTACTTGTTTGGTCTCCAAAGAAACCTTCGGGAGATCCTTACTCCGGCTTCTCGCTTGATTTAAATAGCTCCTGGTTCCCAATAATTAGAAATCCAGAGGGATTACAGGAAAGATTGCAGGATTTCATTGAAGTTATTTCCGGACCAACTCCAGTTCGAGATTCTAAATGCGAAACCTGCAAATTTATCTCTGATCGAAGAGAGATATTTGGCGCAGAGTAATTACTCCTCGCTAGCCCGCTTTCTTCTTCTCTCCTCTTCTATCGCCTCTTTAGCCTGCGAAGCGTAGATATCTACATACTCCTGACCGGACATCTCCTGTAACTTCTTCATAATTGCATCCGTTGCCTTGCGGAGCTCCTCTGGATCATTTGATTTTTCTGGAGTTAAGAAGTTCATAGGTTCGCCGAAAACCATCTTCACCCGCATTATTTTCGGCAACACTTTTCCGGTCGGCTGAATTTCTGCAGTGTTAAACATCGCAACTGGAACAACAGGGGCACCGCTTTCCATAGCCAAACGGGCAACGCCAGTGCGTCCTCTGTAAAGGCGACCATCTGGAGATCTTGTTCCTTCAGGATAGATTCCCAAGCATCCGCCTTCAGCCAAAACTGATAACCCGGTTAATAGCGCTGCTTCACTTCTGGAGCCGCCGGCCCGATCAACCGCTACCTGACCTAAAGCAATGAAGGTTAACTTCTTTGCCAAACCTTTGATTCCAGGAGATGTGAAGTACTCGCTCTTAGCTAGAAAGGTAACCTTTCTTGGAACCACTAAAGGCATAAAGATTGAATCACTAAAAGATAAGTGGTTAGAGGCAATGATTACCGGGCCAGTTGATGGAACATTTCTTAGGCCACGAACCTTAGGACGAAACAACAACGTCAGTACAGGCAACAAAAAAGATTTCAAAAGGCCATAGGCCAATTTATCCCCTTGCACCATGGATTGAACCGATGACTGCATCGAGCGCTTTTTTCTTAATGCCACGGCCCTAATTTAGAGCCTTTTGCTCTAGTTGTGACAATATGCGTGTCGTGAGCGTGATTCCAAACAGTGAAGAAATTCACCTACCTGGCGGTGGCGTCGCGATCTTGATGATTCATGGCTTTACCGGCTCTCCAGTGTCAGTCCGACCTTGGGCCGAATCTTTACACCAATCTGGATTCACGGTTTATGTACCAAAACTTCCTGGCCATGGAAGTAATTGGCAAGATATGAATCAGACCAGATGGCAACATTGGTATGCAGAGGTAGATGAAGCATTAGATAAATTAGTTGCCAAACATGACAGGGTTTTTGTTGCAGGGTTTTCTATGGGTGGTGCTTTAGCGCTTAAATTGGCAGCGCGACGCGGGCGAGAGATGGAAGGCATGATGCTGGTCAATCCTGCGATTCATGATGATCGAGCACTTCTGAAATTGGTTCCAATACTCAAATACTTCATACCATCTGTGGGTGGGCGTGGCACCGATGTTGCCGCCCCTAATCCCCCGAAACATAGCTACGGCAGAACTCCTCTACATGCGCTTCACTCACTACAAAAACTCTGGCGAGAGGTTAGAAGAGAGTTGCATTTAGTCGATGTGCCGCTGATGGTCGGTTACTCAATAAATGATCATGTAGTAGATCCAAAAAATTCGGAGACTGTAATTGACAATGTTTCCTCGGTAGATATTCGGGAGGTTATCTTTGAACGTTCCTACCACAATGTAGCCCTTGATTATGATTTAGATCTTCTCGTGGAAGAGTCCCTAAATTTTATGAAAGATGTTTTGGCAGGAGATCTACGCCGTGATGAAAATGATTTAATTGACGCCGAGTTTGCGGCAATTGTCTCTGGACTCTCACTTGATGAATCCTCCCCCTCTACTTTCCTTGATGAGTTAGAGGAGATAGAGAACTCAGAGTTAGCTGAAAAGTATCAAGGTGATAACAAACCATTACCCAAACTGACTCAGATTCAACGTGGAGCATTGATTGGGGTCATAGGTGGACCTATTTATGCCGCGGTTGTGCAGTTTTTAAATTTTGATCCACTTGGTTTGGGGGCATGGCCAGGTGCTATCGCCTTAGCCGCAGGAGTTTTCGCTTTTTTCTGGCAGATGAAACCAGATAATGAAGTAGATGATGACGGTGTCGCCTTATGAATCAGTTCCGTTGGGGCATATTAGGTACCGGTTCAATAGCCAAAGCTTTTGCAAAGGATTTGAGCTTTGCTGAAGGACATGTAGTAGCTGCGGTTGGCTCCCGCTCTATTGATTCCGCACAGAGGTTTTCAGATCAATTTGGTGGCGTACCTTTTGGTAGTTATCAATCTTTAGTTGAGCAGGATCTTGATGGGATCTACGTGGCGACCCCTCATCCCTATCATTGCCCTAATACCTTGCTAGCTCTCGAAAATGGCAAACCAGTACTCTGCGAGAAACCATTTTCCGTAAATTCCAAAGAATCTGCGGCAATGATTGCCAAAGCCAAAGAAAAGAACCTTTTACTTGTTGAAGCGATGTGGAGCCGATTCCTGCCTCACTATCGGCACGTAAGGGATTTGATCCAACAAGGGGCTTTGGGAGAGATCAAATTTCTATACGCCGATCACGGTCAGAATCTGCCGGCAGAGCGCCATGCCAGGTTGCATCTACCAGAATTGGCGGGCGGTGCATTACTTGATTTGGGCATTTACCCAATATCTCTCTCTTATTTAATTTTCGGCAAGCCCGCAAAAATAACAGCCCGCGCTAGCTTTACAACATCAGGGGTTGATGAAAGCACCTCAATCATTTTTGAGTATGACAAGAATCGGCAAGCAAATTTGCACACCACACTTTCAATTAAGACTCCATGCACTGCAACCATAATTGGAACCCAAGCAACATTGGAGATTCATGGCAGCTTTTACACACCAACCTCGATGAGCCTGAAACATTTGAATGGCGAGGTGATTAGCTATCCAAAGGAGTATTTCGGCCATGGATTGCGTGAACAAGCAATTGAATTTGCCAAACTTGTAAGAGAGGGCAAGAAGGAGTCAAACCTAATGACCCTTTCTGATTCTCAATCAATTATGGAAACCATGGATGTGATTAGAAAACAGATTGGCTTGGCTTATCCCTTTGAAAATTAAGATTTAACTTCGAGCCAAGTCGGCGACACCGACCAACCCTGCATCATTACCTAATGTGGCAGGAACAATTACTGGCGATGGTCGCTTTCCATTAAATGGAGTTAGGCGATTCATTGCCTCTCTGGTCGGAGATAACAAAATCTCGCCCGCATCAATAACCCCGCCACCGATTACAAACGCCTCTGGGTCTAAACCAGCAATTAGAGAGGCACATAGCGCGCCTAACCACTGACCAGTTGTATTGAAAGCTGCAATCGCAACGGTGTCACCTTCTTGCGCGGCTGCTGTGATGTGTTTCCCAGTTAAACCATCTACCGTGCCATTTCCTCGGGACAAAAGGTTTTTTGCAACATCAGGTGAGGCTTGAATCGCCTCTCTGGCATGACGTAGTAATGCATTTCCAGATGCATACTGCTCGAAGCAACCCCGCACTCCACATCCGCATAGATGACCCTCTGGCACCGCGCGCATATGACCGAACTCAGCGCCAATTCCGAAGGCACCTCGATAAAGAGCGTCCTCAATTATCAAGCCACCACCTAATCCGGTGCCGACAGTTAACATGATTACTGTTTTGAAATTTTTTCCTGCACCAAATTTCTTTTCTCCCCAAGCAGCGCTATTGGCATCATTCTCTAGGACAACTGGTCGGCCTATTAGCTCCTGTAGTTGATCAGTTAGATTGACTCCATTCCAACCCGCGATATTGGGAGTGGCCAACATGGTTTTACGATCTGATGAGATAAACCCGGCGGCCGAAACTCCAACCCCGCAAACCTCTTCCTGTTGCATCAACTCATGAGCAACATCGGCGATTGTTTTGGTTAGAGCCAAACCACCTTCTCGAGGTGTATCACGTCGCGCTGTATGCAAAATCTTTCCATTTTCATCAACTAGACCACCAAGTACCTTGGTGCCCCCGACATCGATGCCAAGTGCAAAGCTCATCTGGTTATTTTTAGCCCTCGAGTTTTTGCTTTAGCTGAGCGATAGTTTGTTCGATGGTGGACATCTCGACTTTTCTACGCATCATGTCAGGCACGGGCATGGCTAGTGCGGTGCCAAGCGAGTATGTGACAGTTGTGGTGTCATCCCCATTGTCTTTAATCAGATAGCGACCATCCATCTCAGTCATCATGTCTGCTTCATCAAGGGAAAAGGAGACCTCTTCCGGCGCCTTGCTCCAGTCATAACTCAAGGTGGCGCGATCCTTTAAGACCCCTGCCTCAACCTTGATGGTCAACTTTGTTGGGCGTCCTTGATCATCCTTTTCATGGACCTCGACTGACTTAATTGCTGAGGACCAACTTGGATAAGACTGGATATCAAATAAAACTGCGCGTACCTCATCGGCGGGCGCTTCGATTGTGGTGGTGCTGGAAGACATATCGGCCATGAGCGCAGGTTACCTCTTCCGGTTACCTGCCAGTAACCGCTAATTTTCGCCCATGACTGAATACTTCGCACCTGCCCTTGAACCTGCGGCTACCGCCGGAAATCTCACCAACCTAGTAGCCGAGCGCGCTTGGTTTGAACCTGAGCGCATAATGGTTTCCAGACCTCTTGGTGATGGATGGCAACCTGTAACAGCTCGTGAGTTTGAAGCGGAGATTCGCGCAACAGCCAAAGGCCTGATCGCATCTGGAGTGCAGATTGGTGATCGCGTAGCGATCATGGCCCGCACCCGTTATGAATGGACCATTCTTGATTTTGCAATTTGGTTCGCCGGCGGAGTTACTGTTCCTATTTATGAAACCTCTTCTCCAGAGCAGGTTGATTGGATTCTCACCGACTCTGCTTCGGTTGCAATAATCGTTGAAACTCCTCAGTTAAAAGATTCCGTGACTCCAGTATTAACTAGCAATATTAAGAACTGTTGGGTTATGACTGAAAATGTTTTGGCCCAGTTGGCCTATTTGGGAAGAGATATCTCGGATCAGGAAATTGACAATCGTCGCAACGCTTTAAATCCAGATACCTTAGCTACTTTGATTTACACATCTGGAACAACTGGAAAACCAAAGGGTGTCCAATTGACACATGGAAACTTTTTGGCAGAGTGTGGCAATGTTGTTATGGGAGCTGCAGATTTGTTCATGAAACCAGGTGGCTCTACTTTGTTATTCCTACCTGTCGCTCACGTCTTTGGTCGCATGGTTCAGATTGGCGCTGTGCGCGCAGGTTTGCACTTGGCACATTGCCCAGATGTACTTGGAAGATTGACTACAGATCTTGCCTCCTTCAAGCCAACCTTCGTATTAGCTGTCCCACGTATTTTTGAAAAGGTTTACAACAGCGCAGAAGCAAAAGCAGATGCTGCAGGAAAAGGATCTATCTTCAGAACCGCAGCCAATGTAGCCATCGAATACAGCAAAGCTTTGGATTCGGGAAATGTCCCACTGGCGCTTAAGTTGAAACATGGCCTTTTTGACAAATTGGTTTACTCCAAGATTCGCCATGGTCTAGGTGGTCGCGTTGAAGCGGCAATCTCTGGCGGTGCTCCGCTTGGTGAGCGTTTAGGGCACTTCTATCGCGGTGCAGGTGTGCGAGTTCTCGAGGGATATGGCCTAACCGAGACCACGGCTGGCGCAACTCTCAATTTAACAACCCATCACAAGGTTGGATCTGTCGGTAAACCAATTCCGGGAACCACCATCAAGATTGATGATGATGGAGAGGTATTGATTAAGGGTGCAATTGTTATGCGGGGATATTGGCAAAATGATGCCGCAAACAAAGAAGTGTTCACAGCTGATGGTTATTTCCGATCTGGCGATTTAGGAAAGCTTGATGAAGAGGGTTATCTCTACATTGTTGGACGCAAGAAAGAGTTGATTGTTACCTCCGGCGGTAAGAATGTTGCGCCAGCAGTACTCGAGGATCGTCTACGCGCACATCCGCTAGTAAGTCAGTGCATAGTCGTTGGCGACAATCAGCCTTACATCGCAGCGCTAGTTACTATTGATCCAGATGCGCTCAAGGGCTGGATTTCTGCAAACAAGAAAGATGGCGCGACCATCGCAGAGCTAACAAAAGATCCTGATCTCATTGCTGTCATTCAAACCGCGGTTGATGAGGCGAATAAAGCCGTAAGTCGCGCTGAGTCAATCCGTAAATTCACCATCCTGCCAGTTGATTTCACAATCGCTGGCGGACATCTAACCGCTAAGTTGTCGGTTAAGCGCCACGTAGTGCAGAAAGAGTTCGCGGCAGAGATTGCGGAGCTTTTTGCATAGCCCCAGCAAGAATTTAAGTTCAGCTGATTCATATGAGGCTGAACGCCTGGGTCTTGCCCGTCGTCTTCATGAAACTTTGGCACAGGATCTTGCGGCCATCGGATACCGCTTGGATGCTGTAATCACCGAGCCGCTTAGCGATGAGCTTCGCTCTGAAATCCGAGAGATTCGCATGGATCTGATGCGGGTTGCGCAAGGTTTCAGAGATGAGATTTACCAGGTCCGCGTACATACCCGCGAGCATGTGGCTGAATTTATCGCCAAAAACCTGCATCAATTGAACTTCTCTGGCGATTTCAGCTATCCCGCTCTCCATAGAGATATAGATTCAAAGTTAAACGAGGTTTTGATTGAAATCGCGCGTAATACCAGCAAGCACGCAAAGGCTAGAAATTTCTATCTACGTTATGAATTAACTGAGAACTCTCTAATCCTTGAAATTGGCGATGATGGCATCGGAATAATGCAGGTGCGCAGTAATGGATTTGGATTGATTGGTATTGATGAACTGCTCAAACAAATTACCGACGACTACCTATGTACCTCTGATGAAAAGGGCGTTCATTTTAAAATCAACATCGACAGTAAGCATTTGGAGTAATGGTTCTGCGGGTCCTAGTTATCGACGATCATGCGATCGTTCGAGAGGGACTGCGCCGCTTGGTTAATCGAGATGAAGGAATCAAAATAGTCGGAGAGGCTGCTTCGAAAAAAGAAGCGATTGCACAGATCTCTCACCACAACCCAGATGTAATTGTTGTAGATTTGCACCTACCAGATGGCAGTGGTCTAGAGGTAGTGGCATGGGCCAGGTCACTTTCACAAAGTATTGGGATAGTGGTTCTCACCATGTCAAATATGCCAGAGCATGTCCTGGCCTCAATGCAATCTGGAGCAAGTTCTCATATTGATAAGACCGCTCCAGTCGGTGAGTTATTACAAGCCATCAAGATGAGTGCGAACAAACCTTTGTCTTTTACCGCTCGAAAGTTGACCGAGGCTATAGCCGCTAAAAATAGAGGAATTGGTTTAACACCGCGAGAAATAGAGATATTAGAAAAATTGCCTAGCGGTGACACCATTTTGCAGATTGCAGCCGCGTTATTTGTAACTGAGTCAACTATCAAGACACATCTCTCTGCTATCTACCGCAAATTGAATGCCGAGAATCGAGTTCAGGCCATTAATAACGCTCGGAAATTTGGTTTACTGCCCTAAATATCTAGAGATTTATTGAACTCCTTAGACCAAATCTCCCAACGCCAGTTTTCAATTGCCCACTTGCGACCGCGCCCTCCCATCTCTTTGCGCAGTTTTTCATCGCTTAGCAACCGGACTATTTGAGTTGAAATCGCAGTTAAGTCATTCCCATCAACTACATATCCGGTCTCGCCATCTAGTACCGCATCAGGTGCGCCGCCCGATGATCCACCGATAACAGGCAAGCCACAGGAGCTGGCCTCTAAGT
>JACCDL010557583.1_pt1 | contig 10345 bp, 8 predicted proteins | sample 7441931 | NCBI WGS metagenome assembly JACCDL01 (sample SAMN15323437, study PRJNA562643) | freshwater metagenome | isolation source: river surface water | place: USA:Blue River Watershed | collected 2017-08-16 | reverse complement strand
GGGCAACAGTCTGCGGGTATCTGGATTTAAGGTTGTATCCCATAATTGCTCAGCACTCATCTCGCCTAAACCTTTGAAGCGGGAGATTTGCCATGCCCCCTCGCGCACTCCATCTTTGCGTAACTTATCTTCAATTGCAATTAACTCGCTTTCATCCAAGGCATAGATTTTTTGTGCGGGTTTTTTACCTCGCGCTGGGGCATCGACCCGAAAGAGTGGCGGTCTAGCGATATACACATGACCGTTCTCAACTAAGCGTGGGAAATGTTTATAAAAGAGCGTTAACAACAGCACCTGAATGTGTGAGCCATCAACGTCGGCATCCGACAGAATACAAATCTTGCCGTAACGCAGGTTACCTAGGTTGGGCTCATCGTTCGGTCCATGTGGATCAACACCAATTGCCACCGCTATGTCGTGAACTTCATTGTTGGCAAACAAGCGATCGCGTTCGGTCTCCCACGTATTTAAGACTTTGCCACGCAGTGGCAATATAGCTTGATACTCTTTATTACGCCCCATCTTGGCTGAGCCTCCGGCGGAGTCACCTTCTACCAGAAATAACTCGTTGATGACTGTATCTTCGCTCTCACAATCAGTGAGTTTGCCAGGTAGAACTGCAACACCCGAAGATTTTTTCTTTTCAACCTTCTGACCGGCGCGCGTTCTAGCTTGCGCCTGCTTGATCACCAACTCCGCTAAGGTCTTACCGTAATCAACGTGTTGATTGAGCCAAAGCTCGAGAGCCGATTTAACAAAACCAGAGATCAAACGCACCGCATCGCGCGAGTTCAAGCGCTCTTTAATCTGACCCTGAAACTGAGGATCCAATACTTTGGCTGAGAGAATGAAAGAGGCGCGAGCAAACACATCTTCGGGCATTAACTTCACACCCTTGGGTTGTAGCGCATGAATCTCCACAAAACTTTTAACCGCATTAAAGAGTCCTTCACGCAAACCGCTCTCGTGGGTACCGCCCGCTGGTGTCGGAATTAAGTTCACATAACTCTCGCGCACTGGAGCACCCTCTTCGGTCCAACTCACCACCCATGCAGCGCCTTCGCCCTCTGCAAACGACTCTTCTTCACCTGCGCCGCTTGCATAGTGCTCTCCTTCAAATGCCGGTATTACTGGTGGGGTATGACCATTCTGTGCCAGTGCTTCATCGAGGTAGCCTTTGAGACCTTGGGTGTAAAGCCATGATTGGCTCTGACCATTCTTTTCTTGCACGAGTGTGACCTTAACCCCAGGCAATAGAACAGCTTTTGAGCGTAAGAGTCGCTCAAGATCTGCTTGCGGAATGTTGGCACTGTCAAAGTATTTTGGATTGGGCCACACACGTACTTTGGTGCCATGTGATTTATCGCCCTTGGTAGCCGATTTACTCTTGAGTTTCTCGATCACGTCGCCATCGGCAAAAGTAATGTTCGAAACTTGCTGCTCACGCCACACAGTTACTTCAAGTCGTTTAGCAAGCGCATTCGTAACCGAGACACCAACACCGTGCAGACCACCTGAGAATGCATATGCCCCGCCACTACCCTTCTCAAACTTACCACCAGCATGCAATTGGGTAAATACGATTTCGACAACCGGTTTTTTCTCTTGAGGATGAATACCAACAGGAATACCTCGGCCATCATCTTCAACGCTGACACTGCCATCGGTGTGTAAGGTCACCAGTACTTCCTTGCCATAGCCACCGAGTGCTTCATCCGATGCGTTATCCAACACCTCTTGAATGATGTGTAGCGGGTTATCCGTTCGGGTATACATACCCGGACGCTGCCGTACCGGCTCCAAGCCTTTTAAGACTTTGATCGAGGATTCGCTGTATTGGGACGGTTTACGTGTAGCCATTCGCAGAAATTGTAGTCATATCGATGAGTGATGGTCGAAAAGCATGGGAAAATAGACCCATGGGCGCACTCAGTCATATTCGGGTACTAGATCTCAGTCGAGTATTAGCGGGTCCTTGGTGCACCCAAAACTTAGCCGATCTAGGGGCGCAAGTGATTAAGGTTGAGCGACCTGGAGCTGGCGACGATACGCGTCATTGGGGTCCACCCTTTGCCAAAGACCCTTCCGGTAAAGACACTACCGAGTCTGCTTATTACATCTCGATCAATCGCAATAAGAAATCCATTACCTTAGACATCAGCACACCTGAAGGACAAGAAATTGTGCGCAGTCTAGTTGTTAAATCGGATGTAGTGATCGAGAACTACAAGGTGGGGCAACTTAGAAAATATGGTCTCGATTATGAGAGTTTGAAGAAGATCAAACCTGATTTGATTTATTGCTCGATTACTGGTTTTGGTCAAACCGGCCCTTACCAACAACGCGCTGGCTATGACTTCATCTTACAGGGCATGGGTGGTTTTATGAGCATTACCGGTGAAGCTGATCATTTATCTGGTGGTGGCCCCCAAAAAGCTGGGGTCGCAATTGTTGATCTATTTACCGGCATGTATGCGAGCTCAGCGATCTTGGCAGCAGTTATCCATCGTGATCAAACTGGTGTTGGTCAATACATCGACATCGCTCTTCTCGATACTCAAGTTGCAATGTTGGCGAATATCTCCAGTAATTATTTATGCAGCGGTGTATCGCCTCACCGTTGGGGTAATGCGCATCCCAATGTAGTGCCCTACCAGACCTTTCAGACCTCCGATAGTTGGATCATTGTGGCGGTTGGCAATGATGGCCAGTTTCGGAATTTCGTTAAGGCTGGTCATCGCGAGCCTTTGGCCGATGATCCTCGCTTCGCTACAAACCCAGCACGGATACAAAATCGGGATGCGCTTATTCCCTTATTGGTTGAGATGGTCAAAGAAAAAACGAAGACAGAGTGGATCCAGCTATTAGAGCAAGCTGGTGTTCCTTGCGGACCCATTAATAATCTTCAAGAAGTATTTGAGAATGAGCAAGTGATCGCGCGCGGTATCGAAATGAAAGTACCGCACCCAACTGCAGGTACGATGAAGCTTGTGCGTAGCCCTATCCGCCTCTCTGAGACTCCAGTTGATGTCCGTATGCCTCCGCCTCTGCTTGGTGAGCATACCGATGAGGTATTACGGCATGATCTTGGTATGAGCGCCGAACAAATTGCGCAATTGCATCAAAAAGGAATCGTATGACAACGCGAGCCCCATCCTTATCGCTCATGCAAGTGCTTGTATTTGGCAGCCTGATGGTGACCCTATCGATGGGCATTCGTCATGGCTTTGGATTATTTAATATGCCCATTACCTCAGCAAATGGTTGGGGACGAGAAACGTTTGCCTTAGCAATTGCACTGCAAAATTTAGTCTGGGGTTTTGCGCAACCAGTGGCTGGCGCTCTTGCGGATCGCTACGGCCCATTCAAGATCATGATCTTGGGCGGCTTTCTATACGCCATCGGTCTGATTGGTATGGCTTTGACCAGCAACCCCTTTTTATTTCATTTAGCCGGTGGCTTATCGATTGGTATTGCTTTGGCTGCCACAACCTATAGCGTGGTCTATGGCATCTTAGGTCGCAATGTGCCCGTTGAAAAACGCGTTTGGGCCATGGGCGTTACCGCAGCCGCTGGCTCCTTTGGGCAATTTCTGATGATGCCGCTGGAGCAAGGGTTGATTAGTCATTTTGGTGCGGATGAGGCTCTTATTTATCTGGGTCTATTGGCATCGCTCATGATTCCTCTGGCATTTTGTTTACGGGAAACGGGATTCACCCCCAATAAAGCGGGTGATCAAACCATCCGTGAGGCATTAAACGAGGCCATTGGTAATCGTAATTTTCGTTTTCTGATGATGGGCTACTTTGTATGCGGTTTTCAGGTGGTCTTTATTACGATTCATTTAGCGCCCTATCTCAAAGATATGTCGTTGCAATATCCGCAAATTAATGGCGCAACGGTAGCAACGACTGCTCTAGCGCTCATTGGATTATTTAATGTGATTGGTACATATGGCGCAGGAGTTTTAGGCGAACGTTATCCAAAACGCTTCTTACTCTCGGGTATTTATATCTCACGCTCGATCGCCATTAGTTTGTTTCTACTCTTGCCACTTTCATCGACCAGCACCTATGTGTTTGCAGCGGTGATGGGTGTACTTTGGCTCTCCACCATTCCACTGACAAATGCAATCGTGGCTCAGATCTTTGGTGTGAAATACCTCACGATGCTCTCTGGTGTGGTTTTCTTCTCCCATCAATTAGGCAGCTTTTGTGGTGCCTACTTTGGTGGCTATCTCTACGACATCACTGGGTCGTATCAGATCGTTTGGGGTATCGCGATTGCCCTTGGGGTCTTTGCAGGCCTGATTAATCTGCCAATCCGCGAAGAGCCTTTAATTAGGCCGGCAAACGCCTAATTGGATAACCCAAGTTCGGTAGCCCAAACCGCACGCTTTCGTTAGAATGAAATCATGAACGATCTCGCCCAGCAACGCACTACAACTCTCTCTTGGAAAAAGATTGGGTTATTTGTGTTTGCGATTCTTGTTCTAATGCTCGTATTTGCTCTCTACTTTGTTCCCGAGGTTGTGATTGGTTTAGCAGAACAAGCTTGGGCACTTTGTGGTTGGTAATTCATCCATCGATCCCGCTGTAGCACAATGGATAGTGCAATCGCCTCCTAAGCGATAGATCCAGGTTCGACTCCTGGCAGGGGGACCAAAAAATATTTCTGGTTTGAATTAGGATTAATACTGAATTCAATTTATCAAACAGTGTCAGTAATTTGTGACGCTTTTACTGTCATAAATATGGGTTGATTTGTTCAAGTTATCCACAGCGAGTGTGGACAAAAACCAAAAAAGTTTTCTAAGTCCTGAATTTTTATAGAGTCAACTGGGATGCTTAAAAATTAAGCATTGCGATCATCAAAAAATGTTGCGGTGTGCACAATAAAAAATTGTTGCTTACACTTGACTAATGTCAATGATCCCTGTAAACGTGCTTGCTGCTTTAGAAGAAATGCTTCATAACGCCAGCACGCATTTACCACATGCATGCCTACCTATCTTGCTCAATGGGCAAACCGTTGGGCATCTCGCTCCTGATTTCGTACCGTTCGTGATCGATACGCTTGAACGCAATCCAATTAAATACCTCACATCAAGTCCGCGAGGCATTCAGCTGGATTCTGTGGCACCTGCCCTACTCAGCAACAGCTTGCGAGAGTTAGCACAACGCATGCGACATGGGGGCTTGATTCCGGCATGGCGCAATGAAGAATTTGCCTATTACGGCTCTGATGGTCATGAATACTTCCGGGTTGAGCGAGCCGCATTCCGCGCCTTTGGCGTTCAAAGTCAAGCAGCACATATCAATGGTGTTACAGAGAAGGGTTTGCTATGGGTTGGGCGCCGTAGCGAGAGTAAACAAATTGACCCAGGCAAACTCGATAATCTCTCGGCTGGCGGAATTCATGCAGATGAGACGGTGGTTGCTTGCGCTATTCGTGAACTTTGGGAAGAGGCTGGAATTCCAGCAGAGATTGCTCAATATATTTGTCCAGCCGGGAAATTACTCATCGAGCGGCCGCACCCACCGCATGGCATTCACCACGAGAACTTATGGATATTTGATCTTGAACTTCCTAATCATGTGATTCCCGTCAATCACGATGGCGAAGTTAGTGGGTTTATCCAAATGGATGTCGCAGAGGCTGCTGCACGGATCCTGGCCGATGAGTTCACCACCGATGCTGCCTTGGTCACCGCCGACTTTATTCTGCGTCGCAACAGAAGTGCCTAGGCCCCACAAGCCTTATTGACCTTAGATCCTGAATCAGGATTGTGGATTCGTGGTTAAATACCGTTACTAGGATGAAACAGGGGTGCCCCCACTTCACGGTGGTGCTGAGAAAGACCCTCTAACCCGATCCAGATAATGCTGGCGTGGGGAGTTCCATCAGACCGGTTCCCGGTTTCGTCCACCTACCTTAAATGCTTTGTGAGGAGATGGAAATGACTGTCAACACCGAGAATCAAAAGAAGACCAAACCTGAAATCCCCAGTCTGAAGAGTTTAGAGCGTGACTTTGGGCAAAAATTTGCCTATCCCGCCTCTACGAAAACCTATTTACAAGGATCGCGTGCCGATATTAAGGCACCGATTCGGGTGATTGAACAGTTGCCAACCAAAACGGGTGAGGCTGAAATGCCCAATCCTCCAATTCCGGTGTACGACACCTCGGGCCCCTACAGTGATCCCGATATCGTGATTAATCTGGAAAAGGGTTTGCCCAAATTACGCAGCCACTGGATTCATGAGCGTGGCGATACCGAGCAATTAAGTGGTCCATCCTCAGAGTATGGCGTGGCACGCGCAAGCGATCCCGCCACTTCTCATCTTCGCTTTTCGCATATTGCAGCCCCTCGGGTTGCAAAGTCAGGCGCCAATGTCTCGCAGATGCATTACGCACGCAAGGGCATCATTACTCCAGAGATGGAGTACGTTGCTTTGCGTGAATCCATGGGCCTTGAGAAGCTACGTCAAGATCCTCGCTATCAGCAACTCCTCAAGCAGCATCCTGGCAAGTCCTTTGGTGCGAATATTCCGGATGTGATTACGCCTGAGTTTGTGCGCTCAGAGATCGCCGCAGGTCGCGCAATTATTCCAGCAAATATTAATCACCCTGAGTTAGAACCAATGATCATTGGTCGTAACTTCCGTGTGAAGATCAACGGTAACTTGGGTAACTCTGCGGTGACCTCCTCGATTAATGAAGAGGTTGAAAAAATGGTGTGGGCAATCCGCTGGGGTGCCGACACCATCATGGATCTCTCCACTGGTAAACATATTCATGAAACACGTGAGTGGATTATTCGGAACTCACCAGTACCAATTGGTACGGTACCGATTTATCAAGCGCTTGATAAGACCGGTGGTATTGCTGAAGACCTCACTTGGGAAATGTTCCGAGATACCTTAGTTGAGCAAGCCGAGCAAGGCGTTGATTACTTCACGATTCATGCGGGAGTATTACTGCGTTATGTGCCTTTAACCGCAGATCGCATTACCGGTATTGTCTCGCGCGGTGGTTCCATCATGGCGAAATGGTGTCTTGCGCATCACAAAGAGAACTTCTTGTACACCCATTTTGATGAGATCTGCGAGATCATGAAAGCCTATGATGTGTCATTTAGCCTTGGCGATGGTTTGCGTCCTGGTTGTATTGCGGACTCAAATGACGCAGCTCAATTTGGTGAACTGCATACTTTAGGTGAACTCACTGCCAAGGCTTGGAAGCACGATGTGCAGGTCATGATCGAGGGCCCTGGCCATGTTCCAATGCAGCGCATTGAAGAGAACATGACCGAAGAGCTTAAGCATTGCTTGGAAGCGCCCTTTTACACCTTAGGACCACTGATTACTGATATCGCACCCGGTTACGACCACATCACCAGCGGTGTTGGTGCAGCACAAATTGGTTGGTACGGCACCGCGATGCTCTGCTACGTAACACCCAAAGAGCACCTTGGTTTACCGGATAAAGAGGATGTGCGTGAAGGCATCATCACCTATAAGATTGCAGCGCATGGTGCTGATCTTGCGAAGGGCTTTCCGGGAGCGCAGTTACGCGATAACGCTTTATCTAAGGCTCGTTTCGAGTTCCGTTGGGAAGATCAGTTCAACTTAGGTCTGGATCCCGAGCGCGCTCGTGAGTATCACGATGCCACCCTCCCTGCCGAAGGTGCCAAGATTGCTCACTTCTGCTCAATGTGTGGACCAAAGTTCTGTTCCATGAAGATCACTCAAGATGTACGTGATTACGCAGCAAGCCTCAAGGAGGGTGTCGACCCCAGCAAAGGCATGGAAGAGAAATCAATTGAGTTCCGCAAACGCGGTAGTGAGATCTATCAATAAGATCGATCCATCAGGGTTGGGAATGACACGCTCGTATGCCATCGTTGGTGCCGGCCTCATGGGTCGGATGATGGCTTACGCCCTCGCTAAGCGTGGCGATCGAGTTGAGTTGTTTGAGCGCGGTGGGCCTGACGCGGAACATTCAGCCGCACGAGTTGCTGCATCCATGCTCGCGCCCCTTGCTGAGTCTGCGATTACTGAGCCATCCGTGGTTCGCATGGGTTTATATGGTTTAGATCGCTGGAAACATTTGATTAGTGAACTCAATCAATTTGTTTCTCAACAAACTTTCTTCCAGCAAGACGGTACCTTAGTACTATGGCATCGCTTAGATGCCCCACAAGCGCAGCGCTTTGCTGAGCACCTAGAGCGCAATGTTCGTATGAACCCAGCTCTGGCATCACCATGGCATCTTGATAGCAAAGCCTTGGCTGAGCTTGAGCCGGTGGTGGCTGACCGCTTTACTCAAGGATTATTCATTCCCCGAGAAGGTCAGCTAGATAACCGTCTACTGCTCTCCGCCCTACTCGAGTCATTAACAAAATTAGGTGTTGGATTGCATTGGCACACTGCTTGCGAGCCAGATACTCTGCGGAATAAAGGTTTTGATTGGGTGATTGATTGTCGCGGTCTTGGTGCCAAGGCATCGTGGTTGAACTCTCAAAATCCGCTGCGTGGGGTTCGGGGTGAGGTCATTCGGGTGCACGCTCCGGAAGTGAAACTACAACGCCCTACACGGTTAATTCATCCGCGCTATCCCATTTATATTGCGCCCAAAGAAAATGATCTCTATGTGATTGGTGCCACCGAGATTGAGTCTGATGACCTATCACCAGTAAGCGTACGCTCCTCGATGGAACTCTTATCGGCCGCCTACTCGGTTCACTCTGGCTTTGCCGAGGCGCGTATTTTGGAGTCATCAACCCAGTGTCGCCCTACCTTAAAAAATAATCTGCCCGAGATTTGCATTTCGGAGCAGGGGCAAATGCAAATCAATGGTTTGTATCGGCACGGTTATTTGATTGCTCCAGCCATGCTCGATGCAGCTTTGCAAATGATTGATGATGAGCCACGAATGCTTGCGAAGCGATTTGATTTACCAATTTATGAACCTAGTTTGAGTAGGTCCTTGGCATGATGCGCGTAATTGTTAATCAACAAGTCCGTGAACTCGCTCCAGCGAGTAAGGTCAGCGATCTACTCGCGGCGATTGATGCTAAGCCTCCCTTTGCAGTGGCAGTCAACTTGCAATTTGTACCTAAATCACAGCACGGTGAGTTTGTTCTTAAAGAGAACGACTCCGTAGAAATTATTTCCCCTGTTACGGGTGGTTAATTTATTACCTTCATCATGACCGCACCGCTTCCCACTCATCTAAACGATCCACTGATTCTGTATGGCGAATCGTTTCCTAGCCGCCTCTTATTAGGCACATCGCGCTATCCATCCCCACAAATTTTGGAGAATGCGATTGTGCGTGCGCGACCAGCAATGATTACCGCGAGTTTGCGCCGTCAAGGCTCTGCTGCGGCAGAAGCGAATAGCGGTTTTTGGGACCTGCTCAAGAAAATGGCAGTACCTGTTCTCCCCAATACCGCCGGATGCCATAGCCCTCAAGAGGTCATCACAACCGCGCAGATGGCCCGAGAGGTTTTTGAGACCGATTGGATCAAACTCGAACTCATCGGCGACGACTACACACTGCAACCCGATACCTTGCGTTTAGTTCAAACCGCTGAGCATCTGATTAAAGATGGCTTCAAGGTTTTGCCTTACTGTACTGAAGATCTAATCCTGTGTCAGCGTTTGGTTGACGTCGGCTGTCAAGCAGTCATGCCCTGGGCTGCACCGATTGGTACCGGTCAAGGCCCCCTCAATCCATACGCCATGAAGTTACTGCGTGAGCGTCTTTCAGTTCCATTATTGGTTGATGCTGGTTTAGGTTTGCCATCGCATGCATGCACGGTGATGGAATGGGGGTTTGATGGAGTCCTTCTCAATACCGCTGTTGCATTAGCGCATGATCCAGTTGCCATGGCGCATGCGTTTGCACAAGCTGTAAACGCAGGCCGTCAAGCGTTTTTATCGGGCGCTATGGAAGCCCAAGACTCTGCACAAGCCAGCACGCCTTTAGTGGGCACACCCTTCTGGCATCAAGAGTAGGAAGTGTCATGAGTCATATTCGGGAGATGGCAAAGCAGATTGTCGCGGCTCATCGCAAAGATGATTTATGTCTACCTCTACCAACCTATAACCCCGATCAACCACCACCGACAATTAAGACTGAAGCCACCCTTGATCAATATGAACTGGCCGGTTCGATTGCGGCAATTGAGATGGGATTTATTGAGGCAGATGCCCGTGTTCTTGGCAAGGCATGGTCGCGCATGATTAAAGATACTGGCGACTTTAATCCTAAGTTATGGCCTTCGCGACCCGAGTATTTTGAGATGTTGCCTTACTCGCGCAATATGAACCCAAAAG
>JACCDL010128030.1_pt1 | contig 10350 bp, 11 predicted proteins | sample 7441931 | NCBI WGS metagenome assembly JACCDL01 (sample SAMN15323437, study PRJNA562643) | freshwater metagenome | isolation source: river surface water | place: USA:Blue River Watershed | collected 2017-08-16 | reverse complement strand
GTGAGGTTGGTGCCACTCTTTAAATCGATGAGTTCACCCTGAATGAGATAGCGCCCACTCGCATCAGCGTAAACGATGTCACCACCAATTGCGATCTCATAGAGATCTTTAATGGGGGTTGATTTAACCCCAGTGACCTTGGCGCGATCACCTAACTGTTTCTGAATTTCATTTTTCACTTTTTGCTCTGCCAGGGTTTGGGCTTGTGCCATGCTCCCTGTGATGATGAAGCTTGCTAAAGTAGCCAATACCAGCGAATATTTTTTAAATTGAATACCCATTTTCAGTCCTTATTAAGCCAGAGCTTTTTGAATTAACTGGCGTTTTGCAAAATCACTACGATTGAGTAGACGCAAACCCATATTACGTATTCCCTTGAGCACCTCTGAGTCATGACTGAATAACTTTTGCAGTCGATCAGTCACCAATAAGAGCGCATCTGTATCGCCCTGTCTAGAGCGCTCGTAACGTCTTAAGAGTGTTCGATCATCAATACTTCTGAACGATTCTCGTGCTTCGAATAATTCACCCAAGCTTGCCACGTCTCTGAGACCGAGGTTTAAACCTTGTCCCGCTAATGGGTGCATGACGTGCGCTGCATCACCTAGCAAGATGATGCGCGGCGTCACATTGCTCTCATCCTGTATGGCATTTTTTTGAGAAGCGGTCCCTAAAATTCGCTTGGCGCGAATGCGTCGTAAAGGGAAAGGCTGTGGGTCTGTCACTAAAGTGAGTGTTGGGTAATGCTTACGCACACTCTGCTCACCCGCCATCAGTACATGCTGAGCTAAGGTCTTGGCATCCATCTTGAGCATCTCTTTTGCATGCTCTGTTTGCGCAGACCACACCATTGAGACATAAGAGCCAGCCAGTGGTAGTAATGCCAGAATCTCCCCGCCGGGTAAAAACCATTGATAAGCAGTACCGCGATGAGGCTGTTCAATCGCAAAATTGGCAACGACTGCGGTTTGCTCATAGTCATTCATGAGCGTTTCAATATTCAGACGCTCACGGGTGGGTGAACGTGCGCCATCAGCAGCCAACATCAACTTCGCTTGATAAGTACTTTTCTCAGTATGGACCTCAATAGAGTCGGTATGCTGTATGAAATCTTTGACCGTGTCAGTAATACGTGTGATGCCTTTTTGAAATTGGGTCGCCAGATCTAGTGTTTTTTCGATATGGCTTGATTCCACAATCCAAGCTAATTGGGGCACTGTCGCGCTGTAGGCTGAAAAATGTAGCTCATCATCAAAACGAGTGCTATCGCCAAAAATACGCATATCCGAGACCACTTGAATACGGGAGTGATCCATAGCATCCCAAACCTGCAATTTAGCGAGTAAGGCTTGCGAACTAGCCGATAAAGCATAAATACGGCTATCCCAGCGGCCAGATTCATTACAATTGAAGCCGGGATCGAAACTGGGTGCAATGTGTAAAACCTGAAGTCCGAGCTGAGCCATGCGCAAAGCTGTGGCTTTGCCGGTAATACCTGCACCGACAACAATAAGATCGTAATTCACCATAACTGGAATAATAAACGCTATGTCTTTGAAATGCGGGATCGTCGGACTACCTAATGTGGGTAAATCCACTTTATTTAATGCCTTAACGAAGGCGGGCATTGCAGCCGAAAACTACCCTTTTTGCACCATTGAGCCCAATGTCGGGGTGGTCGAGGTACCAGATCCACGTTTAGAGAAGTTAGCGGCGATCGTTAAACCTGAAAGAATCCTGCCTGCAGTAGTCGAGTTTGTGGATATTGCTGGTTTGGTTGCCGGCGCCTCAAAGGGCGAGGGTTTGGGTAATCAGTTCTTAGCCAATATCCGTGAAACCGACGCGATTGCCCATGTGGTGCGCTGCTTTGAAGACGGCAATGTGATTCACGTGGCGGGCAAAGTCGATCCTTTAGCCGATATCGGGGTGATTGATACAGAGTTAGCACTTGCTGACTTAGGCACTGTTGAAAAAGCGCAACAGCGTTACAGCAAAGCCGCCAAATCAGGTAACGACAAAGAAGCGATCGCGATGGTGGCAGTATTGCAAAAGGTTTCCGAGCAACTCAATCAAGCAAAACCAGTACGTGGCCTGAATTTATCTGAAGAAGAACAAAAACTACTCAAGCCTCTCTGTTTGATTACCGCCAAGCCAGTGATGTATGTGGCCAACGTCAAAGAAGATGGCTTTGAAAACAATCCTCATCTAGAAGCGGTCAAAGCTCATGCTGCCCATGAAAAATCTCCCGTGGTTGCGGTATGCGCCGCGATTGAAGCAGAGATCGCCGATATGGAAGATGCTGATAAAGCCGAGTTCTTAGCCGATATGGGTATGCAAGAGCCGGGGCTTAATCGTGTGATTCGAGCTGGCTTTAGCCTGCTCGGTTTACAAACCTACTTCACCGCAGGCGTTAAAGAAGTACGCGCTTGGACGATTCGGATTGGTGATACCGCCCCTCAGGCAGCGGGCGTGATTCATACAGACTTTGAACGTGGCTTTATTCGTGCGCAAACCATTGCTTATGAAGACTACATCACGTATCAAGGCGAAAGCGGTGCTAAAGAAGCGGGCAAGATGCGAGCTGAAGGTAAGGAATACATCGTCAAAGATGGCGATGTGATGAATTTCCTCTTTAACGTATAGCCTGACGGTACAAAAGCCCAATGATGATGGCTGCTAGCCCTGCTAGCAGCCATTCTTGTATTTGGCCAGCACGAAACCATTGCAAAGCTTGGCCTAGAGTGCTGAGTGCATAACTAGTAAAACTGCCTAAAAGTATGGGAATGATGATTTTTCTGGCAAAACGCTGAAAACGACTGCCTTTGGCAGGTGTTTTACCGGGAAATAGGTAAAAACTAGCCAGACTTGAGCCCCCACCAAAGATCAAAAATGCCAAAAAGCCCATAAAACCCCATGAAAAGCCTGAGAAAACTTATAATTTCGCCATGCAGATACTGACGCTAGGCATCAATCATCACACGGCTCCTGTCGAGGTCCGTGAACAGGTGGCATTTTCACCTGAGACGATTCAGCCTGCCTTGCACCATTTGCGTGACCATTTAAGCAGTGTATCGAAATCAAGCCTACCTGAAGCGACTATTTTATCGACCTGCAATCGTACTGAATTGTATTGCGCGGCCAATGATGAAAATCAAGTCGTGGCATCCGATGGATTAAAAAATTTAACGATTGATTGGTTGGCACGCTCTAAAGGTTTAGATCACTCTGATTTGGCGCCCCATGTTTATGTCTTACCTCAATCACAAGCTGTACGCCACGCGTTTCGCGTCGCGTGTGGCCTAGACTCGATGGTGGTCGGTGAAACCCAAATCTTGGGGCAAATGAAAGATGCGGTTCGTAGCGCTGATGAAGCTGGCTCACTAGGCACCTATCTGAATCAACTGTTTCAGAAAACATTTCAGGTGGCTAAAGAAGTTCGTGGCACCACTGAGATTGGGGCTCACTCGATTTCTATGGCGGCGGCGGCGGTTCGTTTAGCTGAACGTATTTTTGAAAGCGTTTCACAGCAAAAGGTTCTCTTTATTGGCGCTGGTGAAATGATTAGTCTGTGCGCGACTCATTTCGCAGCTCGCCAACCGCAACTCGTGGCAGTAGCTAACCGGACCCTCGAGCGCGGTCAAGAATTAGCTGATGAATTAGCGGAGCAGGGTCTGAAAACGGAATCTTTTCGCTTAGCCGACTTGCCACAACGATTACATGAGTTTGATATTGTGGTCTCCTGTACTGCGAGCTCATTACCGATCATTGGCTTAGGCATGGTAGAAAGCGCAATCCGTGCCCGTCGTCATCGCCCCATGGTGATGGTCGATTTAGCAGTTCCTCGCGATATTGAACCTGAGATTGCGCGCCTCAATGATATTTATCTGTACACCGTGGATGATCTCGGTGAGATTGTGCAATCAGGTAGTGATTTGCGTAAAGCAGCGATTGGTCAAGCCGAAGCGATCATTGAAACGCGTGTGGCGCATTTTATGCACTGGCTAGAAACGCGCGGCACTGTACCGCTCATTCAAGACCTGCGTCAAAGAGGCGATCATCTAAAAGATTTTGAACTGGAAAGAGCCCGCCGTCTTCTAGCGCGCGGTGAAGATCCAGCCTTAGTCCTCGATCAACTCGCCCAAGGTTTAACTAATAAATTCCTGCACGGTTCTTTGCATGCCCTGCAGCATGCCCAAGGTGAAGAACGCGAAGCCCTCATGAAAATCTTGCCCCAATTATTCCGGGCAAACCCATCCGACAAATAGATGAAACAAAGTATGCGTACGAAGCTCGAGCAGCTTGATGCTCGACTCGAAGAACTCAATGCCCTGCTCGTTCAGGAAGAAATCACGAAGGATATGGACCAATATCGCAAGCTCAATCGTGAGCATGCGGAGATCGGCCCAGTGGTAGAGCATTTTCAGCAATATTTGCAAGCTGAGCGTGATGAAGCAGCCGCTTTAGAAATGCAAAACGATCCTGAGATGAAAGAGTTTGCTGCTGATGAGATTTCTGCAGCCCGTGAACGCATGGCCCAGTTGCAAATTGATTTACAAAAACTGCTACTGCCCAAAGATCCGAATGACGATAAAAATATCTTCCTCGAAATCCGTGCAGGGACAGGTGGCGACGAAAGCGCACTCTTTGCGGCAGATTTATTGCGCATGTATACCCGCTATGCTGAGCGTCGGCGCTGGCAAGTTGAGATTGTGAGCACTTCAGAATCTGACTTAGGGGGCTATAAAGAAGTGATTGTGCGTATCGTGGGTCAAGGAGCCTACTCGCGCCTTAAATTTGAATCCGGTGGCCATCGTGTACAACGCGTACCCCAAACCGAGACTCAAGGCCGTATACATACCTCTGCGTGTACGGTGGCAGTCATGCCTGAAGCCGATGAGATTGAAGATATTCAGATTAATCCAGCCGATTTAAGAATCGATACCTTCCGCGCTTCAGGCGCGGGTGGTCAGCATATTAATAAAACTGATTCAGCAGTCCGTATTACGCACTTGCCTACAGGCACTGTAGTGGAATGCCAAGATGACCGCAGTCAACATCGCAACAAAGAACAAGCGATGAAAGTGCTAGTGGCACGCATCATGGATGCTAAGCGTCGTGAAGCGCACAATAAAGAGGCGGAGACCCGAAAGAGCTTGGTAGGTTCGGGCGATCGTAGCGATCGCATTAGAACGTATAACTTTCCGCAAGGTCGTATTACCGATCACCGTATCAATCTGACACTGTATAAGATTGATGCCATGATGGATGGCGATATTGAAGAATTACTCAATGGCTTGGCCGCTGAACATCAAGCAGAACTGCTTGCCTCTTTGGGTGACAACTAAATATTCATGAGCTGCTTACGCGAGCTTGTACAAGAAAGTCCGCTAGATAGTAGCGATACGCGCGCTCTACTGAAACATTTAGTAGAAGAGGTACTACAGTGGCCAAGCAGTGCCCTGATCACACGTGATCTAGAAGCTTTGCCTGAATCATTGATCAGCACTTGGCAGAGCTACTGTCAAAGACGCCTAAAGGGTGAGCCTGTTGCATATATATTAGGTTATCGTGATTTTTACGATATTCGCTTAAAAGTGAGCCCTGCAGTTTTAATCCCCCGCCCCGATACTGAATTGCTCGTTGATATAGCTTTGGGCTTTTTACAAAAGAAATTGGCCCAGGGGCAAGAGTCATTCAAAGTACTTGATCTAGGCACCGGTAGTGGCGCGATTGCGCTAGCGATTGCCTCAACGATTGCTAAAAATGCTCCTCACTCTCAAGTGTGGGCCTGCGACAAAAGTCCAGCGGCTCTGGCCTTAGCCCAAGAAAATATGAAAGATCTAGGGCTAAAGAACGTCAAGCTCTTTGAGAGTGATTGGTATAGCGCCTGTGAATCAGAGGTTTTTGACCTGATTGTGAGTAACCCACCTTATATTCGGGCTCACGATGAGCACTTATCTTTGGGCGATTTGCGTTTTGAGCCCCAGAGCGCTCTTACCGATGATGGCGATGGTTTATCCGCCTATCGAGTAATCATCAGCCAAGCCCCCAATTACCTAGTCAATGCGGGCTATATCGTCTTAGAGCATGGCTATGATCAATCTAAGGCCGTCTGTGCTCTTCTAGAGTCTCATGGCTTTAGGGATATTGAAGTCCATCATGATTTAGCGGGCATTGCCAGAGCAGCGAGTGGCAGGCTTGGCTAAAATAGAGCCTTATTAATTCATTGCATCATTGAAAGACACTTATGGATACTCAAGCTCAGATTAAATCGATTGTTGAAGGTCACCCTGTGGTGCTCTTTATGAAAGGCACAGCAAAGTTTCCGATGTGCGGTTTTTCTGGCCGCGCCATACAAATTTTGCAAGCTTGTGGCGTTGACCCCCACACCGTGAACGTCTTAGAAGACGAGGCGATTCGTCAGGGCATTAAGACTTATGCCAACTGGCCGACGATTCCACAGCTCTATGTCAAAGGTGAGTTCATTGGGGGCTCAGACATCATGACCGAGATGTATCAAAGCGGCGAATTACAGCAACTCTTAAAAGCCTAAACAAACGCTTTTACTTCTAAAACGGGCTTTCTTTAAAGCCCGTTTTTATTTGTAACGTTTCTCATTCATTTTTTAGAACATAAGGGCTGTTCAACGGTATGATGATTCCATTCCTAGATTAATCATTCTTATTACTTATGATCGAAATATTATTAGCTGTGGCGATTCTGATAGCACTGGGAGCTGGCATTTATGCTCTCAAAGAAAGCCAATTACGTGCTCGTCTAGAAGCTGAATTAGAGGCAGAACGTCGTCAAGCAGCCGAAAAAATAGCCCTCTTGCAATCTTCCACCCAAGAAGCAAAAGATGCCCTATCGAATCAATTTAAGAATTTAGCTAATGAAATCTTAGAAGAGAAATCACGTCGCTTTGCTCTACAAAATCAAGAGAACCTCAATGTGCTCTTAAAACCTCTTTCAGAAAAGTTAAGTGAGTTCCGCCAACAGGTCAATGACACCTATCAAAATGAGGCCAGAGAACGTTTTGCCCTCAAGCAAGAAATCGAGCGTTTAGCAGGCCTGAATTTACAGATGAGCAATGACACTAAGGCGCTGACCAATGCCCTCAAAGGGGAATCTAAGACCCAAGGTGATTGGGGTGAATTGGTTCTGGAAACCATTTTAGAGAACTCCGGTCTGCGTAAAGGTGAAGAGTATCTGGTTCAGGATACACAAACGATGGCGGATGGTTCACGTCTACAACCTGACGTGGTGATTCGTTTACCAGAAGCTAAACATTTGGTGATTGACTCCAAAGTATCGATCACTGCTTATACGCGTTATATGCAAGCCGATGATGAGTCGCAGAAGAATGCTGAGCTGGGTGCCCATGTGCAATCGATTCGACAGCATATTCAAGGCTTATCTGCCAAGAATTACCAAGATTTATATGGCTTAGGCTCGATTGATTTTGTTTTGATGTTCATCCCCGTTGAGCCGGCCTTCTTGGCAGCTATGCGACATGCCCCTGATATTTATCAAGAGGCTTTACGTAAAAATATTGTCTTAGTTTGCCCAAGCACTCTATTAGCCACCGTTAGAACAGTGGCTCATGTCTGGCGACAAGAGCATCAGAATCGCAATGCCCAAGAAATTGCCCGTCAGTGCGCCAATCTCTATGACAAATTTGTAGGCTTTGTCGATGATCTTGAAAAAGTCGGGCAGCGCTTAGAGCAAGCTCAAGTTAGTTACGGTGATGCCGTAAATAAACTCAAAACGGGTAAAGGTAATCTCATACGTACGGCTGAGAATGTCAAAAAGTTGGGAGTGAAGCCCAATAAATCTTTACCGAACCAATTGCTCGACACAAGTGACGACGCTTAATCAAAGCATTTTTCAGCACATTCTTTTTTTGCAATAAAAAAACCCGCTATCGCTAGCGGGTTCTAGTTGGTCTTCTTTCGTTGACCAGGAGGAGATCTTACTTACGTGTACGACGTGCAGCAGGCTTAGCAGCGCGTGTAGCTGGCTTAACAGCAGCAGCTTTAGCTTGGTTAGCAAAACCTTGGAAAGCTTCAACAGCTTGCTCAGCATTTTGCTCAGCAACAGCAGCAGCTTCTTTAGCAGCAGCTTGGAATTGCTCAAAACCTTGCAATGCAGAACCCATTGATGTTTTCAATGCGTTTACAAATACGTCTGAACCTGCTGGAGCGTTTGCTACCAATGTGTCTACCCAGTTCTGTACGCCTACTTGGAATTGCTCGATACGTGCTTCAGCAACTTCTGCCAACTCTACGTTACCTTCGCGAACGATCTTCGCAACAGCGCGCTGATGAGCAGCCAATTTTGTGCTGAGTGGTGCCAATACATCGCTTTGAACTAATGATGCGAGATCAGCTGGATCTTTAGCAGACATCACTTGCTCGAGGTTGTCTTGAGCTTCTTCTAAAACTGCTTTAGTAGCAGCAAAGTTCAAGTCAACGAGCTTCTGTGTACGCTCTACAGCTTTTTGGCCGAGTGCGAATGCTGTGTTGAGGTTTTCACCTTGGATTTCAGCAATCTTTGCTGTGATTTGTTCTTGGTTCATCGTCTTCTCCAAATAGAGGTTGGTGTTTAGTTAATTTTTTGCGGTGCATATATTGCACTGCACAAACTCTATTTTAGGGGTCTTGTGTGACTTTTCAAGAACTTTTTGTTGCATTGCATCAAAAAAACTTATTTTCTTACTATATGAAAAATGTTTATTGTTTTAATTAGTTTATTTAAAAATCAATATTGATTTTGTCCCTGATTTTTTGTTCCTAGATGGGCAATATTGGGTGGATTCATTGAGCAATAAGATGGGGTTTTGGGGATCTTGAAACCAGGGAAAAGAAAATGGCCTGAATATTCAGGCCATTGGATTTTGGTGCCCCCTGACAGAATCGAACTGCCAATCCATGATTACAAGTCAAGTGTTATACCATTTAACTAAGGAGGCTTAGTTGGCGGTTTTAATCAATAAGAACCACTCGAAGACCGCTATTCTAACCTATTTCACTATCTTTAAGCTAGGCTTTCCTTTCGGTGGAACCGGTGAGGTATCTCCTGTAGGAGTAGGCTCCGGGGTATTTTGTCTTTCCACTGGAAAAGACATGCCTTGACCATTTTCTTTGGCATAAATCGCCATGACTTGCGTGATCGGCACCATGATGTCGCGCGGCACACCGGCAAATCTAGCTTTAAATGTGATCCACTCGTTGTCCATATGAAGTGCCTGGCATGCATCAGGACCTATGTTGAGAACAATCTCTTGATTGTTGACGTAGTCCATCGGCACTTGCACTTGCTCAGTCACAAAGACGGCCACATAGGGCGTAAAACCATAGTCCACGCACCACTGATAGAGTGCGCGAACTAGGTAAGGTTTATTACTGGGAACTGGAGTCAAGTTCATCGTGCTAACACTCTAGGCGTTAACGACGCATGACCTTCTCAGAAGGCGTCAATGCTTCGATATAAGCAGGACGACTGAAAATACGCTCAGCGTACTTCATGAGTGGCGCAGCATTACGAGATAAATCGATTTCGTAATAATCTAAACGCCAGAGCAATGGAGCAATCGCCACATCCAACATAGAGAACTCATCACCCAACATATATTTGTTTTTCACAAAAATAGGGGCTAATTGAGTCAAGCGATCACGAATGGCTGAACGTGCTTTCTCCAACACTTTTTCGCTTGGCTTACCTGATGCCTTCTCTTGCTCAATGCTGCTGACGTGTACAAAGAGTTCTTTTTCAAAATTGAACAAGAACAAACGTGCACGAGCACGAGCCACAGGATCAGGCGGCATGAGTTGTGGATGAGGGAAACGCTCATCAATGTACTCATTGATGATGTTGGACTCATACAAAATCAAATCACGTTCGACCAAGATAGGTACTTGGCCGTAGGGGTTCATGACAGAGATGTCTTCTGGTTTGTTGAACAAGTCCACATCACGGATTTCAAAATCCATTCCTTTCTCAAACAATACCAAACGGCAACGTTGAGAAAAAGGGCAATTCGTGCCCGAATACAGCACCATCATAGGCTTGCTCTCCTAGTTGTAATTATTTGATGTCTTTCCAGTAAGCCTTATTCAGACCCCAAGCCAAAACAGTAAAGATTGCCAAGAACATCAAAACCCAAACGCCTAAACGCTTGCGCTCAAGTTGTGCTGGCTCGCCCATCCATTGCAAGTAAGCCACCAAGTCAGCCATCGCCTCATCAAACTCTTGTGGCTTTAACTTACCGGGGGTCACTTGTTCAAAACCTTTGAACACATGAATGGTTTTGCTAGCATCGTGCGGATCTTTTTCATCGACGTACTTAGC
>JACCDL010231101.1_pt1 | contig 10358 bp, 9 predicted proteins | sample 7441931 | NCBI WGS metagenome assembly JACCDL01 (sample SAMN15323437, study PRJNA562643) | freshwater metagenome | isolation source: river surface water | place: USA:Blue River Watershed | collected 2017-08-16 | reverse complement strand
TGAGTGACATTTTTATCGAGCGCTTATTTCGCGCGCCTTATCCAGAATACGAGCTACATCAAGTGCAAACTCTCGCGAAATTGGAAGGGGGCTTCCAATTTCCAAATGATTACGTACGGCCGAATAGAAACTGGGATATGAACCCGGCTCGCTCGGGTAGTTGAATGAACTCTCGCCCTTAAAGATTCGAGCCTCGCTCTTGATTTCCTCCGGAGACATCCACTTGCCTGGCGCAGGTTTAAAACCTTTTCGTAACAAGTCCTCTTGATGGTCAAGTTCAGTGATTACTAAGGATCCAGCATCGCCATTGATGCGAATTCGTGGCCCTGGGGCTCCCACAATTGCACTGGCGGAGAGATATGAATCAACGCCCGAGTCATGTTTCAGAACGAGAACTACATCATCGTCTGAGGCTCCACGAATCTCTCTTACCGATGCATGCACTAACTCGGCCGGACCAAACCAATCTAAAGCCGTGGAGACCAAGTGCGTCTGCAAATCGAGCAACAAACCGCCACCATTTTCGGACAACGTGGTTTCGCGCCACGACGCGGGATTCAACTCAGGGCGAAATCTTTCGAAACGTGAATCCGCTCGGAAGACTCGTCCAATAGCGGACTCTCGAATCGCTTTCTTTATTGTCAAAGAATCAGAGTCCCATAATCGGTTGAAGAAAACTGTTAGGGCGACACCATGAAGATCAGCTGTTTCAAAAAGCTCTAACGTTTCATAGTAATTGCGACCCATAGGTTTATCGACCACGGTTGCAATCCCCGCTTCAATCGCACTCCGTGCATGCTGCGCATGTACCTCATTAGTGGAGGCCACAACTATGAGATCAAGATCTTCGTCAACAAGCTCTTCTATCGAAGTGACCAGAATTGCATTCGGAAAGTCTTGATGCGCAAGAGCCTTCTTCTCTAACGACCTTGCACAGATCGCAGCTACTTCAAAACCAGCCGAAACCAGAGTTGGCCCGTGAAAATATCGCCCCGCAAGGCCATAGCCAACTAGTCCAGCACGCATCGTGGAGAGACTTTAGTTCTCTTGATGTTGAAGTTTTGAAGGCCACCAAATTTTTGGACCGATGACTCGAACCAAGGCGGGGACGAGAAGCGAGCGCACAACGATGGTGTCGAGAAGGACGCCGAACGCCACAGCAAATCCGAGTTGGGCTAGGAAGACCAGAGGAAGTACTCCAAGCACACCAAATGTTGCCGCTAGAACGATTCCAGCCGAGGTAATGACTCCGCCAGTTACGGTGAGACCTTTGATGACGCCAGCTCGTGTGCCGATACGTAGTGACTCTTCACGTACTCGAGTCATGAGGAAGATGTTGTAATCAATTCCCAGCGCTACCAAGAATACGAAGGCGAAAAGCGGGAATGCTGCATCGCTACCAGCGAATCCGAAGACGTGTTCGAAAACCAAAGCACATACGCCAAGGGTTGCGGCAAATGAGAGCACGACTGTTGCAAGAAGGAGTCCAGCTGCAAAAATACTGCGCAACAGCAGACCTAGGATGATCGCAATCAGTAAGAGGACGATGGGGATAATCACACGATTGTCACGTCGAGATGATTGATCAATATCGAAACTGACAGCTGTTTGACCGCCGACAAGAATATTTGTGTTGACCTGTTTTACCGCGTCACGGATGAGTGGAATTGTTTCCTTCGCTTCCGTGGAATCTGCAGGAACAGAGAGGGTTGCATAAAGCAGAGCTTTACCATCGACAATTCTGATCTCCGTTGTTGGCTGTTGAGTTATTGGATCACGATTGGTCAATGGAACAACATTGGCAACATTCGCTACCTTCGCAACTGCTGAAGAGACAGAGGCGAGATCGCTCTGATCAACTACGATTTCGACCGGAGTTCCTTCACCGCTCGGGAAGTGCTCACCTAATTTTTCAAGACCGATAACAGAATCAGTTCGGGATGTAAATGCGTCTGTCTGTGCCAAGCCATCCGCTTTGAGAGTTGGAGCAAATCCAGCAAAGAAAATGAGGACAGCCGCAGTGGTTATCCAAACCCGCTTTGGTCTACGTTCGACCAGGCTTCCCACTTTTGCCCAGATTCCGCCGAGTTTCTCATCTGGCGCACCAAAGCGTGGAATTTTCGGCCAGAAGATCCAACGACCAAAGACAATGAGTAACGCAGGAAGCAGAGTCAGTGCTGCAAGCATCGCCGATGCGATACCAATCGAACCAACTGGGCCTAAACCACGATTACTTGAGAGATCACTCAAAAGAAGAACCATAAGACCTGCAATAACGGTCGATCCCGAAGCAAGAATCGGTTCGACAACTCCGCGAAGCGCGATTCTCATTGCAATAAACCTTGACTCTTGGTGATGTAATTCTTCCCGATATCGGGAGATCAACAACAAGGCGTAATCGGTTGCAGCTCCCAAGACAAGCACATCGAGAATTCCTTGGGTCTGCCCATTGAGATCAAGGACATCGGCTTTTGCCAGGTAGTAAACAATCATGGTGGCAAAGGTCAACGCTGTTCCGGCTGTGAAGAGCGGGATAATCCAGAGCACTGGTGAGCGATAGACAACAATCAAGATAAGCGCCACGACAAGTAGCGTGGTTTGCAGAAGTCGAGTATCAATAGATCCGAAAGCACCAAAGAGATCGGCAAAAATTCCACCAGGACCGGTGACATGAGATTCAATTCCTGATGCTGAGAAGTTTTCTTTCATATCTTCTCTAATGAATTCAATAATGAGCGGGAGCACTGGCTCCTTATCAATGTTCTCTCCAGCAATAGCGGAATCGAGTTGAACGTTGATGAGAACAGCTTTTCCATCGGCAGATGGAATCGGCTGAATGGGGGCGCTGGGAGAGAAATAGGTGCTGAGAGGCTTTCCAGATTCAGGAAGTATTTTGGCACCTAACGTTGCTGCATATTCGGAAACTCGTCCAAAAGTTTCAGCATTGGTAGCGGGATTAAGGTCGCCTACCAGCAATAAGAGAGTAGGTAGAAGGTCTTGCGACTGCTGAGAGAACTTAACAATGATTTCCCCGGCAATTGTTGATTCAGCGCTATCTGGCAAAAAGCTGGAATTATCATTCTCTTGTACAGTCGAAATCTTTGAAAAAGCTGCTCCAGAGAACCCTCCGATTGCCAGCCACGAGATGATCGAGATCACCGCGATCCAGAGAGCCTTACGCCCTCTAACCTGATTCTTCTTGCCTGAGGCCTTGCTTGATTCGTTGGTCATGCTCTCCGTCACAAATGCTCCTAGCCTACGTATGCGTAAGGGATGAGTTTACCTCTCGTTGAAGTTAGGCTCTGCCTGTGACCGCATTAATCACCTCACAAGGCTCAGAGATAACAGCCTCACACGCTGCCGAGAATACTTTTCTCCCTCTCGCTCTGAAGAAAATCGGTCTCATGGAGTACGAGTCCGCACTCGAGTTACAGCGCACTTTTCATCAAGAGATAGCTGATTCCACTCGACCCAATACTTTGATATTGCTCGAGCATCCACCTGTCTTTACCGCCGGTCGCAGAACTCTCGACAGTGAGATGCCTACTGATGGATCTCGCGTCATCACCGTTGATCGCGGTGGCAAGATAACTTTTCACGGCCCCGGACAAATAGTTGGGTACCCCATTGTGAGGTTGAAGAATCCCAACGATGTCGTGGGTTTTGTTAGAGAGATTGAGACTGGACTGATTCGAGTCTGCCAAGAATTTGGAATCAACGCGCAGCGATATTGCGAGAGATCAGGTGTCTGGATTAGAGATGCTCGCGGTGATCGAAAAATTGCAGCTATTGGAATTAGAGTCGCACGCGGCGTAACGATGCATGGTTTTGCAATCAATGTTGATCCTGACCTCTCATACTTTGATCGCATTGTTCCCTGTGGAATCGCAGATGCAGAAGTAACCTCTCTCAGCCGTGAACTTGGCCGAAAAGTTTCAATTGAAGAAGTGATGCCGATTCTTGAGCAACACATCTTTGAATCTCTGATGAAAGTTGCTGCCGCATGATCGCCCCAGATGGACGTAAGTTGCTTCGAATTGAAGCGCGCAATGCTGCCATCCCCATTGAGAAGAAGCCTGAATGGATTAAGACTCGCGCCAAGATGGGCCCCGAGTACACAGCGCTTCGATCATTAGTCTCCAGAGAGGGTTTGCACACTGTCTGCCAGGAAGCGGCATGCCCCAATATCTTTGACTGCTGGGAGGATAAAGAGGCAACATTTCTGATCGGTGGCGAGGCGTGCACTCGTCGTTGCGACTTCTGCAACATCGATACCGGCAAACCTCAACCTCTCGATCGTGATGAACCACGCCGCGTTGCTGAATCAGTAAGAACCATGGAGTTGAAGTACGCCACCGTGACTGGTGTTGCGCGCGATGACTTGGACGATGAAGGCGCGTGGCTTTACGCGGAAACAATCAATCAAATTCACCAGTTAGTTCCTGGATGTGGCGTCGAGATGCTTGCGCCTGATTTTTCCGGCAAGGCAGATTTACTTAATCAAGTTTTTGAGAGTCGACCAGAAGTCTTTGCCCATAACTTGGAGACTGTTCCTAGAATTTTCAAACGTATCAGGCCCGCATTCAATTATGAGCGCTCGTTAAATGTGATTACACAAGCCCGAGACTTTGGCTTGATTACTAAATCAAATCTCATTCTCGGCATGGGAGAAACCCGCGACGAAATCTCCCAAGCTTTGAAGGATCTCCATGAAGCGGGTTGCGATCTCATCACCATCACGCAGTATCTCCGTCCATCTGCACTGCACCATCCAGTTGAACGATGGGTTAAACCGGAAGAATTTGTGGAGCTCTCTCAAGAGGCTGAAGAGCTGGGATTTTCTGGCGTCATGAGTGGACCGCTAGTCCGTTCTAGTTATCGTGCCGGTCGTCTATACAAGAAAGCTCTGAATGATCGTGCATTAGATTCACGAAGCGGTGTAAGTAATGGCTGATGTGGTTTACCCACCAATCATCCGAATCGTCAAAGGTCTCTGGAAGTATTTAGGTTTGCGATTCACCTTCTATGGAGAGGCGCACGTTCCCACAAAGGGGCCTGCAATCCTTGCCATGAATCATGTTGGGTATCTTGACTTTGCTCTTGCTGGCACAGCTGTTCTGCCCTCAGGACGTTTGGTGAGGTTCATGGCCAAACGTGAAATTTTCGACCATCCGATCGCTGGTCCTTTGATGCGCGGAATGAAGCACATATCCGTTGATAGGAAGAATGGTGGGCCCTCCTTTATAGCCGCCTTACGTGCCTTGAAAAAGGGTGAGATCGTCGGAGTTTTTCCAGAGGCAACAATCTCTCAAAGTTTTGAATTGAAAGAGATGAAGAATGGCGCAATCAGATTAGCCATGGAATCTGGAGCTCCCATTCTGCCGACCGTTATCTGGGGCTCGCAGAGAATCTGGACTAAGAATCTGCCGCGCGATTTCAAGCACAAACGAGTTCCCATTTTCGTGGCGATTGGCCAGCCCATGTACTTCTCCCCTGACAGTGAAATTGAAGCTTCGATGACTCGTCTGCTCGAACGAATGCAAGAATTACTGACTCAGGTGCAAAACGATTATCCTGACTCCCCTATTGGTCAGCGTTGGGCGCCAGCACGATTAGGTGGAACCGCTCCAACACCACTAGAAGTCGAATCGGCGCGGCAGAAGCGAAAGGAAATCTAAACCATGTTTGGACGTAAGAAGAAGGATCCGAACGCTCCGAAGAAGGTTCGCTTTAAAACCCTCCGTGATGCCTACCAACTTGCTGCAAAACATTACTCCTTCGTTCTGTTGCGTTGTTTTGCAGTATTCGTTCCACTATGGGCGGCCGGGATCGGACTCGGCTATCTCTTTGGCAGACCAGGTTATGCCGCGTTCTTAACTTTCCCACTGGCTTTCCTTGGAGCATTCTTTTACTTCACAAGGCTTGCTGGTAGTGCAGCCTATGCATCAATCGAAGGCCAACCTGGCGCAGGAGCAAGCGTCCTTATGTCCATCCGTAAAGGTTGGACTGTCACACCAGCTGTGAGCGTCAATAAAGCTCAAGATATGGTTCATCGGGCTGTTGGAAAAGCTGGCGTGGTCCTGGTTGCTGAAGGTGGTTTTGCGGTGCGCGCACTTCTCAATGATGAGAAGAAGAAGATGGAGAGATTCGCTCCAGGCGTCCCAGTCCATGAGTTGATCGTTGGAACCAACGAGGGAGAAATTTCTGTACGTAAGTTGCAGAAGAGGATGAAAAAGTTTCCTAAAAAGCTATCTACCGTTCAGGTGCGCGAACTTCGCGCCAGACTCAAAGCAGTTGGTGGAATGAATATTGCGCTACCGAAGGGTCCAATGCCCAAGAATGTAAGGATGCCTAAGCCTCGTTAAATTTTTACAACGACGGTCTTTGCGATGCGATCGTGGAGACCGCGCCCTTCTTGATCAGTGACGACGGCTGGAATCACAAGAGCGATCAGAAAAGTTCGAAGAAAGACCGCGCCTGGCTTTACGAAGAGATTATCTGGCCAACTCAAAACTCGAAGCCCAAGAATTCGCTGTCCGGCAGATGCTCCGCCCAGAGAGGTAAGTAGGGCTACCTCCAAAACAAAGACTCCCAGGCGAACCAATGTGGGGGCTAAGGCGCTGGATTGGAGAGGGATAAAGAGTGAGGCTGAGAAAGTCGCAATAGCCCAGTCAATCGATAGCGCCAGAAACCTCCGGCCATACCCTGCTCTCTCCACGGCTCTCTCCACGGTCGAAACCTACTGGAAGAGTATCTCCACCGCTCAGCGCCAACTTTGAAACATAGCCGTAACAGGCTGGTTATGGCTTTTTCACCACCGAGCCCTAGGTTTACCCCATCAGTTCTGGCTCATCGGCGAGCTCCCAGCAACTAATCACAGGAGAAATATGTTTAAGAATTCTGCAGAAGTTCTTAACTACATCAAGAAAGAGAATGTCGCACTGGTAGATGTGCGCTTCATTGACCTTCCCGGTATCCAGCATCACTTCAATGTGCCTGCTTCTCAATTCACCGAAGATGTATTTAAAGATGGTCTGATGTTTGATGGTTCATCCATTAGAGGATTCCAGTCAATCCACGAATCAGATATGAAATTGCTTCCAGCTCCAGAGACTGCATTCCTTGATCCTTTCCGTAAGGAAAAGACTCTCGTTCTGCACTTCTCTGTGGTCAACCCAGATGATAACTCTGCTTATAGTCGCGATCCTCGACAGATTGTCGCTAAGGCCGTTGATTACATGCGTTCAACGGGTATCGCTGATACTGCGTACTTCGCTCCAGAAGCTGAGTTCTATGTATTTGACCGAGTGAAGTTCTCAACCCAGATGAATACTGGTTTTTATGAAGTCGACTCATATGAGGGTGCATGGAACACTGGAATTGATAACGATCCAGATGGAACTCCAAACCGTGGTTATCGCACACGAATAAAAGGTGGATATTTCCCAGTTTCGCCAACAGATCAATTCGCTGATCTACGCGACCAGATGGTTATGAACCTCGCAAAAGTTGGCCTTGATGTTGAGCGCGCGCACCACGAAGTTGGTACTGCAGGCCAGATGGAGATTAACTACCGCTTTAATGACATTCTCCATGCTGGTGATGACTTGATGAAATTCAAGTACATCATCAAGAACACTGCGTGGGCAGCTGGTAAGACTGTGACATTCATGCCTAAACCACTCTTCGGTGATAACGGTTCTGGAATGCACGTTCACCAGTCGCTCTGGAAAGATGGAAAACCACTTATGTGGGGCGATGGTTATGCAAACCTTTCGGATACCGCACGCTGGTACATCGGAGGACTTTTGAAGCATGCTCCATCACTTCTCGCATTCACTAACCCAACCGTTAACTCTTACAAGCGCCTCGTTCCTGGTTATGAAGCTCCGGTAAACCTTGTTTACTCAGCTCGTAACCGATCTGCATGTATTCGAATTCCGATTACAGGAAGCAGCCCTAAGGCAAAGCGCATCGAGTTCCGTTGCCCAGATCCTTCATCGAATCCATATCTCGCGTTCGCTGCCATCTTGATGGCCGGTCTTGATGGAATCACCAACAAGATTGAACCGCCAAAGCCAGTTGATAAGGATCTCTACGAGCTAGAAGGCGATGAAGCAAAAGCGATTGCACAGGTTCCTGGTTCACTCGATGCAGTAATCGATAACCTCGAGCGCGATAATGAATTCCTTACTCGCGGTGGCGTCTTTACCAAGGACCTCATCGATACCTGGATTGACTGGAAGCGTAAGTCAGAAATTGATTATGTACGACTACGTCCACACCCAGCCGAGTTTGAACTCTATTACGACATCTAAGAGCAAAGTTAAAAAAGGGCCCGAGAACTTCGGGCCCTTTTTTATTTTGACCGTTTATTACATTCGCAAAAAAGGCTACGAGAGATTATTCAATCTCTGAAGCAAGGTGGGGTGGGTGTAATTGAATGCAACATAGAGCGGATGAGGCGAAAGATTAGCCAAGCTATCGGTCGAAATTTTTGTCAGAGCGCTCTTCATCGGGGCCACGTCGTAAGTTTGTTGAGCAAAAGTATCAGCGTCATATTCGTTATGACGCGACCATGAGTTGTTGATAAGGCCAAGGACAATACTCAGAGGCGTAAAGAGTATGAAGAAAGCGAGAGCTGATAGATGAAAGCTCTGAACTGACGCTCCGAGTGCAGTCGATAGTTCGGGGTAGCTCAGTAGCCAGCCGAGAAGTGCGAAAGTTGCAAAGGTTTGAACATTGCTAAATATGAACATTGAAAGTGTATGGCGACGTTTGTAGTGACCAATTTCATGCGCAAGGACCGCCACAATTTCTTTGGTAGAAAGCTTCTCAATTAGCGTGTCAAAGAGAACTATCGTCTTGCTCTTACCAAGTCCACTAAAGAAAGCATTTGCCTTGGTCGAACGCTTCGAGCCATCCATGACAAAGAGCCTTCCCAGTGAATATCCCTGGGCAGCGCAGTATTTTTCAATTTCAGTACGGAGATCGCCAGCCTCAACCGGTTTAAGTTTGTTGAATAATGGCAATATCAGCGATGTGCCGAACATGAACATCAATAACGAAAATGCTGATACCAGAGCCCAAGCAAATATCCAGAAGTTGCTCCCTAGTTCTTGATAGAGCCAGAGAACAGCTGAAAGCAACGAACCCCCCAGGACCACTGCTATTGCTGAACCCTTGATGGCGTCACTGATGAATGTTGCAACCGTGGTCTTATTAAAACCATATTTGGCTTCGATCTTGAATATTGAATAAAGCTGAAACGGCAGATTGAGCCACCACGAGATCACGCTTAATACCGCAATGAAGAGAAGTGAAATGACTATCTCGTTATCGAATCGCTCGCGGATGAGTTCGTCAAGCACCGCAAACCAACCAAGAGCTAATGCCAGAATCATGATGACTGTAGAGAAAGTTGATGAGATAAATCCAAAGTTGGTCTTCTCGGCGCTATAGGCAATCGATTTCTCACGCTCAATAGGATCGTAGAGATGCGCAATTTTAGGATCCAGTGGATTTCTCGCAGTGCTTTGGTTAAGTCGATCAAGAAGTGACTCGACGATATAGGCGGCGACCACAATCGAAACAAGAATGGTAAGGAGCATTTTCAAAGGCTAGCCGATAGGCTTGAGTCATGTGCAGATTGATGGCGTTTTCTTCTTTGAAAGAAACAACTCTTCCTGGCTTCATGGGCAATGCATTCTCAGGATTTGTTGAACTCTCCAACATCCATCACGATTCATGGGGCCTGGCGCTGACCGAGAATGGAAATGCTCGTGTGGTGAAGAAGGCGGAGACCGCTGCTAAAAGTTCTGACTTTCAATCAACGATAGAGAGAGAATCGGCTACTGGCGGATTGCTCCACTTCCGTTGGGCCTCCCCTGGAATTCCGGTCAAAGAGGTAAATGCTCACCCATTCACTCACGGTGATATTGCCTTCATCCACAACGGCGCCCTGAGTCCCTACGATGCTCTGCAATCCTTAGTTGCACCGCAGTTTGCCAGCTTGCGACAAGGTGAAACCGATAGCGAAGAGTTCTTCCTCTATCTACTAACAGAAATCACAGAGCGTGGTTTCGTAAATGGAGTTGTACACGCCATGAGAAATATCAAGGCGAATTTCAAATACAGTTCCATCAACTCCATGATTATGAACTCCGATTACTTGATCATCACGTCTGAACATGATCCACTCAACAAGCCTGATTGGGCTGACGATATCTACTATGAGTTGCGCTATCGAATCGATGGGACTGGAGTCGCGGTTGCATCATCTGGATGGAATCAAGAAGGTTGGACGTTGATGAATAATCACGAAATCCTCATTGTCGAGAGAAGTTCGCTTAAGACTG
>JACCDL011229861.1_pt1 | contig 10359 bp, 6 predicted proteins | sample 7441931 | NCBI WGS metagenome assembly JACCDL01 (sample SAMN15323437, study PRJNA562643) | freshwater metagenome | isolation source: river surface water | place: USA:Blue River Watershed | collected 2017-08-16 | reverse complement strand
GGCCCAGGCCCACGGGCATTCGGTGTTGTTGTGAGCCACCACCCCGCGCTCGTGCCAGACGCCGCCTTGGCGCAGCAGCAATTGCACCGGCATGGCGTCGAGCAGTTCATTGCCCACCACCACGCCCGCCAGCCGATCGGGCAGTTCGTCGTGCCAAACCACCCGCCCAACATGGGCGCCGAGGGCATCTTGTTGGCGCTGGCGCAAATCACCCGACAGGTCGACGATGTGATAGCAGGTGAGGGCTTCACCGAGTGCTTCGATCAGTTGCGATGCCAAGGCCCCGGAGCCGGCACCGAATTCCCAAACCTCGGTGGTTTGCGTCCGATCCAGCGCTTCCCGCACCGATCGGGCCAAAGCACGCCCGAACCAGGGTGACATTTCGGGTGCGGTCACAAAGTCGCTGCCCGACTCGGGCATCAGGCCAAGCTTGCGCGAGGGGCCGCTGTAATAGCCGCTGCCGGGGGCATAAAGGGCCAGAGCCATGAACCGGTCAAAGCCCAACCAGCCACCGGCGGCGTTCATTTGGTGTTGGATCAAACGGGTCAGGGCAGAGTGCACATGCATCACCCCATTATTCCAAATCAAGCACAATTGACTTTTTAAGGCTGAAAATAATGTCCAATTGGGTTTGGGTCAGTGGTGGGGCGCACCGACTGGGGCGTGAAATCTGCCTGGCGTTCGCCAAGGCCGGCTGGTCGGTGGTGGTGCATTACCGCCAGTCGCCGCAACAGGCGCAAGCGGTGGCCGAGCAGTGTCAGGCCTTGGGCGTGCAGGCCCGCGTGATCCAGGCCGATTTGGGTGAGCCGGCCCAGATCCGATCCATGTGCGCCACTTTGCAGGCCGATCTCGGTACGGGTTTGCGCTGCGTGGTCAACAACGCCTCGCTGTTCATGCCCGATACCGCAAGCGACTTTGACGATGGTCAGGCGCTGGCCCAGTGGCAGGTCAACCTCATGGCGCCGATGCGCATGGGGCAGTGGCTGGCCCAACTTCATGCGGGGTGCGGATCGGGGCAAGCCAGCCTGATTCACATCCTGGATCAAAAAGTATTCAACCTCAATCCCGACTATTTTTCGTACACCCTGAGCAAACTGGCGCTGCACCAGGCGGTGGCCCTGCAGGCGCAGGCCCTGGCCCCGACTTTGCGCGTCAACGCTGTCGCACCCGGTCTGCTTTATGTCAGCGGGCCGCAGAGCCAGGAAAATTTCGAGGCCGCCGGTCAGGTCAACCTCTTGCGCCAACCCATCGACCCGGCGCAGGTCGCAAGTTCGGTGCTCTTTTTGGCCGAAAATCCCGCCATCAGCGGTGCCAGTTTGCAGGTCGACAATGGTCAGCATTTGGTGCCCATGGCGCGTGACGTCATGAACATCCCGGTTGCAACCCTCCAACAACACGCCCCATGAGCCCGCACGATCCCTCCCTGAGACACTGCCGCCGAATGTTTTTGCGCGGCCTGACGGTACAGGCCCGCATTGGCATTCATGATTTCGAGCAACAGGCCCCGCAACGCCTGATTCTGGACATCGATGTCTATGTGGACTTGGCCCATCACGCGCCCCTGGTCTATGACATCGCCGAGGAGGTGGTCTACGACTTTGTGCGCGATCTGGTGGATCGTCGAGTGGCCCGTGGACACATCATGCTGCAAGAGACGCTGTGCGACGATGTGCTGGCTGAAATTTTGCAGCACCCGCAGGTGCGGGCCGCCCAAGTCTCTACCCGCAAGCCCGATGTTTACCCGGACTGCGAGGCGGTGGGGGTGCAGGCTTTTCGAATGAAAGTTTGAGCCATGGCAGCCAAAGGCAATCAGACCCTCAGCCTGACCGGTTTGCGTTTCGATGCCAACCTGGGCATCCTGGACCACGAAAAAAACGCGCCCCAACCGATCCAGGTCGACGCCGAGCTGAATTTGGGCACCCAACCCTTGTTGCCTTCGGACGACGACATCGGTCACGTGCTCGATTACCGCAAAGTGCGTGCGATCATCATCACCGAATGCACGGATCGTCATGTGAACCTGCTCGAAACCCTGATCGGCAAGCTGGCGCATCGGCTCATGCAATTGCCCGGGGTGCTGGGGGTGCGGGTGCGCATCGCCAAGTTGGAAATCTTCGACGATTGTGAAGTGGCCATCCACATGGAGACCGGTCAATGGTGAACCCCGAATCCGCTGCACGCAAGCGCCAGGCCTCGCCTTTTTGGTGGGTTTTTTGGGTGGCCCTGGTTGTGGCGTCGATCTGGTGGTATCCGAGTGCGCGCGACCGTTGGCTCAAGCCCAAAGAGGAGCAGTCCGCCAGCGGCGCGCCCGCCGGCATGCCGCGCAGCGGTGCTGCGTCCGCTGGACCCGGTGGGGCCGTGCGCGGCGGCACGCCTGTCAGCGTGGCCAAAGCGCGTTTGCTCGATATCCGCGTCAGCGTGGCGGCGTTGGGCAGTGTGACCGCCCTGAACACGGCCGTGGTGCGTGCCAAAGTCGACGGCGAGTTGCAGGCCATTCGATTCACCGAGGGTCAGATGGTTCAAGCCGGTGCGGTTTTGGCGCAGATCGACCCGCGCCCCTACGAATTGGCCCTGCAACAAGCACAGGGCCAATTGGCGCGTGACCAGGCCAATTTGCGCAACGCCCAACTGGATTTGCAGCGCTATGAGGGCCTTTTGGCCCAAGACGCCATCGCCCGTCAGCAGGTTGAAACCCAGCAAGCCCTGGTCAGGCAGCTCGAAGGCACCGTGGCCACCAATCAGGCTCTGGTGGATCAGGCTCGCTTGCAACTCTCGCACACCCGCGTGACGGCGCCCATCAGTGGTCGACTGGGGCTCAAGCAGGTCGAGTTGGGCAGCCTGGTCCGAGCCGGTGACCCTGCGGGCTTGGTGACCATCACACAGACCCAACCCATGGCCGTGGTGTTTGCCGTGCCCGATGTTCACGTTCCCACGCTCCAGCGCAAACTGCAAGCGGGCGCGCGGCTCGAGGTGCAGGCCTTTGACCGCGACTTCAAACCTTTGGCCCAGGGGCAATTGGCCGCTACGGATAACGCCATCGACCTGGCCACCGGGACCCTCAAACTCAAGGCCTTGCTCGATAACCGGGACGGCCAACTCTTTCCCAATCAGTTTGCTCAAGTGCGTTTGCAACTTGATGTCCTGCCCCAGCGGCTCTCGGTGCCTCAACAAACGATCCAGCGCGGATCGATGGGCACTTTTGTGGTCAAAGTTCAAGCCGACCAGCGCGTGAAATTGGTCAAAGTGCGTTTGTTGGGCGGGGATGGCGAGTGGCTCGCCATCGAAGCCGGATCCGATTTGCAGCCCGGTGACGCCGTGGTGGCCGATGGCGCAGACCGGTTGCGTGATGGCAGTCGGGTCGATGTGGTGACCACCCTCGAGCCAGCCCTGCCTTCGGCAGTCCCAACGCCTTTGCCTTCCAGACCGACGCTGCCACGCGCCAACACCCAAGCCACCCCTGCTGCATCACCTGCGCTCCAGGCGCCAGCGCCGGCCGGGGCCGGTCGCCCGGCCTGGATGGACCGCTTGCCGCCCGAGGTGGCGGCCAAAGTGCAAGCCATGAGCCCCGAAGAGCGGCAGGCGTTTTTGCAACGCATGCGCGAGCGGCGCAATCAGCAGGCCCAATGAGGTCTGAAAACCGGCGCAGCGCATGAACCTCTCGCGCGTGTTCATTTTGCGGCCGATCGCCACCAGCTTGCTGATGCTGGCCGTCGTGTTGGTGGGGGCGCTGGCCTATCGCCTGTTGCCGATCGCCTCGTTGCCCCAAGTGGATCATCCGATCATTCAGGTCACCACGTTGTACCCCGGGGCCAGCCCGGAGGTGTCCACCTCGGCGATCACGGCGCCGCTTGAACGCCAATGCGGACAAATGCCCGGGCTCGAACAAAAGACCTCGATCAGCAGCGGGGGCGCCTCGATGATCACGCTGCGTTTTGCCCTCGATTTGCGCCTTGACGTGGTCGAGCAACAGGTGCAAGCCGCCATCAATGCTGCGGCCAACCTGTTGCCGGCAGACCTGCCCATGCCGCCGACGTATCGCAAAGTCAACCCGGCCGATGCACCCATCATCACTCTGGCGGTCAGTTCGCCCAGCTTGCCCATCACCCGGGTGCACGATCTGGTGGAAAACCGCATCGCGCAAAGGTTATCCCAGGTCAATGGCGTGGGCATGGTCAGCATCGCCGGTGGTCAGCGTCCGGCGGTTCGGGTGCAGGTCGACACCGAGCGGTTGGCCGCTGCCGGTGTGTCGCTCGAAGCCGTGCGCAGCGCCGTGTCCCAAGCCAACGTCAATCTGGCCAAGGGCAGCACCGACGGCCCTGCGCGTGCCTCGGCGATCGATGCCAACGATCAGTTGCGGCAACCGGCCGATTACGCCGATCTGGTGTTGGCCTATCGAAACGGCACTCCTTTGCGCTTGGGCGATGTGGCGCACGTCACCGAAGCCCCGGAAAACACCCGGTTGGCAGCCTGGGCCAATCGGGATCCTGCGATTGTGATTCAGGTGCAGCGGCAACCGGGTGCGAACGTGATCGAAACCGTCGATCGCATTCGACAGATCTTGCCGCAGTTGCGCGACGCTTTGCCCGCTTCGGTCGATTTGCAGGTCATGCACGATCGAACCACCACCATCCGTGCTTCTGTGCGGGACGTGCAGTTCGAACTGGTCCTGGCTGTCGCTTTGGTGGTGATGGTGATCTTTTTGTTTTTGCGCAGCGCCAGCGCCACCTTCATCCCCAGCGTGGCGGTGCCGGTGTCGCTGATCGGCACTTTTGCGGTCATGTATGCGCTAGATTTCTCCATCAACAACCTCACCCTGATGGCCCTGACCATCGCGACCGGTTTCGTCGTCGACGATGCCATTGTGATGATCGAGAACATTGCCCGCCATGTCGAAGAGGGCAAGCCGCCCATGCAAGCCGCCCTCGATGGCGCGCGGCAGATGGGCTTCACCATTTTGTCACTCACCTTTTCTTTGGTGGCGGTGCTGATCCCCTTGCTCTTCATGGGCGATGTGGTGGGGCGGCTGTTTCATGAGTTTGCCATCACTTTGGCAGTGGCTATCCTCATTTCGGCCGTGGTGTCGCTCACCCTCACGCCCATGATGTGTTCGCGCTGGTTGCGTCATCGCGACGGAGCAGGCCGGCGCAGCTGGGCGGATCGCGTCCAGGACGCCACAGGGCAACTGATCGATCGCTATGTCCTCAGCCTGAGTTGGGTGCTCGAGCGCCCGCGCCCGACCTTGTGGGTGTTTGGCATCACCCTGGCCTTGACAGCGGGTCTTTACGTGATCGTGCCCAAGGGCTTTTTCCCTTTGCAAGACACCGGTGCGGTGATGGTGATCACCGAAGCCCCGCCAGACACCGGTTTTTACGCCATGGCAGAGCGCCAGCAACAATTGGCGCAGGCCTATTTGCGCCATCCTCAGGTTCGGTCGGTGGCGTCTTTCATTGGCGTCGATGGTCAAAATCCGACCCTGCACCAGGGCCGCATGTTGATCGCCTTGGTGCCCAAAGCCGAGCGCGATGTGCCCTTGCCCGAATTGCTCAATCAGTTCGAGCGCGAGGCCGCCCAGTTGCCGGGCAGTAGGGCTTATGCCCAACCGGTGCAAGACCTCACTCTGGATGACAGGGTGGCGCGCACCCCATACAGCCTGTTGCTCAGTGGTCCCGACCTCGATGTCTTGTCCCTTTGGGCCGATCGCCTGATCGAGCGCCTGCAAGACGACCCGCGACTGGCCGATTTGGGAGGAGACCATCAGGCCCGGGGTTTGCAAGCCTACTTGCGCATCGACCGCGAGGCGGCTGCGCGCTTGGGGGTTTCGGTGGCCGCCATCGACCAGGCGCTCTACAGCGCTTATGGCCAAAGGCTGATCTCGACCATCTTCACCCAGAGCAACCAGTATCGGGTGGTGCTCGAAGCCGATCCCGACCGGCGGGGTGGGCCCGCCGACGTGTTGCGCCTGAAGGTGCCCAGCCTTTCGGGGGCACTGGTCAGCCTGGATTCGGTCGCCAGCATCGCCGAGGCACCCGCGCGCTTGCAAATCAACCATGTCAGCCAATACCCTGCAGTCACCCTTCATTTCAATCCCGCCGATGGCGTGGCCTTGGGAGATGCGGTGCATGCCATGCAAGACGCCCTACAGGCCTTGCGAGCAGACGGCATGCCCGCAAGCACCGAGGCCCGTTTCATGGGCGCTGCCTCGGCCTTCAGCGACTCCTTGACCCATACCTTGTGGCTGGTATTGGCGGCGGTGATCACCATGTACATCGTCCTGGGTGTGCTTTACGAGAGTTACATCCATCCGCTGACTATTTTGTCCACCTTGCCTTCGGCTGCGGTGGGCGCCTTGTTGGCCCTGTGGTTGTCGGGGCACGATCTTGGCCTGATGGCGGTGATCGGTATCATTTTGCTGATCGGCATCGTCAAGAAAAACGCCATCATGATGATCGATTTCGCACTCGATGCCGAGCGCGAGCAGGGCCTGTCGTCGCGCCAGGCGATCGAGCAGGCTTGCCGGATGCGTTTTCGCCCCATTTTGATGACGACTTTGTGTGCCTTGCTCGGTGCCTTGCCCCTCATGCTGAGCCAGGGCGTGGGCAGTGAGTTGCGCCAACCCCTGGGCATCACCCTGGTAGCGGGTTTGGCACTCAGCCAGTTGCTGACGCTGTACACGACACCCGTGATTTACCTGTTTTTTGCCCGCTGGCATCGCCCCGTCATGCCCTTGCATGACGAATCTCCACCATGAACGCGATGGGCCTGATCGGTGTCTTCATCGCGCGACCGGTGGCCACCACGTTGCTCACGCTGGGCTTGGCGCTGGCCGGCGTGCTGGCTTATTTTCAGTTACCGGTAGCACCTTTGCCCCAAGTGGCTTTTCCGACCATATCGGTCAACGCCAATTTGCCGGGTGCCAGCCCCGAAACCATGGCGGCCACGGTGGCGACGCCGCTTGAACGCGCCTTGGGTTCGATCGCCGGGGTGACCGAGATGACCTCGTTTTCGACTCAAAGCGGTACCCGGGTGACCTTGCAATTCGAACTCAGCCGTGACATCGACAGCGCCGCTCGCGATGTCTCCGCTGCCATTCAGGCGGCATTGCCCATGTTGCCCAGCGGCATGCCCTCGGCCCCCAGTTATCGCAAGGTGAATCCGGCCGATCAGCCGGTTCTGATCCTGTCGCTCACGTCCGAGGTCTTGGGGCGCGGCGAACTCTACGACATCGCTTCGACGTTGCTGGCCCAACGCCTGTCGCAAATCGAGGGGGTGGGGCAAGTCAATCTGGGGGGAGGTGCCTTGCCTGCGGTGCGCATCGAACTCGACCCCGATCGCTTGCTGGCCCAGGGCTTGTCGCTTGAAGATGTGAGGCTGGCGGTGGTGGCCCACCACGGCAACCGGCCCAAAGGCCAGCTCGATGATGGTCAACGCACCTGGCAGATCGAATCCAACGCCCAAGCTCGCAAGGCAGCCGATTTCGCCCCGCTGGTTCTGCGCTACCAAGATGGGCGTGCGGTGCGCCTGAGCGATGTGGCCGAGGTGCTCGACTCGGTGCAGGACATTCGGAACTACGGTGCGACCAATGGCAAACCGGCCATCACTTTGTTGCTGCAAAAACAACCCGAGGCCAATGTGCTGCAAGTGGTGGAGCGGGTGCGTGAGGTGTTGCCCACATTGATCGCCAGTTTGCCCGCGACGGTTGATTTGAGGATCGTGCTGGACCGCACCCCCAATTTGCGTGCTTCGATTTTCGAGATCCAGAAAGCCCTGGCCTTGTCCGTGGCCCTGGTCATTGTGGTGGTGGGACTTTTTTTGCGCCGCTTGCGTGCTGCGCTGATTCCCAGCGTTGCGGTGCCAGTTTCCTTGGCGGGTGCCTTTGGCGTGATGTATCTGTTGGGGTATAGCCTCAACAACCTGTCTCTCATGGCCCTGACCATCGCCACCGGTTTTGTGGTGGACGATGCCATCGTGGTGCTGGAGAATGTCACCCGCCGGCTGGAAAAGGGCGATACCCCTCGACAAGCCGCTTGGCGTGGCACACGCGACATTGCCGTCACGGTGATCATCATCAGTTTGTCGCTGATCGCAGCCTTCATCCCCATTTTGCTCATGGGCGGCGTGCTGGGTCGTTTGTTCGAAGAGTTTGCCGTCGTGCTGTGCGCCGCCATCCTGATCTCGATGGCGGTATCCCTGACCACCACCCCCATGATGTGTGCGATTTTGCTGCGTCCGCAGCCTCTCACCCCTCGGCGTCCCTCGCGCTGGCGGCGTTTTTATGCCCGCACGCTCGGTTGGAGTTTGCGTCATCCCTGGGTGCTTTGGTTGATGCTGTTGGCCGTCGTGGCGCTCAACGTCAACTTGTACCAAGTGATTCCCAAAGGTTTTTTCCCGCAACAAGACACGGGGCGTATTTTTGGTTCGATTCGGGCCGATCAGAGCAGTTCGTTTCAAATCATGCAAGAACGGCTCGATCGCTTCATCGACATCGTGCGCGCCGATCCGGCGGTGCAAGATGTCACCGGCTTCACCGGTGGTTTTCAGCGCAACTCGGCCTGGATGTCGATCAGCCTCAAACCTCGCGACGAGCGCGACGCCAGTGCAGACCAGGTGGTGGCTCGATTGCGCGCCCAGCTCGCGCGTGAGCCCGGAGCGCGCTTGTTCATGGTGCCTGGACAAGATCTGCGTTTCGGCGCCCGCACATCGAGCTCGCAATTTGAATACACCCTCAAGGCCGATGATCTGGAAGACCTCAAAACCTGGGGGCCGAGGATCCGTCAGACTTTGATGCGGCTCAAAGAGATTGAAGACGTCAGCACCGAATTCGAGGACCGGGGCTTGCAAACGGCCATGGTGATCGACCGCGAAGCGGTGGCCCGTCTGGGCCTGACCATGCGTGACATCAGCACCACTTTGCAAAATGCTTATGCCCAGCGCCAGGTCGGGGTCATCTACAACCCCCTCAACCAGTACCGGGTGGTGCTCGAAATGGCCCCTCGCTACTTGCAAGACGATCAGGCCTTGCGGCGCTTGCAGTTCATCAACAACCAGGGGCAACCGGTGCCGTTATCGGCATTTGCCCGCATCGAATTGAACCACACCGCGCTGGGCGTGGGGCACGACGGTGGCGTGCCTTCGGACACTTTCAGTTTCAATTTGGCACCGGGTGTATCGCTGTCGCAGGCGACCGAGGCTGTCCAGAAAGCGCTGGACGAATTGCGCATGCCGATCAGCGTGCGTGGCAGTTTCTCCGGGTCGGCGAGCGCCTTTCAGCGCTCGCTGGAATCGCAACCGTGGTTGATCCTGGCGGCGCTGGTCACGCTTTATTTGCTGTTGGGCATGCTTTATGAAAGCTTGCTGCATCCGCTGACCATTTTGTCGACCTTGCCATCGGCTGGGGTAGGGGCTTTGCTGGCCCTGCTGTTGACCCGCACCGAATTCAGTCTGATCGCCCTGATTGGCGTGATTTTGCTGATCGGGATCGTCAAAAAGAATGCGATCTTGATGATTGACTTGGCGCTCCAGCACCAGCGCGGGGGTGCGAGCGCGGCGCAAGCCATTTTGCGCGCTGCATTGCGCCGGGCCCGACCCATTTTCATGACCACTCTGGCGGCCATGCTGGGAGCTTTGCCGCTGGCATTGGGCACCGCCGAGGGCGCTGAGTTGCGCCAGCCCCTGGGCTTGTCGGTGCTGGGCGGTTTGTTCCTCAGTCAATGGCTCACGCTCTACACCACACCGGTGGTTTTCGTCACGGTGGATCGCTGGCGCCAGCGTTGGTTGGCGCGTGGGCAGGGGCGTTAACATCAAGGCCAACATGCACACCCGTTTTTCTTTCACTGCCCTGGCCACCCTGATCGCTTTGGCCTTGACCGCTTGCTCGCAGGTGCCCCCACTGCCCGATGCCCAGACCCCGGTGATCGAACGCTTTCGGCAGGCTCCAGCGGATCGCAGTGCCCAGGCCCTGAACGCGCCGGCGGCGCAAGCGCGCGACCCTTGGCCTTGGTGGACGCTGTTACAAGATCCTGAACTCAATCGCCTGCAAGACCAATTGCTCCAGGGCAGCCCCACTTTGCAAGTCTTGGCGGCCCAGACACGTCAAGCCCAGGCGGCTTTATCGGCGGCACAAGCCAGTTTGTGGCCCAGCCTGAACCTGAACGCCGCTGTCACTCGCAGTGCGAATCAATTGGCTGCAGTTCAAGGCACCAGTTACACCGTATCTGCACCGTTGACCTGGGAGGTCGATCTGTGGGGGCGCCTGGATGCGCAATCCCGATCGGCGCTGGCCAGCCTGGAGGCGACCCGTGACGATTGGGCTGCAGCCCGGCGTGCCGCTCAATCCACCCTGGTGCAAACCTACCTCGCTTT
>JACCDL010718569.1_pt1 | contig 10363 bp, 7 predicted proteins | sample 7441931 | NCBI WGS metagenome assembly JACCDL01 (sample SAMN15323437, study PRJNA562643) | freshwater metagenome | isolation source: river surface water | place: USA:Blue River Watershed | collected 2017-08-16 | reverse complement strand
GGGACGATGTCGCCGACGGCGACGACGTCGAAGGTCGTGCCGAGGTGGCCCTGTTCGACGAGGGCGCGGAAGACGAGACGGCCGATGCGGCCGAATCCGTTGATAGCTACTTTGGTGGCCATGGTATGGTGTGTGAGAAAGGATGGAGGACGGACGTGAAAGGGATGAAAAAGGCCCTGCCGCCCCGCATTGGCAAGCGAGAATGCGAATCAGGCCCCGGCGGACCAGACGGCGGCGCCCAAAGGCGGCAGTATCACGTGACCCCTCTCGATCCGCGGCACCGGACCAGGGGCATGCAGGCAGGAGGGGAACGGCGAGACCACCACGGGCGTCCAATCCCCGGTCCGCGGCAGGACGAGCGTCACCTCGCGTTCGTGGGGGTTACAGGCCATGAGCACCCGGGCGGGGCCGAGCTGTCCGTCGGCGTTGAGGACGGCGACGAAGGCTTCCCCTCCCTGCTGGTGGGTGACCTGCATCCAGCCCGGCGACACGGCCGAGCGGGGTCGCAGGCCCGCGCCGGCCGCCGAGAGGCGGAAGCCGACCAGACGGGCGACGAATTCGTGCTCGGACCGGAAACGTTCGAGCCGGACCGGGTCGAGGCGGTTCAGGTCGCCCCGTCGCCAGGTGTTGCTCACGCCGCGCTTGGTCGCGAGGAAATCCTGGCCGGCGCAGAGCATCGGCACGCCCGCGGAGCAGAGCAGGATGACGTGCATGAGGCGCGTGCGCAGGACGTCGCGAGGAGCCGGATCGAGGGCGTCGGCGCCCGCGCGTTCGGTGATCCGGTCCAGCCAGGCCATATCGTCGTGCGACTGCGCATAGCGCAGGCGCGCGGAAGGCCGGAAGGCGCACGCCGCGACGTGATGGAGGAGGTCCGCCGCCTTCGCGTGACCGCGGACGTAGGAAGGCAGGAACTCGCGGAAGGCGTCGTCCCAGCTCGTCCAGGTCGTGTGATCGAGGTCGCGCGCGGTGTGCCCGCGGAAGCTCCACGGTTCGGCGATGAGGATCTTATGCGGGGCGCGGAAACGGAAGTCGGCCTCGATCTCGCGCAACAGCGGCGTGCCCAACAGCTCCGCGAGGTCGAGCCGGACGCCGTCGACGCCGAGAACCTCGGTCCAGTGACGCAGCGCGGCGTGGACGAGCCGCTTGAACATCGGCGCCTCGGCGCGGACATCGTTGCCGCAGCCGCTCCAGTTGGTGAGTCTGCCCTGCGGGTCGACGCGGTAGTAATACGGGGCGTCGATCGCGCCGAGGCCGTTGGGCGAGCCGAAATGGTTGAGCACGACGTCCATGATCACGGCGAGGCCGGCCTCATGGCAGGCGCGCACGAGGTCGCGGAACTCCTCCATCGCGACGACGCCCGGGGCGGAGGCGTAGGAGTTCGCGACGCCGAAAGCGCTCACGGGCATGTAGCCCCAATGATATTCGTCGGTCGCATCATGCTCGAACTCGGCGCACGGCAGCAGTTCGAGGGCGTTGACGCCGAGAGCGCGAAGGTAGTTGCCCTTCGTTCGCACAAAGCGGGCGAGGTCGCGATAACCGCCCGCCGACGTCGCGCCGTCGGCGAGGCCGAGCAGGTCCCGCAGATGGCCTTCGAGGATCACGAGATCCTCGACCGGCGGCGGGACGAAGCCGTCATCGAAGGGCCGGAGGGCGTCGGGGCCGACCACGAGGCCGGCGGCCTGCCGGGGACCGACGACGGCGCGGGCCCACGGATCGACGATGTGCGTGCCGCCGAAACGTTCGCCGGTTGCGTCATCCTCGGGCGAGGCGACCTGCAACCAGTAATGGGCGCCGCTGAGATTCTCCGGCCATGCAGCCGACCACGCGCCCTGGCCTTCGGGCTTTAGCATCAGCGGATGCGAGCCGCCGCTGGCCGGATGCCGCCAGATGACTTCGACCGAGCGGGCGCGCGGAGCGAAGACGCGGAACAGCGTCGAACGCGCGCTGACCGTCGCACCGAAGCCGCCGGCCGGCTCAAGCACGTCCAGCGGCTCCGAGGCCAGGATGTCGCCGAGTTCGAGCAGTTCCGGAGTCTCGAAAACCATGCGCACCGGCACGGCGGCCGGATCGACGTCGGCCGCATGGAAGCGGAAGACATGTCGGTCGGTGCGGCGACGGGAGACGACGAGGTTGCGGTGATTAGCCTCGTCGCGACGGACGTTATCGGCGTCGTGCGGCGGCTCGACCCAGCGGTCGCCGGCGCGGAGGAACTTGAAGACGGTCTCGTCAGCCTCGCCGAGGACTTCCGCGAGGTCCGCGGCGAGCTCGAAGCCTTCGGCGCCGGCCACGCAGACCGGACGCAGCTGCCAGCGCTCCATGCCGACGGCGCGGCCCCAGTCGTTGAAGGGCCCGACCACGCTGACGGAACCGTCCGCGGCCTCCGGACAAAGCGCCTTCCAGAAAAAGAAATGGACGCGCCCGCCCTCGATCCAGTGCCCCGCACGCAGGGCCCATGTGCGGACGTCGGCCGGCTCGAGCAAGGTCAGCCGGGCCGGCGGATTCAGCGTGAGCGGCGGGAGCCCCGGACCAGTCCAGTCGCGCGTGAGCGCGACCAACCCGGAGACCTTCGTCTCCCAGCGGGCGCTGGCCAGTTCACGCGTCATGCTCCCAACAGGAAGGGCGGAAAAATAAATTGGCGAGCAAAAGCGGGCTTCCCTCCCGGCCGTCGTCCGCCCACGATGCGCGCGTGGATATCAGCGTACTAGTGAGCGACTGGGAGGGTCACCGCCTCCTGGATTCCGGCGACGGCTTCAAGCTCGAGGAGATCGGCGGCGTCCGCATGATCCGGAGCGAACCCAAGGCCTGGTGGAGCAAGTCCCTGCCCGCCGCCGAGTGGGCCCGCGCGGTCGCCGAACACGAAGAAGGCGGCCGCGAAGGACGCTGGAAGCTGAAGGGCAACTGTCCCAAGGAATGGGAGACCAAGCTGGGCAAGCTCCGCTTCCAGCTGCGGTTCATGGATAATTCCAAGCAGTTCGGCGTCTTCGCCGAACAATCCCCGCACTGGAAATGGGTCGCCGAGCGCCCGCAGAAACTCGAACCGCGCCCCCGCCTGCTCAATCTTTTCGGCTACACCGGCGCGGCCTCGCTCAACGCCGCCCAAGCCGGCTGGCACGTCACCCACGTCGACGCCTCCAAGCCCGCCGTGGCCTGGGGCCGCCGTAACCAAGAGCTCTCCGGCCTGGCCCAGGAGCCGATCCGCTGGATCATCGAGGACGCGATGACGTTCGTGAAGCGCGAGGTCAAACGCGGCAATCAGTACGAAGCCATCATGCTTGACCCGCCCGCCTTCGGCCGCGGCCCGACGGGCGAGTTCTGGAAGGTCGAACGCGACCTCGCCCCCCTGCTCCGCGCCTGCCGCGAACTGCTCTCCCCGCAGGCGCAGTTCATGATCCTGACGGTCTACACCATCGACGCCTCCTCCATCCTCTGCCACAACCTGCTCGAAGACGTCACCCGCGGCCTCGGCGGCCAGGTCGATATCGGCGAACTCGCCCTGAAACAGGAGAATAACGGGCGCCTGCTCCCCCTGTCCCTCTGGGGTCGCTGGACCGCCTGCAAAAAGGCCTGATTCGACCCGCGGGGTTCAATCTGGGCGGTTTGCTTTAATTGGTTTCCAAACCATAGGTTAACGCATCTAAATGCACGCGTGAGCCTAGTCCCCGACCAAGCTACTTTCCGCCAGTTGGCCCAGCAGTCCGACCTCATCCCGGTGTGCCTGGACCTGATGGCCGACCTGGAGACCCCGGTCTCGGTCTACGCCCGCCTCCGCGCCCTCGGCTCACCCTTCCTGTTCGAGTCCGTCACGGGGGGCGACAAACTCGGTCGCTACAGCTTCTGCGGCGCCGCGCCGGCCCTCACCTTGACCGCCTGGGAAGACCGCACCGAGATCGTCCGTCGCGACGGCTCCAAGGAGACCGTCCCCACGCCGGCGGATCCGCTTTCGCTGGTGAAGAAGGAACTCTCCGGCCTGCGCGTGGCCAAGGTGCCCGGGCTGCCCCCGTTCGTCGGCGGCATGGTCGGCATGGTCGGCTACGAATACGTCCACCGCATCGAACCGACCGTCCCGAAGCCCGCCAAGGACCCGGCCGGTACGCCATTGCTCCACTTCATGCTGGTCGACCGCGTCGTCGCCTTCGACAACGCCCGCCAGACCCTCCGCCTCATCGTCAACGCCCGCGTGAAGTCGCCGGCAGACGCCGACGCCGCCTGGGCCGCCGCCAAGCAGGAACTCGAAGCCCTGCGCGCCGTGGTCACCGGACCGCGCGCCGCCGTGGCCGCCGAACTCCCGGCCGCCGCCGAGCTCGCCTCGGGCAAGGCCAACTTCGGCCAGGCCGACTTCGAAGCCGCCATCCGTCGCACCCAGGAATACGTCCGCGCCGGCGACTGCGTGCAGGTCGTGCTCTCGCGCCGCACCGACGTCGCCTTCAAGGGTGACCCGCTCGACCTCTACCGCGTGCTGCGCCACGTGAACCCGTCGCCTTACATGTTCGTCCTGGAGACGGGCCGCGGTTTCGACGTCGTCGGCGCCTCGCCCGAAGTGAACGTCCGCCTCACCGGCCGCCTCTGCGAGATCCGCCCGATCGCCGGCACGCGTCCGCGCGGCGTCGACGAAGCCGCCGACCGACAGCTCGAAGCCGAACTGCTCGCCGACCCGAAGGAACGCTCCGAGCACCTGATGCTCGTCGACCTCGCGCGCAATGACCTCGGCCGTGTCTGCGTGCCCGGCTCCGTCAAGGTCCCCGACTATGCGATCGTGGAACGCTATTCCCACGTGATGCACATCGTCTCGCAGGTCGAAGGCCAGCTCGCCCCCGAGAAGGACGCGTTCGACCTCTTCCGCGCCACGTTCCCGGCCGGCACCCTTTCCGGCGCGCCCAAGGTGCGCGCCATGCAGGTCATCTCCGAACTCGAAGGCGAACGCCGCGGCGTCTACGGCGGCGCCGTCGGTTACTTCGGCTTCGATGGCGGCCATGACTCCTGCATCGTGATCCGCACCGCCTCGCTCCGCGCCGGCGTGGCCAGCATCCAGGCCGGCGCCGGGGTCGTCGCCGACTCCGTCCCGACCTCCGAATACGAAGAGACCATCAACAAATCCAAGAGCGTCCTGCGCGCCCTCGGACTCGCCGCCGGCCTGCGCTCCTGAGAAGTCCCCCTGTGCCTAAGTCCAAACCCAAGAAAAGCGCCGCCCCGAAGGCCAAGCCTTCGACGAAAGCCGCTGAAAGGGGACGGACGAAGAAGCCGATCGAGACCAAGTCGGCGGAAGAGCCGAAGAAGCTGCCGGTCCCGCCGAAGAAGCCCGTCGCAGCAAAGCCCGAGCTGCCGCCGAAAAAACCCGCGCGCCCGGCACTCAAGGTTCGCCCTACCCCCACCCCTACCCCCACCCCTTCCCCTGCCCCTGATACGGATACCGATCCCACCGAACCCGGCCTGCCGTGGGAGGAACTGTCCACGGAAGAACGGTCGCCGATCCGTTACTACCTCGATCAGATCGGCAAGACGCCGCTGCTGACGCTCGAACAGGAGACCGCCCTCGCGCGTCGCGTGCTCAAAGGCGACGAAGCCGCGCGCCAGCAGATGATCCAGGCTAACCTCCGCCTGGTCGTACGCATCGCCAAGGACTACGATAATTTCGGCCTGTCGCTGATGGACCTGATCAGCGAAGGCAACTTCGGCCTCATCAAGGCTGTCGAGCGCTTCGACCCCGACAAGGGCGGGAAGCTCAGCACCTACGCGTCTTGGTGGATCAAACAGGCCATCAAGCGGGCGCTGGCGACGAGCGGGAAGACGATCCGCCTGCCGGTGCACATGGTCGACCGCATCTCCCAGATGCGCCGCGTCACCAACCAGCTCGCCGCCGAACTCGGACGCGAGCCGCACAACGAAGAGATCGCGATGGCGATGGAGATCCCGCTCGCGAAAGTCGTCCATATGAAATCGGTCGCGAACCGCGCGGCCTCGCTCGACCAGCCCGTCGGCGAAGAAGGCGACGCCACCTTGGGCGACCTGGTCAAGGACGAGTCGGAGCGTACGCCCTTCGAGACGCTGCGCGGCAAGTCCGACAACGATGAGATCGGCGAGATGCTCGCCGCCCTCGAGCCTCGCGAGGCCGAGATCCTGACGCACCGTTTCGGGCTGAACGGCGAAAGCCCGCTCACCCTCGAGGAGGTCGGCGAGCGCTTCAAGCTCACCCGCGAACGCGTCCGTCAGCTCCAGCAGTCCGCCCTGATGCAACTTCGTCGCATCATGACCGAGCGTCAGAAGCTGCTGACCCCGGAAGACGTCCGGAAGAACCAACTCGCCGCGGCCCGCTCCGAAGTGCTCGGCGAATTCTTCCGCTCCAAGGGCATCAACCCGTCTCCGACCAAGGCCCGGAGCGACCGCGAAGGCCTCTGACCTGCCTGTTTTTGGCAGGCCGTGCCTAAGTTAGCCCTCCGGTCCTGAGGTTTTTGACCATCCTCCCGTCGTCCTCGGGATGGCAGGGGTCTTGCTTACTTCTAGGCATGATCCTGTCCGACTACAAAGGGGCTGACCTCTTCGACGAACTCGTCGATGAGCACGGCAAGATTCGTCCCTACTACCGCGGCGTGGCCGATAAACTCTCGGGGCTCGGCCACGAAGAACTCAACCAGAAGCTTCGCAGCCTCGAGCTGCTGTTCCTGAAGCAAGGCATCACCTTCACGGTCTACGGCGATGACAAGGGGACGGAGCGGGTCTTCCCCTTCGACCCTTTCCCGCGGGTCATCCCGGCGGGCGAATGGGAGCAGATCGAGGCCGGCCTGGTGCAGCGCATCACCGCCCTGAACCTCTTCCTCTACGACGTCTACCACGAGCAGCGTATCATCAAGGATGGCGTGATCCCGCCGGAGGTCGTCTTCGGGGCTTCCCACTATCGCCCGGAGTTCGTGGGTGTGTCGGTGCCCAAGGACGCCTACATCCACGTCTGCGGGACGGACCTGATCCGCGACCGCGACGGGCGCTACCTCGTCCTCGAGGACAACGGCCGCTGCCCTTCCGGGGTCTCTTACGTGCTCGAGAACCGCGCCGCGATGAAGCGCGTCTTCCCCCAGCTCTTCGGCGCCAGCGGCGTGCGCCCGGTCGACACCTATCCTGCCGACCTCCTCGCCACGCTCCGGCACGTCGCCCCGCGCGAGAACCCGAACCCGAACGTGGTGCTGCTCACTCCGGGCGTGCACAACAGCGCCTACTTCGAGCACTCCTTCCTGGCCCGCCAGATGAGCATCGAGATCGTCGAGGGCCGCGACCTCATCGCCCTTGACGGCTTCGTCTACATGCGGACCACCCGCGGCCTGCGCCAGGTCGACGTCATCTATCGCCGCATCGACGACGACTTCCTTGACCCGCAGGTCTTCCGCAAAGATTCCTGCCTCGGCGTCCCGGGCCTGGTCGACGCCGTCCGGCGTGGCAACGTGGCCCTGGCCAACGCGATCGGCACGGGCGTGGCCGACGACAAGGTCACCTACGCCTACGTGCCGGACATGATCCGCTATTACCTCTGCCAGGAGCCGATCCTCGACCAGGTCCCGACCTACCTCGCTTGGCGCGACACCGACAAGAAATACATCCTCGAGAACCTGCCCAAGCTCGTCGTGAAGGCCGCCAACGAAAGCGGCGGCTACGGCATGCTCATCGGACCGGTCGCGAGCCAGGCCCAGTTGGCCGAGTTCCACGACAAGGTCTCCCGCCATCCGCGTAATTACATCGCCCAGCCCGTGGTCAATTTCTCCCAGCACCCCACCCTCGTGGACGGAGGCCTCGAAGGAAGGCACGTCGACCTGCGACCGTTCGTGCTCTGGGGCGACACGGTCAAGGTGCTCCCCGGCGGCCTCACCCGCGTCGCCCTCACCCGCGGCTCGCTCGTGGTCAACTCGTCGCAGGGCGGCGGCAGCAAAGACACCTGGGTCCTCGCGGCCTGACCTACGACGATGATGCTCTCAAGGGTCGCCGACCACCAATACTGGATGGCCCGTCAGATGGAACGGGCCGAGAACCTGGCGCGTCTCGTCCGCGTCTCGGAAGAGATGCTGCTCGACGACGAGACCCTCGGCCGAGGGAGTGCGCACGAATACTGGACGCCGGTCCTGGCGGCCACCGCGATGGAGGGGGCCTTCCGCTCTCTCTACCCGAACCCGCAGATCGGTGACGTGGCCCGCTTCCTGACGCTCGACCTGCGCAATCCCGACTCGATCCTATCCTGCATCCGGCAGGCCCGCGAGAACGCCCGCTCGGTCCGCGACAAGATCTCCGACGAGATGTGGTCGGAGATCAACGCGCTCAACCTCTTCGTGACCTCGCCCGAGGGCCTCCAGTTGCTCGAACGGTTCCCCCAGGCCTACTATGAGAAGATCATCTCGTCCTCGATGCTCTTCGACGGCATCACCGACGCGACGCTCACCCGCGACGAGGGGTGGAACTTCCTGCAGCTTGGCCGTCTCCTCGAGCGGGCCGACATGACGAGCCGCTTCCTCGACATCCGCTCCCAGACGCCGTCGTCAGCCGGAGATTCAGCCCTGGAATCCCTGCAATGGGGCGCGGTCCTGCGCGCTTGCAGCGCCCACGCCGGCTACCGCCGGGTCCATGGCGGCGAAATCAGCGTCGAAGGGGTGGTCGACCTGCTCTTGTTCTCCAATGAGTTCCCCCGCTCGGTCCGCCACTGCATCCGGCGGGCTGACGAAGTGCTCCATGACATCTCCGGGACGCCGACCGGCCGCTATTCCAACCCTTGCGAGAAGATCACTGGCGCCCTGCTCGCCCGGCTGAGCTTCGCCGGTCCGCCGGAAGTGATGGCGAGGGGTCTCCATGCCTACATCGACGAACTACAATTGCAGCTGAACGCCGCCGGACAGGCGGTCTTCGAGAGTTACGTGCTCCTGCCCGGCGAGGTGGATCGCCACTTCCCCCGCGGGACCCGCCCGGAGTCGCTCTCCGACTGGCAGCGCGAACAGCAGCAGCAACAGTAAGGCGCGCCGCGACCATGAAGCTCCGCATCCTGCACCGCACCGAATACCGCTACGCCCTGCCCGTCCGCAACAATACCAACGAACTCCGCGTCACGCCGCTCACGAATCTCCGCCAGAAGCTCGGCCTGCACCTGGTGCGCGTGCTGCCGGCCGTCCGGATGCGCCGCTATCCGGACCTCTACCGTAATCCGGTCCACCTCTTCGAGGTAGAGGAACCCCACAAAGAGCTCGTGATCGATGTCTCCAGCGTGGTCGAGACCCTCGCGTCGCCCGTTTCGGCCATCCCGACCGACATCCCGCTGACGGCGGTGCGGGCCGAAGACGTGATCGAAAGCTTCCAGCCCTATCTCCTTTCCGACGGACCCGTACGCATCACGCCGGCGATCTGGCGAGCCGCGGTGGACGTCGAAAAAGACCGCGGTGACGTGTTCTCGGTGATCATCGGGCTCATGGACTACATCCCTGCCACCTGTCGGTACGTGCCCGGGGCGACGCATATCGGCACGAATACCGAGGAATTCTTCGCCAAGCCACAAGGGGTCTGCCAGGACTACGCCCATCTGCTCCTGGCCCTGTGCCGCTCCATCGGCATCCCGGCCCGTTATGTCTGCGGTTATGTCTACGATGCCAAGCGCGGGGATGTCATCGGCAGCCACGCCTCCCATGCCTGGAGCGAGGTCTGGCTACCGGGCTATGGCTGGCTGGGGGTCGATCCGACGAACCGGAAGGTCATCCATGAGGCCTACGTGGCTTCGGCCGTGGGGCGCGATTATCGCGACGCCACCCCCGTCAGCGGCAGTTATTGGGGCGGCGGTGACCGCGAGATGCGGGTCACCGTGCACGTCGAAGCGAAATAAGCCGGTTGATCGGGATGCTCGGACAACAAAAAGGGCCCCGTCGCCGGGGCCCTTAGGTCAGCCTCTAATCCGAAGATTAGAAGTTGTAGCGGACGGTGACGGAGACTTCTTCGTCGGCGCCGTTGGCGTCAGCGAGAGAAACAGCGACCTGGTACTTCGAGTTCACGTTGTAGGCGAGCTCGTAGACGAAGGAGTCGGTGTTGTTGGAACCGCCGTCCTGGGACCAGACGATGCGGCCTTCGAGACCAGCGACGACCTCGTTCAGGGAGCGACGAGCGACGATACCGAAGCCATCGTTGGAGCCGAGGAAGGCGGTGGCGTCGATACCGGCGGCGACGTTCTTGAAGAGGTAACCGACAGCGACTTCGTCAGAACCTTCGGCGTTAAGACCGGCCTGGGCACCAACCCAGACGTTCGAGGAGCCGACGAGGGCTTCCACGGAGACGGAGTAGCCGTTGTCGCCAGCGTCAGCGTCGGTGTTGTAGCTGAGACCAGCGCGGTTGTAGGAGAGACCAGCGGCAGCGGCGC
>JACCDL011444762.1_pt1 | contig 10364 bp, 10 predicted proteins | sample 7441931 | NCBI WGS metagenome assembly JACCDL01 (sample SAMN15323437, study PRJNA562643) | freshwater metagenome | isolation source: river surface water | place: USA:Blue River Watershed | collected 2017-08-16 | reverse complement strand
GGCAATGGCATGGCTGCCGGAATCTGGCGCTGGATGGGCTGAGCCGCGGCGCGGGTCGCTAAGCCCGCGCTTCCGCCACGCCCGCGCTGTTGTGACGCAGGGCCTTCAGCACCGTATCGACGATATGCGGCGCATTGAGGCCGGCTTCGTCATACTGCTTGTCCGGCGCGTCGTGGTCCTGGAAGACATCGGGCAGGCGCAGGGTGCGGATCTTCAACCCAGCGTCGGTCAGGCCTTCGTCACTGGCCATGGTCAGGACATGGGCGCCGAGCCCGCCGATCGCGCCTTCTTCCACCGTCACGATCACTTCGTGACTGGCCATCAGGCGGCGGATCAGCTCGGTATCGAGCGGCTTAGCGAAACGCAGGTCTGCTACTGTCGTGGACAGGCCCTTGGCCTCTAGTGCATCGGCCGCCTTCAGCGCTTCGGCGAGGCGGGTGCCGAGTGACAGCAGCGCCACCTTGGTGCCTTCGCGTACCACCCGGCCCTTGCCGATCTCCAGCTGCTGCGGAATTTCTGGCAAGGCTATGCCGATGCCGTTGCCGCGCGGATAGCGGAAGGCGATCGGGCCGCTATCATGGAGCGCGGCGGTATAGGTCATGTGGACCAGCTCCGCCTCGTCAGCCGCGGCCATCACCACCATGTTGGGCAGGGTGGCAAGATAGGTGATGTCGAACGAACCGGCATGGGTCGCGCCGTCCGCGCCGACCAGCCCGGCGCGGTCAATGGCGAAGCGAACCGGCAGGTTCTGGATCGCGACGTCGTGGACCACCTGGTCGAAGGCGCGCTGCAGGAAGGTGGAATAAATCGCGGCAAAGGGCCGCATACCTTGCGCAGCGAGGCCGGCGGCAAAGGTTACCGCGTGTTGTTCGGCAATGCCCACATCAAAGCTGCGGTCCGGGTGGGCCTTGGCGAACTTGTCGACACCGGTGCCGCTGGGCATGGCCGCGGTGATCGCGCAGATCTTGGGGTCACTCTCGGCCAATTTGGCCAGCGTTTCACCAAAGACGTTCTGGTAAGCGGGGGCCTTGGCCGGAGCCTTGACCTGTTCGCCGGTGATCACATCGAACTTCTGGACGCCGTGGTACTTGTCGGCGCTGGCTTCGGCGGGCGCATAGCCCTTGCCCTTTTGCGTCACGACATGGATCAGGCACGGGCCCTCGGCGGCATCGCGGACATTCTCCAGCACCGGGATCAGATGGTCGAGGTTATGCCCGTCAACCGGGCCGACGTAGTAAAAGCCCAGCTCTTCAAACAGCGTCCCGCCCATAGCCATGCCGCGGGCGAACTCGTCGGTCTTCTTGGCGGCGCGGTGCAGCGGCTCAGGCAGCTTGCGCGAGATCTTTCGCGCCACTTCGCGCAGTTCCAGGAATGGACGCGAAGAGACGATCTTGGCCAGATAGGCTGACAGCCCGCCCACCGGCGGCGCGATCGACATGTCGTTGTCATTGAGGATCACCACCAGCCGGTTGCCGGCATCGGTGGCGTTGTTCATCGCCTCATAGGCCATGCCCGCGCTCATCGCGCCGTCACCGATCACGGCAATGCCCTTGCCCGGCTGGCCTTGCAGCTTGTTGGCAATGGCGAAACCCAAAGCGGCCGAGATCGAGGTGGAACTGTGCGCTGCGCCGAAGGGATCGTACTCGCTCTCGCTGCGCTTGGTGAAGCCGGACAGGCCCCCGCCCTGCCGCAGGGTGCGGATGCGATCCCGCCGCCCGGTCAGGATCTTGTGCGGATAGGCCTGGTGGCCCACGTCCCAGATCAGCTTGTCATCGGGCGTGTTGAACACATAGTGGATCGCCACGGTCAGCTCGACCACGCCCAGACCTGAACCCAGATGGCCACCGGTGCTGCCAACGGCACTGATCATTTCGCTGCGCAGTTCATCCGCCAACTGGCGCAGCTGCTCGGGCGCAAGCTTGCGCAGATCGGCCGGAACATCAACGGTATCCAGCAATGGCGTGACGGGTGGCTGACTCATCTAAAGGGCCTTACACGCTTGGGTTAGTGGTGTCGATTGAGACTATCGGGCAGGCCCGGTGACCTGTGCAGGGGATCAACTGCAGCGTTCACAAACCCCGCGCAGCTCAACCACTGGGCGAATGTCGGCAAAGCCTGAGGTGCGCGCGGCCTCAACCAGCGATCCAGTCAACTTGTCATCATCAATGTGCACCGCACGGCCGCAGACATCGCAGATCAGGAAGATGCAATCGTGCCGGCAACCAGGATGGCTATTGGCGATATAGGCATTGGCGCTCTCGACCCGGCGGGCAAGGTTGGTTTTCACGAACAGGTCGAGGATTCGGTAGACCGAGTTTGCCGCCACCCGCTTGCCGCGTTCCCGGGAGACATTTTCGGCAATGTCATAGGCCGAGGCCGGGCGGTCCTGCGCAGCAAGGGCGTGGAACACCTCGGCGCGCATGTCGGTCCACTGTTCGCCAGCCTCAATCAGCGCGCCGCGGGCGGCCTCGATCAGGCCGGGGCCGGAATGTTCGTCGTGGTGGTGATGTCCTGCCATGACGGCAATATAGGGACAGGTTAGCCGCGGGTGAAGTCCGCCTTGTAGAAACCGGGGAAACGCTTCTTCAGCGCCGCAACCTTGGCGACATCCCAGTACAGGATGTAGGGATGGCGGGGGTTCTTGGCCATAAAGTCCTGGTGGTAGGCTTCGGCCGGGTAGAACTTGCGGTAGCTTTCGATGCCGGTGACGATCGGGCGTTGCCAGATGCCCGAAGCCTTCATCTGCGCGAGATAGGCGGCAGCGACCTGGCGCTGCTCATCATTGGTGGGCACCAGTGCGGCCCGATACTGGGTGCCTTCATCCGGCCCCTGCCGGTTCTTGAGCGTGGGGTCGGCAATCACCGAAAAGAAGATCCGCACCAGCTGGTCATAACGGACCACGGCGGGGTCATAGGTGACCTGAACAGATTCGGCATGCCCCGTATCGCCGTCGCCAACGCGTTCGTAAACGGCCGTCGCGGCATTGCCGCCGTGATACCCCGTCAGCACGCTTTTCACGCCCAGGACATGGCTGAAAACCGCTTCCACCCCCCAGAAACAGCCGCCGGCGAAGACCGCCGTTTTCAGCCCTGGCGCTTCCTTGGCCTGGCGCGTAGCGGCAGGGGCCAGAACATCGACCTCGGCTGCGTTTGCCGGGGTTTGCAGGCTAAGAACAGCCAATGTCAAAATCGCGAGGAAGGAGAACCTTCGCTTCACCGGGTGCGGTCCGGCAGTGGCGCAGCCGCCTCTGCCTTGGGGATGACCTTGCCCGAGATGCCGTCTTCGCTTTGCGCCCAAATCGAACCGACCAGCAGCACGGCGCCCAACAGGAAGCCAATGCCAAAAGAGCGGAATAGGTCGGACTTGAACAGGTCCATCGGGGAAATCCGGATGCGAAGATTAGCTGTGGCGTTTCACTGCCGATTTTTTCCTTACTTCCAAGTGAATAAGTTGCCGGTCCGCCAGCTCGCGCGGCAGAACGACAATCCCTTGCGGTGAATTGTGGAACTCAGTGGCGGAAGTGCCGCATCCCGGTAAACACCATCGCCAGTCCAGCCTCATCAGCCGCGGCGATGACTTCTTCGTCGCGAATCGATCCGCCCGGTTGGATCACGGCGGTTGCACCAGCTTCTGCCGCGGCCAGCAGACCATCGGCAAACGGGAAGAAGGCATCCGAGGCAACGGCGCTGCCAACTGCGCGGCTCTGCGCCCAGCCGAACTTCTCGGCGGCCTCGGCGGCCTTCATGGCAGCGATCCGCGAACTGTCGCGGCGGTTCATCTGGCCGGCGCCAATCCCTGCGGTGATCCCATCCTTGGCATAGACGATCGCGTTCGATTTGACGTGGCGGGCCACGGTCCAGGCAAACAGGGAGTCCTTCAGTTCCTGTTCGGTTGGCGCGCGCTTGGTCACGACCTTCAGATCATCGCGGCCGATCGCGCCATTGTCGCGGCTCTGGACTAGCAGGCCGCCAGTGATCGGCTTGACCATCAGGCCGCCGCGGCGCGGATCGGGCAGGTCACCGGTCAGCAACAGCCGCAGGTTCTTCTTCCTGGCGAAAGCGGCGATCGCGGCCTCATCGGCATCGGGGGCAACGACAACTTCGGTGAAGATCTGGCAGATGGCTTCGGCCGTCGCGCCGTCTAGCGGCCGATTGACCGCGACGATCCCGCCAAAGGCCGAAACGTCATCGCATTGCAGCGCGCCAGTCCAGGCTTCAAGCAAGCTGGAGCCTTGCGCCACGCCGCAGGGATTGGCGTGCTTGACGATCACCACAGCCGGGTCTTGGCCACGGAATTCGGCGGCCAGTTCCAATGCGGCGTCGGCGTCATTGTAATTGTTGTAGGACAGTTCCTTGCCTTGCACCTGCCGGGCCTGGGCAATCCCCTGCCCATGCGGCCCGCGCGGCACATAGAGCGCAGCCCGCTGGTGCGGGTTTTCGCCATAGCGAAGTTCTTCCACCCGCTTGCCGATTACGGCCAGGGTTTCCGGGAAGACCTGCTGCTGATCGGCAAAGGCGAACCACTGGCTGATCATCGAGTCATAGGCGGCGGTTGCGGCATAGGCCCGCGCGGCCATCAGGCGGCGGAAATCATAGGACGTCGCGCCATCGTTGGCCTCAAGTTCCGCCAGCAAGCCGGCGTAGTCTGCCGGGTCGGTCACAATGGTAACATAGGCGTGGTTCTTGGCCGCCGAGCGGACCATGGACGGGCCGCCGATGTCGATATTCTCGATGATCTCGTCGCGATCGGCACCCTTCGCCACAGTTGCTTCGAAGGGATAGAGGTTGACCACGACCAGGTCGATTGCGCCGATCTCATGCTCGGCCATTGCCCGGGCGTGCTCTGGGTTGTCGCGCACCGCCAGCAGCCCGCCGTGGACCTTGGGGTGGAGCGTCTTGACCCGGCCGTCCATCATCTCGGGAAAACCGGTCAGGTCCGAGATATCCTTCACTGTCAGCCCTGCATCACGCAGCGCCTTGGCCGTGCCGCCGGTTGAAACCAGTTCAACGCCGCGTGCGGCAAGCACCTTGCCCAGGTCCACCAGTCCGGCCTTGTCGGACACCGAAAGCAGCGCCCGGCGGATCGTCACAGCAGTCATTTTCAATGCTATCCCATCTTCTTCAGCAGCCAGGCAAAGTTGCCGCCGCCGCGTGATACCAGGCCCTGCAGGACCAGTTGCTGGATTGGCTGGGGCCGACCCTGGCCGTCCGCCCAGATACTTTCTTCAACCGTTACCTGACCACCCGCCCGGAACTGCCAGTAGGAGCCATCAGGAAGGGCAAGTCCCGCACCTTGGCCGTCCTCGCTGATCCGTGCCGTTATGCCCGGCCCAAGGTGGAAGCGGATTGCAAAGGCGACCTTGCCGCTCTTGGCCTTGCCGCCAGCGGGGATCAGCAAGTCCTCGCCCCGCAGCTCCGTGCCCTCGTCGCGCAGGATCAGGATGCGCCGGTGGGTCAGGCCGTAGCGGGCCACGTAGCCATTGTGGCTGGCCTCAAGCCGCGTCGCCCCGGAGAGCTTTTCGCCAGCGATGGTGCGGCGATCGACCTCAACCTCGGAAACGCCGCTGCCAATCCGGCCATTGATCAGGATTGCCGTGGAATTGACGTCATCGAGAACCAGCGTGGAATGCGCGGCGGTGGCGCGCAGGCCCTGCTCCAGCCGGACCGGGATGATACCCCCCGCGCAGGCCGCGCCGCCGCAATTGACCACGATCCGCTGCCCCTGGTGTGAAAGCTCAAAGGCCAGAGTTGATGCGCAGCCTGATCGGGTGTGCTTGGCCAGTGGTGGCGGGGCGGCATCAAATTGCAGAATCGACTTCTGGGCGACAACCCGCTGATAGCCCCACTGGCGGACATCGCGCAGCGGCCGCGTCCGCACGCCGGAGGCCGCGATCAGAGCGTTTAGATCTGCCGCGTCCACCGCCCAGCCACCTTGCCAGGAACCGAGTGAGCCATCGCCGTGAGTCAAGGCCAGCAAGGGCGGCACCAACAAGGCCAGGATCGCTTCCAGCGCAGCCGGCGGTTCGCGCCGCACCGCGCTGTAGCAGGCGCGCAGCCGGACGATCAGGGCAATGACCTCAATCTGGCCCAGCGGTGCACGCGAAAGAATGCCGCCGTCATCGCCCACCAGTTCGCCCAGCGCCTTGATCAGGCCAGCCTCACCAAATAGGCGGCGCGGCTTGCCATCGGGCAGCAGCAGCCCGGCAGCGACAATGCCGCACCACCCGGCAACTTCCCCAAGCAGGTCCTCGGCGCGGCCCACGTTCTTGTCGAGCCAGCGGGCCGTCTCATTCATTGCCGTCAGGACCCGCGCCCGCTGGGTCTTGTCGTTGCCAGAAAGGATCAGCGGAGCATGGACCAGCCAGTTGAGCTCGCGCGATCCGGCATTCGCGACAGACCAGGCAGGGCCCTTGCCCGGGCGGGAAGGCGGTGACGGGTTTGCCGACAGCCAGGCCGCGAGCACGCGATCGGCCACGGGGGCGACCTGCTCGCGCGGGGCGCAAGCTTCCAGATCGGCCAGCCACGAAAACGAGTGGACCGCCCGCTCCAACGGCGGGGCCATCCGCGCCGTGCCGGCAAAATCGATCTGGGCGATCGGCGCCTTGACCCCATGGACCAGGAAATGCCCTGCCCGGATCGCGGTGCCGGCCATCTTCTGACCCGGCAGCGGGTTGAGCACGGTGGCCAATAGGCGGGTCTTGGCCGGCTTGCGGAACGGTGCAGCGAGCGTCGCACCCGGCACACCGAGACGATAGGCCAGACGCAGCAATCGCTCGCTGGCGCCAAGGCTGGGGGGCGCGAAATCAGCAAGCGCCAGGGCGCGACCCGGTTCAACCAGTTCGCTCTGCTCAGCCCCCCGGCGCGGTTCTACCAGTGTCGCATCGCTGACCGATTCCATCGGACTGGACAGGGTATCCCCGCTGTCTGGGGCAGTGTGATCGCGGCTTTGACCCATCGCCTCGCTCATGCCCTGCCGCCACCCTTGAGCGCGGCGATGTTCGCGGCATAGTGTTCGGGCCCGCCTCGGAATGTCGCCGTGCCTGCAACCAGCACGTCCGCCCCGGCCTCGATACAGCGACGGGCGGTATCGACATCGACACCACCGTCAACTTCAAGCCGGATGTCCCGCCCAGTCTTGTCGATCATCTTGCGCACAGCCTCGATCTTGCGAAGCTGGCTGGAGATGAAACTCTGTCCGCCGAAGCCGGGATTGACGCTCATCACCAAGACGAGGTCGATTTCGTCGATCAGGTAGTCCAGCATCTTCGCCGGGGTGCCTGGATTGAGCGAGACACCCGCCAGCTTGCCCAGCCCCTTGATCGCCTGGACCGTGCGATGGATGTGCGGCCCGGCTTCCGGATGGACCGTGATGATATCGGCACCAGCTTCGGCAAAGGCCGCCAGATAGTTGTCCACCGGGCTGATCATCAGGTGAACGTCAAGCGGCTTGGCGGTGTGCGGGCGGAGCGCCTTCACCACCATTGGTCCGATCGTGATATTGGGGACGAAGTGGCCATCCATCACGTCGACATGGATCCAATCCGCCCCGGCTGCGTCGATTGCGCGCACTTCCTCTCCCAGCCGGGCGAAGTCGGCGGACAGGATCGACGGTGAGATTAGCGGCTGGGGCATGGCGATGGCTTAGGCCTCCCTTTCCCGGCGCTTACCCACCACATCTGGTAGCGACAACCGCGCACAGGGTGTTTTCCACACGCTATCTGGCGGATTGCCGCGATTGTGCGTGGGGCGGTTGCCCATCGGTTGCTGTGCTGATCGAGGATTGGCTCGGCCATGGTTGACGAAAGTTCGGCAGTGACACAATTGTTGCCCAATTCACTGGCTATTCAGCGGGCGAATCATAAAGCGGGGGCCATTACTGGCAGGTCGGGCACCGGCAGCGGTGCGGCCGGTTCAGAACCTCCCCACAAACAGGATGATGACGTGATGACCCAGCCCCGACGTATCCGCGCCGCGGCCCTCGCATTTTCCGCCTTGGCTGCTACGGCCACTGGCTCTGTCCCGACGGTTGCCAGTGCTCCCGGCGCTCAGCCAGCTGGCTGCACCGGCCCTGCTAGCGGAACCTGGCTTAACATCGTCGCTGACGGGGTGCGAAACGGCAATGGCGTTATTGCCATTACGCTCTACGCCGATAATCCGTCGAAGTTCCTGATTAAGCATGGCTCGTTGTACGTCGGCCGGGTCGATGCGACTGCGGGGACGACGCGCGGCTGCATCTTTGTGCCGAAGCCCGGCGTCTATGCCGTGGCCCTTTATCATGACGAGAATGGCGATGGGCGGTTTGACCGCACCGGGCTGGGCCTGCCGGCCGAAGGCTATGGGTTTTCCAACAATCCGGCCACGTTGGCTGGCCTGCCGCAGTTCCGTTCGGTCCGTCTGGGCGTGCCGAAGTCCGGGCTGACCAGCCGGATCCAGATGAAGTATCCCTAAAGAGCGCGGTAAATCTCGCTGAGCTCTTGCGGGGCCTGGGCCTCCGCAAGTTCGTGGGCGCGCGGATCGTCAACGTCGAGCCACCAGGCCGTGCCGATATCCATGGTGGCGGCGCGGCCGGCATCCGCCAATCGCTGCATGCCTTCTGAAAGGCTTCCTGCCTTGCCTTCGGTAATCGCGGCACGGATCGCTTCGGCGAGTTCGGGCGTGGCGAGGAAGGCCCCGCAATCGACGGCATCGTATTCCGGGATCGTCTTGCCAATTGCCCGGATAAAACCGCGCTGGTCCAGCTTGACCCAGGTCGCATCATCAGGATCGACCAGTGGATTGTCGCAGCGGTAATCCACCGCCAGCGTCACGCCACGGTCTGCTGCGTGCTGCTTGGCCAGGGCGGTCAGGATCGGGGCGGAAAAGATGTGGTCCGACATCATCAGCAGGTAATTGCCCTCGATAACCGCGGCCCCGGCAATCACCGACCAGCCGTTGGGCTTGGACCAGTCCTCGACCCGTTGGGCCACGACGGGGATGCCCGCCCGCTCGGCCAGCGCGGGCAGTGCCGCCTCGATCCGATCGGCCTCATGTCCGGTGACCACGACGACCCGCTGGACCCCGGCGGCCTTGGCCTGCCGAGCCCCCAGTTCAAGCAAGGGTATCCCGGCGATTGGGGTGAGGGGCTTTGAATCCGACACGTCACGCAGACGGCTGCCGAACCCAGCGGCGATGATCAGGGCATCCATTCGGGCTTCCTCAAACAGAAACGGCGCCGGGGTTAGCCGGCGCCGCTCCGTGAATCATTGGGTTCGGCTTACTCGGCAGCGATGGCTGCGTCAGCGATGTATTCCTCAACCATCTGGGCGGCGAGGTCATCGTTGAACTGCTGCGGCGGGTGCTTGCAGAAGTAGGCCGAGGCACCGAGCACGGCACCGCCTTCGCCGCGGTCCAGCGCCAGCTTGGCGCAGCGGATCGCGTCCATGACGCAAGCGGCCGAGTTCGGGCTGTCTTCCACCGAAAGGCGAAGTTCCAGTTCCATCGGCACGTTGCCCCACTGCAGACCTTCCAGGCGCAGGAAGCACAGCTTGTTGTCCTTCTGCCACGGAACATAGTCCGACGGGCCGACGTGAATGTTCTCGTCTTCCAGGCGCTGGGCCAGCATGGCCTGAACGGCTTCGGTCTTCGATTCCTTCTTCGAACCAAGGCGCTGACGGTCCAGCATGTTCATGAAGTCGGTGTTGCCGCCGGTGTTGAGCTGGTAGGTGCGCTCAACCGTTACGCCGCGGGCAGCGAACAGGCTCGACAGCACGCGGTGGACGATCGTGGCGCCAACCTGGGCCTTGATGTCATCACCCACGATCGGGATGTTCTTGGCGCGGAACTTGGCTTCCCATTCCGGGTTGCTGGCGATGAACACCGGCATGCAGTTCACGACGGCGACGCCGGCTTCCAGCGCGCAGTTCATGTAGAACTCGGTCGCGGCCTGCGAACCGACCGGCAGGAAGTTGATCAGGACTTCGGCGCCCGAATCCTTGATCGCCTGCACGATGCGGGCCTGATCGGCCTCAGCTTCGTCGGCAACGATGAAGCCCTTTTCACCAACGGTGGTCATGTGCGGGGCAACACCATCGGAAACCTTGCCCATGATGACCTTGGCGCCGGTCGCCGGCACGTCGGCCTGGAACACGGCGGTGTTGTTCGGCTTGGCGAAGATCGCTTCAGCGATATCCTTGCCAACCTTGCGGGCATCGACATCGACGCCCAGCACGAAATCAACGTCGCCCGCGCCATAGCCACCGATCTTGTCGTGGATCAGGCCCTGCGAGGAGTTGTTCTGGCGATAGTAGGTAACCCCCTGGACCAGCGAGCTGGCGCAGTTGCCAACACCGATAATGGCGACCTTGATCGGCTTCATTAGGTTTTAAT
>JACCDL010217918.1_pt1 | contig 10365 bp, 10 predicted proteins | sample 7441931 | NCBI WGS metagenome assembly JACCDL01 (sample SAMN15323437, study PRJNA562643) | freshwater metagenome | isolation source: river surface water | place: USA:Blue River Watershed | collected 2017-08-16 | reverse complement strand
GTGGTTGCCTATTTGCTAACAATCAAAACACCATGAGTTCACGTCGTTTATTTATTTCCTCCATGACGGCCATTTGTCTGAGCCCTTGGCATCGAGCGCAAGCATCGACAAGCGATGCTCAGCAAGTTATTTCAAAAATCATTGGAAATCAGTCGGTCAAAACTGGAAGAATTTATTTTGAGCTTCCGCCTTTGGTTGAGAATGGCAATTTAGTTGCCGTGAAGTGTGCAGTCCAAAGCCCAATGACCGCCAATGATTATGTAAAAGTTATTCATATGATTGCTGAGGGCAATCCACTCCCCAATGTCGTGAGTTGCTATTTCACACCGCTATCAGGAAAGGCGGAGTTTAGTACGCGGATTCGACTAGCGGATTCGCAGCGAGTATGGGTCTTGGCTCAAATGAGTAATGGTGATTTCTGGCGAACTTCTGCTGACACGGTAGTCACTTTATCTGCTTGTACGGAGATGATATGAGCCGCTCTTCACGTGCCGTTGTTACCTTTTCAAATCAAGTAAAGCGTGGCGAATTATTTTCAATTCGGGCCATTGTTCAACATGATATGGAGTCTGGCTTTCGGCACACGGAACAAGGGGTAAGGGTACCGCGCGATATTATTCGGGAGTTTGTTTGTACTTATAATGGCCGACTCGTTTTTCGAGCCGATCTTCATCCAGGAATCGGATCAAACCCGATTTTTATCTTTGATGCAAAAGCCGATCAATCCGGAATGATTGAGTGCAAGTGGTCAGGGGATAACGGTCATTTAACCTTACTACAACAGCCAATTACCGTACTATGATTCAAGCGTTTGGTTCGCTTGCCATCAGTTTTTTTCTTTTCACTCATTCGGCACATGCAGATTCTCGCCGATCGGGATACCAGCTTCTATCCCCAACCAATCAAGCGATGCAAAATGATATGAATCTCAATCCAGCACTTTTTGCACTGATGGATGGTGAAGCTCTTTGGCAAGAAAAATCCCAGACCAATGGCAAATCGTGTGCATCTTGTCATGGGGATGTTAAACAATCGATGCGCGGCGTTTTTGCAACCTACCCAAAAATCATGCATCAGAAATTACAAAATATGGAGGGTCAGATCAATACTTGTCGTACCCGCCATCAGCACTTACCTGGGTTTGCATATGAAAGTAAGCCGATGCTAGCGCTTAACACCTTGATTGCTTTGCAGTCACGCGGCTTACCCATTCAGGCTACACCGCTGGGAGGCGTTAAAAAGGAGTATGAGTTGGGTAAGACTTTGTATTTTCAACGAATTGGCCAGCTTAATTTGTCTTGTGCACAGTGTCATGATGATCGGGCTGGTTTAAAACTTGGCGGGAGTGTTATTCCCCAGGCGCATCCTACTGGCTATCCCATTTATCGAATTGAATGGCAAGGAATGGGGTCGTTGCAACGCCGTTTACGAAATTGCCTATCGGGAGTGCGTGCTGAGACCTATGCCTATGGGTCGAACGAGTTATTGCAAATGGAGCTCTATTTAATGCATCGCGCAAATGGCATGATCATAGAAAGCCCGGCAATTCGTCCTTAAGAATTATTCTTTCCGTATTTAACAGCAATTACCTCTGCCATGATCGAAACTGCGATTTCAGGTGGGGTTAAAGCCCCAATCGCCAAGCCTACTGGACCATGCAGTCGTTCTAGCTGTTTGGTAGAGAGGTTAAATTCTCTTAGCCGCTCTTTGCGTTTTTGTGTATTGGTATGACTGCCTAATGCCCCAATGTAGAACGCTTCCGATTGGAGGGCATCAATCAGCGCTAAATCATCAATTTTTGGATCATGGGTAAGCGCCACAATGGCAGTGTGCGAGTCCACCCCTAACTCTTGCATTACATCATCCGGCATTCCTTGAATAAATTGAATTCCATCGGATCCGATTCCCTCCGCATACTCTTCGCGTGGATCAATGATGGTGATGTCAAAGTCTGAGGTCAAGGCAAAACTGGCTAAACAAAGGGAGAGTTGACCGGCTCCAATAATGAACATCCGCCAGCGGGGACCATAGATAGTCTGCATTTTCTCATTCGAAAATTGGAACTGTGTAGAGCGATTTCCGATCCTTAGGATTGATTGACCGGTTAGTACATTTACTTCGCGCAATACGATGGAACGTTTTCTGATCCCGCTCATAATTTCTTCGAGAATGAAAACCTCGGGCCGCGGTTCAACTAACAGCTGTAGCGTTCCTCCACAAGGAAGCCCAAAACGAACGGCCTCATCTCTACTGACACCGTATTTAACTAATTCAGGCGTTGTCCGAGTCAAAATCTCACTTTGCACACGCCGAATTAGATCGTCTTCCACGCAGCCTCCAGAGACAGAACCAACGACCTGTCCATCTTCCCGAATCGCGAGCCATGAGCCGACTGGGCGGGGAGAGGATCCCCAGGTTTGAACAACTGTAGCCAACGCTACGCGCTTTCCATCGTGTAGCCAACCAATTGCAGCCTGTAAGACTTGATAATCAGTACTATTCATGAATGGGAGTTTAATGGTAGTGTTAAATAAAGTTCTAAATTCATCATAAGTTTAATTTGCCAAATGCCCAAAATTGCTATTGTTCTTCTTGCCGCTGGCCAAGGATCTCGATTGGGTGGTTACCCAAAAGGACTCTTAATCAAGGACGGGATTCCCTTAATTAGCCGATTTTGGAGTGAAGCTTCGCAATTAGAACTTTGTGAAGCAATTACTGTATTAGGTTTTTATGCAGATCGTTTAAAGCCATTGGCTGAGCAATATTCCAAAACAGTTATCAATCATCACCCGGAATTAGGCCAATCGTCGTCTGTACGAATTGGACTTGAGGCCTTGCAATCAGACTACGAATACCTGTTGATTAGTCTGGTTGATCAACCCCAAATTACTGTAAGCGAGTTACAGGCGTTAATGATTCATACCAAGAGACTTCGGGGGCAAATCAGCGCAATTGTTCCTTGTTATCAGGGGCGACGCGGTAACCCAGTATTACTCACACGCAGTGCGGTTGAAGCAGTTTTGGTAACTCCACACCAAGGATGCCGAGAGTGGCTCGATCACAATCCTGATCATGTTTTATTCATCGACATGCCTCACGAATCATATATTCGAGATGTCGATACGATGACCGATCTTGAGTATGAGAATCTTTCGATGAGTCACTCATAATTCAATGAAAAAATCACATTTCGCAGACGATGCAGCGCAATTCTGGGATAAGCGTTTTTCTCAGGCTGAGTATGTGTTTGGTAAAGAGCCAAATGCATTCTTAAAGAATCATGTACCAAAGTATATGAAGTCCGGTGCCAATGCCCTATGTGTCGCTGATGGTGAAGGGCGCAATAGTGTGTGGTTAGCAAAGCAAGGAATGATTGTGGAGGCCTTTGATATATCGCCAGTAGCGATAGAAAAAGCAAAGCAGTTAGCAAAAGACAATCAGGTATCAGTTGCACTCAGTGCTGCCAGTACCGATTCTTGGGTATGGAAGCCCAATTATTACGATTTGATCGCAGCCATTTTTATTCAGTTTGCGACCCCCAATATGCGCGTCGACCTATTTGCCCAAATGCGCGATTCCTTAAAATCTGGCGGATATTTAATCCTTCAGGGCTATACGCCAAAACAATTGGATTACAAGACGGGTGGCCCACCCAGTATTGATCATCTCTACACCACTGAGTTAATGCAAGACCTCTTAAAAGGTATGCAAATCTGCGATTGGCAAGAATACGAAGTAGAAATCCATGAGGGCGATGGGCATCATGGTATGTCTGCTTTAATGGGTGTAGTTGCTCGGAAGCTCTAGTTTCTAAGTACAGATTCGAAGCATTTAGGCTGGTGATTGATGCGACTTAGAAGTCATCCTTAATTTGGAAAACTTCGGTACCAACTGAAAAACAGTCAGGATAGACATCAGGCTTTTCAGAGCGAATTAAAACCGCACTGACCTTTGAATTTAAAAGTAATGCCCTAGCTAAATCATCGCAGAGAGTTTCCTGCAAATGGATATGACCAGCGGAAACCCGCTTACGGATAGTTTCTCGAATAAAGTCATAATCAACTACTTCCTCGAGCAAATCATGCTTTGGTGTATTGATTTCTAGGGGAATATAAAGATCAATATTCAGGATAACGCGTTGTTCAGCTGTTTTTTCATAATCATGGACGCCAATATTGATATTTATCTCATAGTCACGCAAGAACAAACGTCGACAATGAATAAGACTCGGATGATAGAGTTGGGCTGACATAAATTTAAGTTACAGAATAAACAGCAAAAGCCATCAGATGACTGCTGCTGTTTGTTGGGTGATTAATTAAGAGATACGCTGATAGTAAAGATTTTGAGGGTGGTTGGCTTCAGCAAAAAACATCCACCGCTCACTCATTAGGCCACAGTAATGAATCAAAAGCACAGCCGGAATTAGCCCATAGGCAGATGATTGTGCGGCATAAATTAAAAGAAGAATTGGAATTAAGTAGGCGCCAAAGAAAATAATTTTTCGTAAATTACCCAATACATTTTCAGTTTGATTGTGAAAGAATTCACGGGTATTAAAACTACCACCCATTAGCCCCATTGACGTTTGCCGAATTGATGCTTGACGAACGCCAATGGCTGAGTTGAGAGTTGATTTTGGCCTTAAATTCTTATTGCGTTTCCAAATCGTTAATTTAATCGTTAAGCAAACAAAAAGTAACAAGATACCGAAATGACAAATTAATTGAAAGCTTGGTTGCAAGATCGTATCAGGCCAAAATAATAGTAAGGATCCAAGAAGCAACCATCCGGAGGTTAATCCCAGCGCAATGAAATTAACCATGGTGAGTGGATGTGCCCACTCTTGGATAAATCGAATGCATTGATAAATTTGGGCTGTGCATACCCATAAAGCAATCGACAAGAGAATCAGAATTGGCCAAATGAGATCATTTGACTGGTTTGTAATTGAAAAAAACCATGCCAATGCAGCGGCAGCCATAAATAGTGGAAGAACAATTACTTCACGCGAAAGCCACGACGTTCTCCACATATGGGCGGCACGCCACGCCCTTTCAGGGTGGCCGAGATGAAAAAATGATGCAATTAAACTCAATCCCAATAAAAGAATGCCGATAGGAAGGGCTAAGAAACCTAAAAAATCATTTGGTAAAGCATTGCCGGTTAATTTTAGTGTTGCAATAAAAAATATTAGGCCCTGAGCCATTCCCGCTAACGTAGTAAAAAAAACTAAGGAAAAATTGGGTTGCATTAATTCTCTTCCTTCACAGCAGCTATGGTTTCAGTAATGGAGCGGGGTAGATAGTGGTTGGCAGGGATTGTTTCCCATTCAGGCATGAGGGCATAGCCACCACGGTTAGCAATTGCTTTACTGGCCTCTGACTCTGGGTCATGTACATCGCCAAAGATTCGTGCGCTGGTTGGGCAAGCCATAACGCAGGCAGGCTTACGTTCAGCTTCAGGTAGAGTCTCGCTGTAAATACGATCAACACATAAGGTGCATTTGGTCATAACCTGACGTTCTTCATCCAACTCGCGGGCGCCATAAGGACATGCCCAGGAACAATATTTACACCCAATGCACTTGTCATAGTCGACTAAGACGATCCCGTCTTCAGCGCGTTTGTAACTGGCACCGGTAGGACATACCGGCACACAAGGAGGCTCCTCACAATGCAAACATGACTTGGGAAAGTGGATGGTTTGGGTATTTGGAAAAGAACCCGTTTCGTAGGTCTGAACACGATTGAAGAAGGTTCCAGTCGGATTTTCGCCATAGGCATGTAAATCAGTGAGTGGTCCGGCAGAGCCTTGTGTATTCCATTCTTTACATGATGTGACGCAGGCATGGCAGCCTACGCAAACATTCAAATCAATAACAAGGGCAAGTTGTTTATTTTTCATCTTACGATTCCTGTTTAAGAGCAATCATGCCTGGAACGGTATAGGCTTTAAATTGAGGCCAAGTTTCGGAGGATGTTGTTTGATCATCGGCTGAAAGTATTTTGACCCGAACATCGTACCAACCCGCTTGACCAGTGATGGGGTCTGAATTACTTACCCTAAATTCCCCGAATGGTAATTCTTCACTGATTAAGTGATTCAACAAAAACCCTTTTTTGGATTCATTTGCATTCGGGTCAAGACTCCAGGCAGACTCTGCTTTGCCAATTGCATTCCATGTCCATACAGTGCCCGGATCAACGGCTTCAGAGTGCCGCGCCATGCATTTAACCTTCCCCCACTGTGACTCAACCCACATCCAGGCACCATCCTCAATCTGATGTTCCTGAGCTGTTTTGGTATTGATAAACAAATAATTGTGACTATGAATTTGTCGTAACCACGCATTTTGTGAGTCCCATGAGTGATACATAGCCATAGGTCTTTGTGTAATTGCATTGAGAGGAAATTCGCTGAGATTAGTTACCTCCTCCTCCAACGGGGCATACCAGAACGGTAGAGGATCAAAGTAGCGCACGATGCGCTCTTTTAGGTGAGCCGGAGGCGTTCTTCCGGGCCGCGAACCTTTGGCTGCCAATCTAAATTTTTGCAAAATATCGGAGTAAATCGAGAGCATGATGGGATCATTTTTCTGTCTCAATGCATTCGCTTTGGCAAAATCCAAATATGGGCGATTCCAATTACGCATATATTGATGTTCAATCGGCATTTGATAATGAAAAACACAATTATTCTTAGCGTATTCATCCCATTGGTTTGGATTGGGTTCGCCGCGAAGACTTTTCTCACCATTTTTTCCGCGCCAACCTGCCAAAAAGCCAATCCCTGAGTCAGGAGCAGTTTGAAAATTAACAATAAAATCGGTATATCCTGAAAATTTGCGTTGGCCGTCTGCAGTGGTAAAGGCTGGAAATTTCAAACGTGAAGCAAGCTCTACAATCACTTCTTGAAATGGTTTGCAATTACCTGTTGGTGGTAAAACTGGGATTCGCACAGAGTCTACTGGCCCATCAAACTCGGAGATGGGCCGATCCAACATACTCATAACGTCATGACGCTCTAAGTAGGTTGTGTCAGGCAATACGAGGTCTGCAAAGTTGACCATTTCAGATTGAAATGCATCGCATACCACCAGAAATGGGATTTTGAATTCACCATCATCACCTTTGGTATTTAATAATGTTCGAACTTCAGTGGTATTCATGGTCGAGTTCCATGACATATTTGCCATGAAAATCATTAGGGTATCAATTGAATAGGGGTCACCCTTTACCGCGTTGGTAATGACGTTATGCATTAATCCGTGAGCTGCAAGTGGGTGCTCCCAAGAGTAGGCTTTATCAATTCGAAGAGGTGTGCCATCTTCGCTGAGAGATAAATCTTCGGGTTGGGTTGGCCAGCCTAGCGGCGCTTTCCCCAAGGGTGTGTTGGGTTTAATATCGGCGTCGGATGATGGCGGCTTAACATTAGGAGGTGTTTGTCGAGGATAAGGTGCTTTATGTCTAAATCCACCGGGTCGATCAATGGTTCCCAGTAGCGACATGAGGACTGCCAAACCCCGCACAGTTTGGAAGCCATTAGAGTGTGCAGAAAGTCCACGCATGGCATGGAATGCAACAGGGCGACCAACTACAGAATCATGTTTTTTGCCCCATGCATCAGTCCACGGAATGGGCAACGAAAATTCTTGCTGAAATGCAGCATGACCGATTTCATCCGCTAACTTACAAATCCGCTTTGCTGAAATTCCGGTAATGGCAGAGGCCCACTCTGGTGTGCAATCTTTAACTTGGCGTCGTAAAAGCTCAAAAGCAGGCGCCACTCGCTTACCTGCATGGGGTCCGGAGCCCATCGTAAATTCACCGGTTAAAGCAGGGCGAACATTCTCTTGATAGCACGGTTGCGCGCTATTTGTTTGTAGGTCCCAAACGTATTTATTGTGAGGTAGATCAGCATTGATCGGATCTGAACTGGGGTCAAAAAGGAATAAACCTTCCTCTGGACCGGGATCCAAACATACGAGTTGACCAGAGTTTGTATAGCGCTCAAGAAATGGCGCATCATATTGCTGATTTGCAATTAATTGATGCATGAGCGCCATAAACAGAGCGCCATCAGTACCTGGTTTGATAGGAATCCATTCGTCAGCAATCGCGGAGTACCCAGTGCGAACTGGATTAATCGAGATGAAGCGGCCACCAGCGCGTTTAAATTTAGATAATGCAATTTTCATGGGATTGCTATGATGGTCTTCAGCTGTCCCGATCATGATGAAAAGTTTTGCATGATCTAAATCGGGGCCGCCGAACTCCCAAAAACTCCCACCAATTGTGTAGATCATCCCGGCCGCCATATTGACCGAACAGAAACCACCATGCGCTGCATAATTGGGAGTACCAAATTGCCGAGCGAACAAACCGGTTAGGGCTTGCATTTGATCGCGCCCTGTAAACAAAGCAAATTTTTTGGGATCAGTGGCCCGAATTTTTGCGAGCCGTTCAGTCAAAATGCCAAACGCCGTTTCCCAGTCAATCACTTCAAATTCTCCGGCGCCTCGGTCACTCCCTTTCTTTCTCAATAGAGGTTGAGTAATTCGCGCCGGGGATTTTTGTTTCATAATGCCCGACGAACCTTTTGCGCAAATTACGCCCTGATTGAGAGGGTGCTCAGGGTTGCCATCGATATACACCAGTTCACCATCTCGCAAATGCGCTCTGATACCACAACGACAAGCGCACATATAGCAGGTTGTCTTTTTTACCTCATCAACCGGTGAAATCTTATGAATTGGATCATGTACGGGTTTGCTCGAGAATGGATTAAACATATTTATTTAGTAGTTGATAAATTGATGTATGAATAGAATACACATTTTTTTAAAAAATAGAATTGGCTCAAATTACTGTGCTGCAGGGAACGATTGAATGTAATCGTTAGATAAGTAAAAACCCTAATAGTCGGTTAAGACGTATTTAATTTTGGGTAGTTTGCTTTCGCTCCATCCAAAAAGTTTTCGATGGCGTGCGTAAGATATTCTTTGAAATTAACTTTGGCCTCGTAATTAAAGATGTATTTACGCATGGCGTATGCAAAAAAGCTGCCATGCAACATCCAGACGAACTCGCGCTCATCATCCGAAATTGCCCCCCAATTTTTTTTGGGCACGTAAAGATTGCGTAGCGAGAGGCATACTGGGTCAATCAATCGTTGACGAATCATTTTGAGGTATTTTTGATTTAAACCAGTCCCGGCAAGCCCGGAGTAAAGGTAAACCCGAATCCAGCGCCGCGAGAAGCTATCTTCAAAGTACTCCTGGTAGAACTCAATCAAACGCTCCTGCAGAGGAATTCCTTGATTATTGAGGAGTCGATCCCAGCCGGGTCGCCATGAATCCAAAAATACGATTTCAAAAACCTCCTCCATGAGAACTTCTTTCGAGGGAAAGTAGCGATACAGAAGGGGTTGGGTAATGCCAAGTCGCTCGGAAAGCTCACGTGTCTTGCCCGTAAAGCCTACCTCGGCAAAATACTCAATGGCGCCTTGCAAAATCAGGGAACGCCGCGCGCTTGGGGAGAGCCGGGTCTGTAATTTCTCGCCCCGACTCGCCTTGGGCTGATTATTTCGGCTCGTTGGTCGTTTTGCGGTAGTTTTAGGCACTTAAATGTTCTCTATACGCCCCATTGTACCTACTTGGGTCCACCACCTTTTTTAGTGGTTTTCACCTAATAAATTCCTGATAAATAATTGTGCCTTTCTCAAAATTATGATGTATAGTATCTATTAATCAAAAGATTAATTAAGATATTTTTAGAAGCTATTATTCATAATAAAAATTAGTAGTACTTTTAATAAAACATTGTTGAGACATAAAAACTGAGGATCAAATGTTAAGTGATATTGAAATCGCTCAAAAAGCAAGCATGAAAAAAATTGTCGAGATTGCAAAAGATCGACTTGGTATTCCGGAGGAAGAGTTAATTCCCTATGGTCACTACAAGGCTAAAGTATCCCTGTCTTACCTTGATAGTATTAAGAGTCGCAAAGACGGAAAATTAATTCTGGTCACAGCCATTAGCCCAACGCCTGCGGGTGAGGGTAAGACAACCACCACCGTGGGTTTGGGTGATGGACTAAATCATATTGGCAAGAATGCCATGATATGCTTGAGAGAGCCCTCTCTTGGACCGGTATTTGGCGTCAAGGGTGGGGCCGCTGGCGGTGGTTTTGCTCAGATTGTGCCGATGGAAGATATTAATCTGCACTTCACTGGTGATTTCACGGCGATTGCTTTGGCTAACAATTTGCTGGCAGCTTTGATTTATAACCACATTTATCATGGTAATCAGCTGGGTATTGACGTGCGACGGATTCTGTGGAAGCGCGTAGTTGATATGAATG
>JACCDL010402327.1_pt1 | contig 10366 bp, 4 predicted proteins | sample 7441931 | NCBI WGS metagenome assembly JACCDL01 (sample SAMN15323437, study PRJNA562643) | freshwater metagenome | isolation source: river surface water | place: USA:Blue River Watershed | collected 2017-08-16 | reverse complement strand
GTCGGTACTCCGACTAATTCAACAATTGCCGGATTAACATCTTTACACTCTCCACTATTTGCATTTATTTTTATATAAAAAGTTCCATCAGGGATATTATCCGCCGTGAAACCTGTAAGTAAAGTTGCTCTTGATACTGTGGCAAAAGAAGTCCCACTACAAGAACTATTACTTGACGATGTACAAGGATATAAATCAAATGATGTTATATTTGATGTTGTTCCTGTCCCTAATGTTATTGTACCTGATATTGCCATTTTATATTTTTAATTTTTATGTACAATCTGTTGATGAATCTGTTATTATACCTTGGGAATCAACAGTATACGTTACTCCACTTCTACTGTAATAACCTTGTGATACAGGTGATTTAACTCCTCCACTATCCGAATATAAAGTAGTGCCATTTGTTAATGACGAATTTATATTCCAATAAAATGTGTCACTTAAAGCTGCACCACTACACGCGGCACTAAAGTCATAGGCGTCGTAGCTAAATGTACCATTACTATAAACTGAACATGGATCAGATGATGTTATACCACTATATTGTCCAAACGTAGATGAACATGGATTTAAGTCAGCATAATAGTAAACCCAAACATCATTCACACATTCTCTATGGTGATAAGAACTTAACTCGTATATTGGTCCTGTCACATCTGATTGTGAGTTTACAGGATTACTACCTGCATGCCACGTTCCATCCCAATTATATTGATAAATTCCTGTGTAACATGGGTTACCGTTTTGATATACAGGATAAGATACTGGTGTACTAGCACCTCCTTGCATATCTGACGCTGGACAAACCCAATATTCTCCTAAGTATGTTCCAAGTGTTTGTGTTGGGGTAGGACACGCACCATTACTTGGTGCTGTTGTACCTCTATCAATATCGTTATATTTGTAACGTCCGTATGTAGCTGAGTTTACATTTGTATCTCTTGTTACTGCATATGTTGTACAATTATCACAAGTATCGTATTGATATGTCCATGTTGCACTTGTATTAATTGCACCACATTGTGAAACGTTATTTATATAACCACCTGAACCAATTGTAAATGTATATCTAGTACTATTTGCAAGTACTGCGTAGTAATTTGAATTGCCGGCGTATGTGTTGTTACAAAGATCACTGTCGTACACATAATCGCCATTTGCAGGTATCGTGTGACCACTTAGATAAACTAATGTACTATTTGCTGCAATTGTAGATTCATACAATTGACATGGGTCTGTTGAATTATTATATGTTGTTCCAGTATGTATTCTAATTGATACTCCAGGTGGTGGTGGTGGAGGTGGTTCCACATCAGGACATCCACTTTGACCTACAACACGTGTCACGCTTATTTTATTTCCTCCAGGGTCTGTCGTTGATGACCCAGCGATTACATAATATGTTTCAGTACTTCCTTCAACTCTATCTCCTGAACTAAATGTTCCTTGTTGATACCCTGTCGAATATAAATTGGATCCACCTGCACAAGGTGTCAATGTATAATAATACACATCTAATGAACCATCAGTAATTGTTATCTCACTCGAAGTTGATAATACTGTACCCGAAGCACTTCCACTTCTAAGTTGTAATTTAAATTTCTCAGTTCCTTCAGTTGATTGGTCTTCAGCCAATGAGAATGAAAACTCCTCACCTGAATATGTTAATGAAATTGTTGATGGGAAATTATTTTGGAAATCGGACGAATTAACTGTTCCAACAGTGCTCAATATTGTTATATAAAGTGTTTGAGGGAATGATATGTTTGCTGCGGTTACTGTTGCAGTAAATGCTCCTCCTCCATCATCTGCAGTAGTTGGACTTACACTTATTCCATATGATGGTGTTGTTACACAACCTGTTTGATTGAATGTTGGTACTTCACCCGATGATGATATTGTAAAGTTACCTCCTTCATTTGGTTGTGATACAGTTTTATACCAAAGTCCTCCTCCGTCAAATAATGTACTTTCGTTAATTGTTGAACCGGTGTGTAATGATTTACCATTTGTTACCACCGCATCATATAAATCATCATAACCCGTTCCATCAACATACATTGTTCTTATTGTACCTGTTCCCGCACAAGCTAATTCACCAGAAGACCAACCTAAACCATTATTTGAGGTATCAACATATATTATAAATGCCGTATAATTTACTCCAATTGTTGGTGTTGGCGTTGGTGTTTTAGTTGGTGTATATGTTGGTGTTGGTGATTGACTAACTATTGGTGCCTCATTATATACCGCACTACCTACAATAACACATGGTAATGTACGTGTAGGTGTTGGTGTTTGCGTTTGAGTCGGTGTTTGCGTCTGTGTTGGTGTTTGTGTCGGAGTCGGTGTCTGTGTTGGCGTTTTAGTTGGTGTAGGTGTTGGGGTTGGGTCAATAGCAATTGCACCGTATCCAACTTTAAACTCAAATGATTTATCAACGGTACAACTATGTGGACCGTATTTGTAAGATTTAAATTTCACGTATTCATCATTATCAGTTCCACCTGTGAACTTTATAAATTCACATGATATTCTTGGTAATCTTGTTACGGTGTTTGTTCCTCCCGAATATGTGGTGCCCTTATAACCATTAATACCATCCATAGTGTAACCTGAATAGTAATTAATATAGTTTACTGTATCAATTATCGCCTCTCTCCACAATGTTCTTAACTTATCATAGTCAGGTTCAAAATCATTTGTACCATCACCTCTATAAAGTTTTGCACTAAAATTTGTAGTTGTACTTCCACTTAATAAAGCGTAAGTTGTTCCACTGTAACCTTGCATCGCCTCGTAATTCTCGGGGTCGAATAATAGTTTTTTAGTTAACGTTGGTGTAGGTGTTGGTACGTTTTCAAACGATATTATATTTGTATTGTTCGTTGATACACCCATGTATGGTGCATTATAACCATACTCACTATTAAGTGGTATAGGTATAAAAACAGGGTCCGTTGAACCTGAGTATGTGATTCCGTCTATTTCAAATATTGGGAAGAATTGTAAATAACCATCATAATTAAAATCGTCATCTTGACTAAAATAAAATTGAAATTGGAAAATTTCTTCTTGGAAATGACGATTACCTGTTGCCGGTGTTGGGAATGCTGGTTCTAAAAATTCATATATTTGACAAGGTTTTCTATACTTGTATTTTGACCTTTGAAAAATATTATTTTCAATTAAATTACCACCTGTCCATAAAGTTGTTGATGGAACAAATTGGTCAATAACACTTGTCCAATAAGGACTCATTCTTTCTATAAATTCATTTGCAGAAATAAAATCGTATGGTGTATATCCTGTATTATTAATCAAATTCATATAGTCATTATAAATGTCCTGAAGAACAATATAATTGTTTTTGTATTTGATTACATTTGAATTTTTTATTGTTTGAGTTAAAACCGTATCAAGATATTCTGCAAATGTGTAACCTGTTTGTGAATATAAAGTTGCACTACCGAAATCAATTCCTAAATTTCTTGATTGTCTCCATATATCATAATCAACCGCTCTTGCAGCAGATAAATTAACATTTAAATTTTTTCTATTTAAAATTAATTTAGAATCATTCTCAGATGAGTTATTAATTTGTGAATTGTCAACTTTAGAATCTAATTCAAAACCATAATCTAATCCTTGTAGATTTCTAAAATGGTCAAAATAATCTTCTCCGTAAGTAAAATCTTTTGATTTAGTTTTGATTGTTTTTGTATAACCAGTTAAAACTGAATTCGCTTCATCAACAATCATTGTTGATCTGTGATTCAATGTTAAGTCATACCAACCAGCACCTTTTTGGAAAAATATATCTTCAGATAAATTAGTTACTTTTCTTGGTAAGTTGTTTTCATCAATTGGATATTCAGTTGAACTAAGATTTGTTTTTCCTGTTATTGTCGTCGCGTTGTAGGTAATTCCCGTTGCAGTTTCGGTTACACCAGTAACCTGTGTTGTAATTTTTAATCCGTTGATTAAATCATATACATCATTATTTAATACATTCTGTACTTTTGGTACTGATGAAACTTCATAAACGTATTCATCAATTTTAATCATTGGTTCAGGTGCACCTAAGAATTTTAAAAAGAATTCTAATGACGCTCTAGTACCTTTTGATTTATAAATGTGTGCCAAGTTAACTAACATTCTTCTGTAGAACTCATGTTCCGCATCAATTAATGTATGTCCAATTGTTAAACCTGCATATTGTGCATCGGTTCTTGTGTATAAGGTTTCATCCAATAATTTCTCATCGAATAAATTAACCGTATCTAAACCTAATGTGTTTGCTAAATTTTTTAATAATAAATCGGGTACGTTGTTAATACCATCATAACTTACATTTCTCATGTAAGCAATATTGTCTATGTATTTTTTTACTTTGTCAAAACTTTGTCCGTATAATTGGAATAATGATTGTACTTTTTGGTCTTCTGTATCGAATTCAAATAATTGTGGTGCAGATAAAAATCTAACAACTAAGTTTGATTTATAATCATCAATCTCATCACCAACACTACTTAATCTTTCAATGTATTCCTCAAAACCAAGACCGACAATTTGAATATTCCATCCGTCTTTCGATATTGGCCACGTAACTTCAAAATTACTTATCTCATTTTTAGAACCGTCTAAACTTGTGGTAGGTACTTTAAAATTAGCAGTGTAAATCGGTGAAGATGTTCTATCAATTAATAATGTTTGTATTTCATCTAAATTATTAAAAAACTCTTCAATGATTGAATCTTTTGGTTTAATTAAAAGATTGATATTCAAATTTGTGCTATTACCAAACGGATTCCCTTTTATTACTAATTTTATTTCGTTATCACTATTAGGTTCTACATATGAAATAATTGGGTAAGTTTGACCACTATACTCAATTACGTATTTTTTATATGATGAATAAAAATTTCTTAACGGATTTGAACTTGCAGGTAATGTGTTACTTTTTGGTTGTTCAATTACTAAATCTAAAGGATTGTACAATATGTTTTTATTAACATAAAACGTCGTATTCTTTAAAGTTGTATTGTACGTAATATTTTTTATTGTATTCGCATCAATTCTTAATGGACTTGTTTGGTCAATTAAAATTGCAGCAGGGAATCTTGATATTATATCATTTACCGAAACTTCTAATCTAAGTTTTAATGAACCAAATAAAGATTTTCCCGCATCATTAATACTACCTCTAAATTTAATTTTTTCATTTTTGATGACAGTTCCCATGCCATCTTCTGAAACCGTTAAATCCGTTTCTTCTTTTAATGTATCTAAAGTTAAAAAATCTGAAAAGGGTGAGGTTTTAAATTTTTTAGCGTCTCTTTCGGGAATAATTTTGTCAATGGTAAAGTTTTCGTTAACCAAATTACCAGTGGTCCTTTGATTACCAACTAAACCATCACTAAATGTTTCCGCACCTGAAGCCGCTTGACTTGGTACTACTCTTTTAACTACTGCCATTACGCTTTAATATTATCCAAGTTTAAGCTCTCATCTATAGTATCCCTTTCTTCACGAACCTCATATAATGTATCATTAAATTGGTCTTTAATTTCGTAAAGGTTGAATTGTTTGTAGATGTTATTATCTTTATCGTAGATTGTGTAAATACCCGGAGTAATTGCCTTAGTTTGATTACCGTAAAGAGCATTTGCTAATGTTGTTGCATCATGTTCAACCATTTCAACTTCAACTGTTGTTGGATTGAAAAATGTATTTGAGATGATTATACTTTGACCAGGTGCTCCGATATATGGAACTACGTTTGGTCTACTTGACGGTGATGATGATGGTGTTACAGTTAAGAAAACTAAGTTTGAACTTTGATCCGTATATTGATATCTAACCGCCTTATCTGTTGAATTTGTTAAATTTGCAACTATTGGTGTACAATAAAATGACGATGTGACCATTCTATAGAAGTTTGGTATTTTCTGAAATGTTCCGTCATTATTAATGTATTCAACTCTATACCCAACCATTCCTTGTGGAACAAACTTTCCTCTAAATTCTGTTGGTACGTTATTTAAATCGATTACCAAACCTCTTACTGATGGTAGTGAAGCTAAAACTCCACAATCCATGATTGAGGTTCTGATTTGTTTTGGTCTCAAATGTAGAGTATAAACCCCCAAATTTGAGAACATATCAGACGATAATTTTAAATTATATAAACCACCTAAAATTTCTTTGTTGGTTGCAGTTTTATTGGTTGAAGTATCCGTATTGGTGTTGTGATATACGGGAGTTAAAACCTCTGTTGAGTTTAATCTTGTTAATGTTACAGGGGCATCTGTTGTTCTACCTGATACATAATGATATAAGATTTCAACATCTGCTGGTGAAACGTCCGCCGGTCTAACTATACCATAACTTCCTACTGCCATATCTTTTTATTATAAATATAATTTTTATTGTTTTCTAATCTTAAAAAATCCATTTCCATAGACTGATAGTTCACCTATATTGTCGATTTCTGTTAATCTTAAATTTTTCTCAGTCACTCCTTGTTTACCTCTATCGACAAAAATGTCAGAATAAACCCTTGGTTCTTCCACAAATCCTAAAAAATGTTCGTTTCGAGTAAGTGCTTGTTCAAAAACTTCTTCCTTGGTGTATCCCGAGGTACTACCCGCTATTTCAGTAAATCCATCCGCCCTATCTCTATAAACTAAAGTTGCATTTGTATTAGTACCTGTATATGTGAAACTATATTCTATATAATTTACACCATCTAATGTGGTTCCTGTGGTTGTACCTGTATATGATGTACTACCATATTTCTTTTTCTCATCCAACCTACTCGAACCAATACCAATGTAACTAATCATAGTATTACCCGTATATGGGTATGTTGGTTTTGTAGAACCTGTTCTAACTTGATATTCTAAATCAAATTCATATCCTTGATTTATCGTCTTACCCGTCGGGGGTATTAAATAATCAGGAACATTGATGGTTAAAGTACCTATTGGGGTTGGCATAAAAAAAATTATTTATACTAGTAAATATCTTTATAAGACTTTATTAATATAAATAATTTTTAAAAATTAAGAAAGGTTAAAAAATTATTGGTTAAAGTTTGCGTCCCAATAATAATCAACAAATGTATAGTTTCCTGATAAATCCCAAGTAATTCTATATCTTGATACGTTTGGACCAAGTTGTGTATCTGAGATTCCTGCTATTTGATTTCCTCTAACGTTAAAATGTTGTCCGTCGTTAGGGGTTAAGTCATTCACAATATGTAGATTTTCTAATGGTCCGTTTTGAAATTCATTACCGATGTCATAACCATTACTATCTCTTGTATATTCATGAGTAATAGTAAATCCTGATAATTCATAGTTTTGATAATATCCTAAATTACCAAATGGTAATGTGACAAAATCAGCAACATTTTGAGCAATACTTAAGGTTAGACCACTACTATTGTAAATTATTGTATCAGCACTATTAGTTGACGTTAATGGAGTAATTACACCATTTGTACCTGGATTATAAACTGACATTGCAGTTGACAATACTTGGTCTACGTCAGTACTACTACAATCACCTGTTGCAGTTGTAATTAAAGCGTAATCCATAGGTCCAATTCCATCAATTTCGTAATATGGAGCAACCGTTAAACTACCTCCGTTTAATGTTGATGTTTCAGTTCTTGTTAGTCCTGTAACAATTGTTCTTGTTGAACCTGTTGAAATACTACCAGTATCCCACTGTGCAATTTGAACTGTAAAATTATCAGGTCTATCTGAACCTGCAGATGTTAACTGAATCGTAATGTTTGCAGTTGTTTCCGTTATTTGTCCCTGAATGTCTGGCATGATATTGTTTTTTTATTTATAAATATATGTTTATTTTATTTTTTTGTAAATCCTTAATAACATACACCCACGCCACTGAATTTACCTGTGGAGTCGATTGTACCGTAACTATTCATATCAGCAAAAGCCTCATATGCTGTTCCATTAAATGGTGTTCCATCTGCGTTGTAATATCTTTGGTTAGTTTGAAGTCCAGATTGTGTATCTCCAACCGCATAATATAAATAGATAGATGGGTTTGTTTGAGCACATGCGGTGTTTCCTCCACCAGCACCTAAACTACCATACCAAACCTCAAGGAAACCACTTACCGCCGCTGGACATGGTACCTCAACTTCCGCGGTTGTACTATAACAATTATTTGCATCTTTAACACGTAAGAAATAATATCCACAAGCCAACGCTGTATTTGTTCTTGTTGGGTCACCAGAAGTTACTCCTGTATATGTCGCAATTAAATTATCTGTTGGGTAATCGTTATATGGTGAATCACTATCTTTATATAAGTAATATGTTTTTGGCCACGTACCTCCCGAAGAACTCATAGTTAATTGTCCGTTACTACTTCCAGCAGTTGCAGCAACTATTCCTGATATAGAAGAACTCAATGCAGTCGCAGGTTCAGTTATTGTAGCGTACTCCGCAATTGAACATCCTGAACTATCATATATGTAAAATACGTACTCACCAGGTGCTAAATTTGCATAAATGTAATTTGATGGTCTTGGGGTGTTCAAATCACCTTCCATTAACCAAGTCCACGAACTAATTGTTCCGCTACCTCCTGAAACCGAAGTTAATGCAACTTGTCCATTATTTTCACCTTTACATAATACATTGGTTATAGTCAAAGTAGCGTCCATTGCTGCTTTACTTAAATTACCAACACTAACACTTGCAACTGTACCTGATCTATTATTATTTCTTACATAACCTGTATATGTTCCACCACCTAAACCAGTGAATGTTGCACTTGATTGCCATGATGAATTATCCAATGAATATTCATATGGTGCTCCATTACCTCCACTTGCACTTAACGTAAATGCCGCATCGGAATTATAACTACAACTTTGAACTGTCGATGACGCAACAGAAACACTTAATGCTGGTAATGATGGTGTTGGTGTTGGTGTTCTTGTCGGTGTTTGTGTAGGCGTACCAGTTTGGGTCGGTGTTTGACTCGGAGTTTGTGTCTGAGTCGGTGTAACCGTTCTTGTTGGTGTTTGTGTAGGTGTACCAGTTTGACTTGGTGTCTGTGTCTGAGTTGGTGTTTGCGTTTGACTTGGTGTCTGAGTTGGTGTAACCGTTCTTGTTGGTGTCTGAGTTGGTGTTGGAGTCTGAGTAGGTGTACCTGTTTGACTCGGAGTTTGTGTCTGACTTGGAGTTTGTGTAGGTGTACTAGTTTGAGTCGGAGTTTGAGTCTGACTTGGTGTAACTGTATTTGTTGGTGTATTAGTTTGTGTAGGTGTTGGCGTGTTGGTAGGAGTTGCAGATGGTGCAATTGTTACCACGTTAATATTGAAACTACAATTGATTGTAGGGGTAGGTGTACTAGTTTGTGTAGGAGTTTGAGTATTTGTTGGTGTAACCGTCTGAGTCGGAGTCTGTGTTGGTGTACCTGTTTGACTTGGGGTCACAGTATTTGTAGGTGTGTTAGTTGGTGTACCTGTTTGTGTAGGTGTAACTGTGTTCGTTGGTGTTTGCGTCTGAGTTGGTGTGTTGGTCGGCGTTTCGGTATTTGTTGGTGTAACTGTATTAGTTGGCGTATTAGTAGGTGTACCGGTTTGAGTCGGAGTTTGAGTTTGAGTCGGAGTATTAGTTTGTGTAGGAGTGTTTGTTGGTGTGGCACTAGGTGCTATGGTAACTACGTTAATGTTAAAGTTACAATTGATTGTAGGGGTAGGTGTTTGGGTTTGGGTTGGCGTCGGAGTATTGGTCGGCGTCTCAGTTTGAGTTGGGGTATTTGTTGGCGTAGGTGTTTGACTCGACGTTTGTGTCTGAGTAGGTGTATTGGTAGGTGTTTCAGTATTTGTTGGCGTTACTGTATTTGTAGGTGTGACAGTATTGGTCGGAGTATTTGTTGGGGTTTCTGTGTTAGTAGGTGTCGGTGTTTGTGTTGGCGTGTTAGTAGGTGTCTCAGTTTGAGTTGGGGTATTTGTTTGGGTAGGTGTATTAGTTTGTGTAGGAGTGTTTGTAGGTGTTGAAGACGGAGCAATTGTCACCACGTTGATGTTGAAATTACAATTGATTGTAGGGGTAGGTGTTTGTGTTTGAGTCTGAGTTGGTGTATTTGTAGGAGTTTCAGTATTTGTTGGTGTAGGTGTATTGGTAGGCGTCTCAGTTTGAGTTGCAGTCTGAGTTTGTGTTGGTGTAACTGTATTTGTAGGTGTGTTTGTTGGTGTCTCCGTATTTGTAGGAGTTGGTGTTTGTGTTGGGGTCTCAGTTGGTGTCTGAGTTTGTGTAGGTGTTGGTGTGTTGGTAGGAGTTGCAGATGGTGCAATTGTTACCACATT
>JACCDL011201831.1_pt1 | contig 10367 bp, 7 predicted proteins | sample 7441931 | NCBI WGS metagenome assembly JACCDL01 (sample SAMN15323437, study PRJNA562643) | freshwater metagenome | isolation source: river surface water | place: USA:Blue River Watershed | collected 2017-08-16 | reverse complement strand
TTTTATGGATAAAAACTCACAAAGTCTAAACCTAATTATTCTAAATTATATTTATTTCCAAGAATGGGTTATTCTTGTGATTTAACTTTATAGCAATTTCTAAATTTTTTAAAAGCATTATATACTTATTATACATGGTCATAATTAACAGGACCATTATCACTACTTTTTTCAATATAATTATCAATATTTAGTATTACATATAATAAATTTTTCAAATTTTCTACACGAGACCCATCGCAAACCAAATTTTAAATATTTAATTAATCTACTTCAGAGTTCATAATACTTCTCCTCATAAGAACAGACCGTTCTTAAAATGATTTTTGTAGTGGAACACTTAATAATGGTCTGATAGTATTGGTTAAATGTGTATTTTATGATAATTTTCCGTCAGAAGAATATTATTATATTTTTTCAGCAACATATTTTATTTATCCTTATGGTGTAGTTTATTTTTATTATACAGAATATGTTGAATATTTACCATCTTTTGAAGTGCCATGGATAACAAATGTTCCATTATATTATTGTATTTCACCTTGAACTTAAATATCTTTATTTAATGTACTGTCATGAACAACAAATGTTCCGGCATAATTTCCAGAATTAGTTTTAATTTATTGTTTAATATTTTATACTGGTTTTTTTACAACAATATCTTATTACAACTTATCTGGAATTAAATAATATGGTTTTTTACCCATTAAATCACTTAATATTTCCAATACTGTAATAATTTTCATTATACAATCAACAATACTAAAACCAATTTAAGATAAATCTGAAAATGGTATAAATCTTTTATAAATTTCCTTTAAATCACCATTTTCAAGTCCTGATACCAATCCATCAAGTTCCCAAATTTTAGTTCTGTCATTATTTTTTTAGTAATTTTATGAACTAAAAAAAGTTTTTACATATTTCATACATGGTCCAGCATTTTAATCAAAAATTCCAGGATACATAGATGTAGTTTTTCCAATAATTGTCATAACTGGAATTGATGCATACATTGGAGTTGTTGCAATTCCTTCAACACCAATATCTGAAACAGATGTAACTGAACCCAAATCAATAAATTTAACTTTATCATCATATACACTATAAATCATATTATCTGGTTTAATATCATTATGTGTTTTATTATTTTTTACCAAAAACTTAATACTTTTAAATATATTATCCAAATTAAATATTAAATTTTCACATAAATTAGTAAATTATTCTTTTTACACATGCATTTCATCAATACCGACCTGACCTTCAAATACCCCAACCATACTATTAAAAAATTATGTATGAACATTTAACAACGACAATGGTTCTCCTTTTTCAAAAACATATCCGACATAATTTTCACCATCATTATTTGTAAATTATAACGCTAAGTATAATTTCACAAATAATCCACTTGCTCTTTCCAATGAACTAAATGTATGATTAAAAACATACTCTGTGTTTGCTCCACTTTCATCCTTTTAAATTTTAATAATACTATTTTAAAAATATTTTTAATATTTTTCCTCACATAATTATTCTTTTGTTAAAAATTCTTTTGTCGATATTTCAAATACTTTTTATAATTATAAACCATTATACCATGTATTATTAAAACATTTATTAAATTTATACACTACACCAAACGAACCCTAACCTATAATTTCTGAATTAACTGTGTTCATTCTTATTTTATAATTTATTTTATAATTTATAATTTATTTTATAAAATCAAAAAAAAATATTTTAAATCAATAAGTAAAATAATATTCCAATTATTACTATTTTTGTGTCTCTAATTATATGTTGTTGCCAATTTGGTAAATTTTAAAATTATTTTTTTGCATTATATATTTTTTAATTTTTAATCATTTAATATAAGTCTTTGTCGTCTTAATCAAAATATTTTTAAGTTGTTTAATATGAAACTCTTGATGAAGAAAGTTTATTTTTTTAAATAAATTATTATAAATTTAATTCAAAATCTTCATCATTTATGTCTTATTATTCTTCTTAATCCCATTCATTTTCTTCATCAAGTATGTCTTATTATTATTACATTTTTTCCAATGTTTAATATCTTTCAATTGCAATTTATTTATTGGTTGCCGTTAAATCCAAAATACTATTTAATTTCATTACAATAAATTTATACCTGAAAGTATCATTCTAAAATTCTCGACTTTAAATAATATTTTATAATTCGGTCAAATAAATTTTATATTATTCCAACATAGTCTCATTAATACCAATATTAATATTTTAAGTCATATAATTGTCATTTACATATTAATAATATGGTTATGTTGTATGTAAAACATTACAAACACAATTCCGTTTTAAATATGATTTTTTAAGTATATTTGAATTGTATTTTTAATACGAAAATTTTAACATCTTTTTTATATTACTAATATTAAAAATTCAAAAATTTGGAGTAATCATAAATAATTTCTCATTTTAATTTTTTTATTATTAGTATTTTTCTATAATTATTATTAATAGTTTTTTATATTTATATTTTTAAATATTTAAATCATTATATTAGATCATTATATTAAATTAATATTTTATTTTTTTGGACAACAATGAATAAAACATAATGCATTATTCTAAAATTTCTTTAATTAATATGTCATATGTTTCAATACTTTAATCTAAATAATTATTCATTTTCAATAAATTATATATATTTATTGTTTAAATATCTTTACAATTTAACTTATTATTTTCACAATTAATATTTTGTTTTTTAAAAAAATTTAATTTTTTTATAATACACAATACATTTTTCTTATATATTGTGTATCCCAATATATTGTAAATATCAATAAAATATTAATCATTTTCAATAAAATTACAATCCAATGAGTTATTATACTCATCCAAATCATTAAATTTATAATTAATAAAATTTTTATTTAAAACTTATGAATATTTTTTATTAATTTTGTTATTATTTTATTAAATCAGATTAAAATGTTCAACAAATGATTTATATGATTTAAATTTAAGTTTAAATAAATATTAATATTTTAATATTTATAAAATAATTTTATCTTCTTTTTATTTACATTTAAACATTTGATTTGATTCTTCTTCTATAATGTCATATATTGGTTTATATGAACATAGTTCCGCTTCTACTATATCTCCAAATAAATCAAGATCGTTAATATAATTATAATATATATTATTGTATTAATAATAATACAATTTTACATCATTTTGTTTATAATGCCAATTAATCATTTAAATACAGTATCTATAATTTATATCTGCTTAATTTTCTTTTTCTAAAATATCCATTTTTTAGAAATTATTTAAAATAATGTGAAAAATAAATTTTATATTAATATTACTATAATAATTCAATTCTTACAATAATTCAATTTTTATAATTTAAAATCATTATGGTGGAATAAATTTATATGTTTATTTATAACATTGTGCTCCCGCAATAAGTTGTGAACGATTATTATTAACCATACTCATTTCTTTACATCTTGGAGTTTTTAAATCTCCATATAAATAATCAATATAATCTCCCATATCATTTGGTACTTTACCATTATTAGGCATTGTGTACCAACGATCAATTGGATTACGACCCCATACATCACCTGTTGTTCTATAAACCTATTAATCCATAATTTATCTTGCTTTTTCTTTTACCATTACATTATCGAGAGAACATGCTTCTTTTTTATCCATATCATCACCATTCAACCAATTCATATAAGGATTATCTTGTGTTGGTTATGTACATACTTTACCTTTAACAACATCAATAATTTCGTCTTTATTTTCATTTGGAATTTCATCAATTTAATTTTCTTATAACATTTTTTAATATTTTACCAATCGTTCAGTTCCAATTCCTCCTCCACCAACATAAGATACACTAATAATTATACCTACTAATAATATAAACATATATCTAAAATTTTATTTTAATACACTTAAAACAATTGAAAGATATAAACTAAACATATATATAGCGTTTGCTCTTTCTTCAATTGTTTATCCTTTTAATGGGAAAAAATTATAATAATTTTATATATCAAACCAAAATTCTTTGTTATACCACATATTTTAAATATTTTAAATATATTTTTATTATATATAATTTATTATTTTTAATAATAAAGAAAAAATTATTTAATTAATCATTTTTTAGGTTCTCCAATCATTTTGTCAATTTATCCAATAATGTCATTCTAATTGTCCATACCCGAACTATTACCACCATTTTCTAAACTCATCATACCAGAAAACATATTCATCATTTAACTAATATTTGCTCCACTTGGACCACCTTAACCACCCATTGCTTATTACATTACTCCTCCCAATATATCTTACATTTAATTTGCACTTCCAGATGAAGTTAAAAATCCCATTAAAGATTATGCTTCATTCATAATATCATCATTATTTAATTCACCTTAATCCAATTTAGATTAAATTGTTCCTGATATTTCTTATACAAGACCCATTACCTGTGGGTTACCTAATAATTCCATAAAATTTAAACCTTCCATGTTACCACCTTTTTTAGATGCCCCTGTTTATACGAGGGGTTCTATTACTGATTTAAATTTTTCCATATCCATTTTTTACGCAACTTCATTTGCAATATTTTTTAATTTACTATTTCCCATTTATGACATAAATTTTTCAGCATCATCTTTAAAATCATTTAATACTTATCCTTAAATTATATCAGCGTTGTTTTTATAATCCTTATCCATAGTAATCAAAACATATTTAACACCAATTCGTGATAATGTTTCACCACATTAATTAAAATCTATATCTTGAAATTATTTGACACTTTAATGATAACGCATTACTTCAATCATACAACTTTTTATTTTTTCATCATCATCCAACATCCCCCATATCAAACAAAAACACCAAAGTAAATACATGTAATTTTTAAGTATAACTTTATCTGCTTCTACATCAAGTGTATCTAAAATTTCATTTAATGATATGTTTTTTAAAAATTCCATTTCACCAAATACTTTACATAAATTTATTATGCCAGTATCCAATAATGTTGTATCTTATTTTTTACATGTATTGTAAAAAAGTTCTACTATGTCCGATCTCATTTTATCAAATTATCCATAATGTCTTTTAATATTTCGTTTTAAAACATCATTTTATGATTTTAATTCCAAAAGCATATCATAAAAATATTTATTAAACATATATGCCGCTTTATCTTTTTAATTTACATTTGCCATTTTGTTATATAATTTATGAAATAATATATATATAAATTTATATATTTTATAATAGTATTTATAATCTTTTATAATTAATTTAAACGCATTAAAATAAAAAAATAAAATTTCATTCATTAATTTTATTATAATATAATAATTATATTATATAAGTATAGTCCAAGCAATCCCATTAAATCAACTACCAAGAATGCACACATCATTCTAAATAAATGACCACCCTTACCAAAACCTTTTTCTAATTAATTTTAAGTTTTTGTCAAACCCAAAAAACCTTAAATACCACCAACGTCCCCATATCTTGCGTCTTTTTCTTCAATTGTTTTTAAATATTCGTGACATTTATTTAAACCGCCGTTTAATATCGCAACATTTTTAAATCCTTCAATATATAATTAATCCGCTGCTGCCAAAGAACGAAGACCCTATTGGCATACAACAAGTATTTTATCGTTTCTGTTAAACATATGATGAATATAGTACATAAAATTGGTATTTAGTTCTGTATGCATATATCCTTACCATAATCCACCAACGCCTAAACAAATTAGTTATTTAAAAAATATCCCAGGATTTTAGATATAATTATGTTCGCTACTAAAAAGTGGAATATGAATTGCATCAGATAAACGAACACGCATATATTCAAATTCGGGTCTAACATCTAAAATTTTCCATTCACCTTATTCTAATTCTTTTTAAAGTTATTCATTTGGATAAAATTATTTAATGGTTCCCCTGCTCAAATTAAAATCCCATCTTTTTATTAATCTCTATTCATTTGTATCAATGTCTTGTTTTTTGCAAAAAGTTTTTAAATTTCTTTTTACTTTTTATATTTTTTAAATTAATACAATATTGTTATTATTTTTAACTAATGAATTATACATTATTGATAATATTTATAATATTGATATTTTGGTATTTTTTTATTTAATACAAACTATAAAAAATCTTTTATATACTTATTATTCAAAATCACTTTATAAACAAATATCCATCATAATATAATTTCATAATCAATGTAACTATATTTAATATTATTGACAACACCATTGTCCATACTAAAAACATTGCTTAAATATATATTACATGATATAAAACCAATATTAATCCAACTAATTACAATAAAAACATAACATATGATACATCATTTGATTTATGTGTTTTAACCATTTTAATAATTTAAGGCAGTGTCATTATAGAAAGTATAATACCCCCTACAATAGCACATACATTACTTAAATTATTATAATTGATCATTTTATTATACAAATAATTAAAAATAATTATTATCTATACTTTTATTTATTATCTATTAAAAAGTTTATTTTATATATTAATATTATATATTGCTTAAAATTTTATTTTTTCATTTGCGTTCAAGATTTTTAAGCCATTACACTGCTTTTAAACGCTATTCTTTATAATTTGTCATTGGTTCAATATAACCTTTAATAGGTGGTTCTTATTATAATTCTTTACCACTATGATTGTTTAATTCTGGAATCCATTTTTTAATAAATATTCCTTACGGGTCAAATCTAATGATTTATTATTATGGTGAAAATATTCTAATCATTCCCTAATAATCTGTTCCACCTATTGAATTCCATTACCATCCTAAACAATTTTAAATACAATCATAATCAATTAAATTTTAAGCGAAAAATACTTCCATATCTGCCCAATTAATCATTAATAGTTTAGAACAGAAATTAGCAAACAACATTCTTAAACGGTTGTGCATATATCCCGTTGTAATTAATTATTTAACAGAAGAATCAATTAATGGAAATCCAGTTTAAGCATTTATTATTTTTTAATAATCATTTTTATCGGTATTCCATTTGACATTTTTATATTCTATAAACATTTAATTTTATTTGTTTGATATTTACCCTTATAAAATTTCTGGTTTATAATGGCATAATTCTTAATTAAATTAATTCCATACTAATTCCATTTATAAATCAGGGACATTTATCGCTGCATAATATGTTTCACGCATTGATACTAATCCAAATTTGTGATATACTGATAATCTTGTTGTTCCTTCATCATTTTAATAACAGTCTCGTGTTTTTTTATAATCATTGAAATCACCTTTTTTAATGTTTTTTATAATATTCAAACCTCTTTTACGATTTGCTATTTTTGAATTATCATATTGTTTATCAATAATCATATCTAATGGATTAATTATTTTAAAATCTTTATCTAAATTATTTTTAGATTCATTTTAAGATTGATTTAAATATTTTTTTAATTTACTATTTAATTTCTAAGGTTTTGGAATATCAGTATTAATAATTCTTTTATTATATGGTGCAAATATAGTATAGGGGCGATTTTCTTTTTCATCCACTACTATTTTTCCTAAATCATATAATTAATTTCCACCCTTATTCAAAACATTATATTCTATGTTTTGTTATTGACAAAATTTTAATATTATATCTGATCTTTTTTTAGCATATGGTGTTGGATCATAGTTTTCGAAAATTGCTCTAATATTTTTTATTTTTTACAATACTTCTGTATCATTTGATGTTTGATATGAACATATTAATTATTTTAAATATGTTTTTTATAAATCATTTAGTGAATAACATAAAAAATTAAAACATCTATGAGAAAAATACTTATTTATTTTTGGATCACTTTATTCTTTACTAAATATAAATAATGGTAAGAATTTTGTTTTATTATCAATAGCATATTATAGTGCCATTGTTAGACCAGGATTGTCATCAATCCTATAATCGCGGCGAAATATAAATATTGTAGTCATAATAATAAATATATATAAATATTTTATCTAAATATTTTATATATAATTTTTTTAATTTTTTTATCAAATTTTGATTTTTATATACTTTTATATATATATAACAACATATACGATATTATATCATATACATTATTGACATATATAAATTTCATAATAAATGAATTTATATTAAAAAATGAATATCAAAATGTCTTTTTTATATTCTCACATTGGTTCATATGATGATTAAGAACTATTGAACAAAATATAAGATTATAATAAGGCATACTGTAATACAATAAATTGGACACAAAAAATAGTGTAAAACAACCCAGAAAACATAAAAAATGAACCTTTTTGTATCAAATTAAACGAATAAAGTATAATAACGCGTATGGTTTAATTTAAGTATAATACTTACACATTTTAATAATTAGTATAAATAATAAATAAAGATTAATTATATAATTTGGATATTATTAAAGATCAATTTTATAATTATGAAAATAATTTAGAAATTTTGAAAGGTTGTTGTTAAATTAATATAATTGGAATACTAATAATATTATTAATTAATAATATTTATAATTCAAATATTAAAGAAATGAAAGAATATTACGAATATTATTCATCATTATTGAAATTATTTATTGATTATGGATATAATTATTAATGTGTCAGTGTCAATATATAAGATAATAAAATAGTTTTTTAAAATAATTATAAAGAATTAATAAAAAATAATTGTGAAAATATATATTATTAAAAACTTTTTATAAATTTAGTAAAATCATTTATAAAATAATCAGCATATTCAAATTATAATTATTATGATTTTTTAAATTCAAGTTAATTGAAAGATTATTAATCATATGTATAAATAAAAAAAGGTTTTGCAAAAATTACTTAATTTATGTAAAATATTAAATAAATATTTTTTTATAATTAAAGTAAAAAAATATCAAAAAATCCAAGTTAATAAAATATATTAGAAGAATTTGATTAAAGATTAAGTCATAAATAATCATTAAGATTGAAAGATTTCTTTTGAATAGTTTGTGTCATAATATTTAAAAATTTTCTTCATTTTAAGTATGTTTTTATTCAAATTATTTTAAATCAGACCAACTTGAATTTATACTACTACTCAAACTATTATTTATGTAAATAAATATAAGTTTCACTATATTTGTTTCTTCTTTTTTTACTTTAAGAATATTTTAAATAAAATATTCTGAGGATTAACGTCTATATTCTAAATATTCTAAATAATTCATTTTAATATATATAAAATAATTTTTTTTTAATTTAATCAAAAAGGAGCATAAGATTGGTCTTGTTCAAATGGTTCTTCAACTTCTTCTACTTCATCGGCAACAACTTCTTCTTCAACTGGTTCTTCTTCATTTTCTTCGTGTTTAACTTCACCTTCCATACCTTCCGATACAACAACTTCTGCTTTAGCTTTTTTTACTTCTTCTACCATAGCATTTTCATCTTCATCCAAACCAAGTTCAGCGGTCATATCTTCTGAAAGAGCAAGACCTTGTTTACGGGCAACAAGAAGCCATTTTTTCATTTTACGAATAACTTGGTCACGTTTCCAAACACCAACAAATACAAGAGCATTGCTGACAAGAAGAGCAACCAAAAGAACAAACGCGACACTGAGGAGCCACATTGGTTGCTTTTTGGTGAAAGCATTAAGTTTTTTAAGTCCCAAAACTTGCATTGTTAAACGAATAAACTTTTATTTTTTTTTATTTATATAATAAAATATTTTTTTTGTAAAATATATCACATAATATAAAATAAATAAAAAAGAAATTTTACGAATATGGATTATAGTTCATTTTAAACCGTAGATTTTAACAATGGTCTTTCAAACCAAAATACTCTTTCTGATTATCATAAAGAATAAAATTCTTTTAAAGCATAATAATCAGTTTATCAAAATAATCCAACCGAATAATAAAAAAATAACACTGAAATCGTTAATGAAATGTATAAAAACGAAGGTGAGAAGGAAGAATTGAAAAAGAAACTACAAGCTTATAAGGAAGCATTTACAATGTTAAAAGAATAAAAACAATAATAATAATCGGATAAAGATTAAAAGGTTTCAAAAAGTGATATGTATAAATCTTTATTATATGGAACATACATTGCTGTTGGTCTTTTAATCGCAAGTGTTATTAACTGTTTTTGGTCGGAATATTCTGTAAATCTTACTCGCCAAAATCAATATTTACTTAAATTAGTAACTATTATTGCTTTAATCTTTATTTCTTCTGTTATTAAAAATATGATTTGAAAATATGAGTTCTCCATCCGATAAA
>JACCDL011415995.1_pt1 | contig 10369 bp, 9 predicted proteins | sample 7441931 | NCBI WGS metagenome assembly JACCDL01 (sample SAMN15323437, study PRJNA562643) | freshwater metagenome | isolation source: river surface water | place: USA:Blue River Watershed | collected 2017-08-16 | reverse complement strand
GCCCCTTCGTCGCACCTCCGGCCCACGGCCCTACTTCAACCAGTGGCCGAACCAGTCACGGAGCCGCCCGAGCCGATCGACGAGGAGCCAGGGCTCACCGGTCCGCGAGAGGTCGTGCGTGGAGCGCGGGTAACGGACGAACTCGACCGGCGTCCCCTGCCGCTTGAGGGCCGCGAACCACTGCTCGGCGTCCGTCATCGGCGTGCGGTGATCCTCCTCGCTCTGCAGGATGAAGGTCGGCGTGGTCACCCGCCGCACGTTGCGGATCGGCGAGAGGGAGTCGTACATCGCGGGATTGTCCCAGGGGCGACCGAAGAACTCGAACTCCGTGAGCCCCTGCGCGTCACTGGTCCCGTACCACGACCACCAGTTGGAAATCATCCGGTCGGCCTGCGCCGCCTTGAAGCGATGGGTCTGCGTGGTGATCCACGCGGTCATCACGCCGCCGTACGACCCGCCGGTGACACCCATCTTGGTCGAGTCGACGTCCGGACGCGCGGCCGCCAGGTCGACGGCCTTCATGAGGTCGAGGTAATCCTCAGCGAACCAGCGGCCGCGGGTGTCATACGTGAAATCCGCGCCGTAGCCGCTGGAGCCGCGGGGGTTGGTGTAGAGCACCATGAACCCGGCGGCCGCGAGATTCTGGGTCTCGTCGAACCACTGCTCGCCGTACTGGCTGTGCGGACCGCCATGGATGTAAAGCACGAGCGGATACTTCCGACCCGCCTGATAGCCGAAGGGCTTCATCAGCCACCCTTCGATCTCGAGGCTGTCGGCGGAGCCCGCCCGGCGCGGCATCCGGTAGGTGAGCCGCTCCGCATCCGACCAGGCGACCTCCCGATTCACCGCCTCGTTGAAGGACGTGAGCCGACGCTCCGGCCGCCCGTCGGTGCCGGCGACGAAGAGTTCCGTCGGCCTCGTGACGCTCGACGACACATACGCGACCTGCTTCCCCGCCGCGTCGAGGACGAACCCGTTCATCTTGCGGCGGCCCCCGAGAAGCTCGCGGCGCGCGCCCGTCGTGGCGTTCACGAGGTAGAGCGCGCTCGACCCGCCGATGTCGGCCGACATCGCAATCTCACCGCTCGGGAGCCAGTCCATGCCCCCCGGCTCGTAGCGCCACCCCTCCGTCAGCACCTTCACCGCGCCCGTCGCGACGTCCGCCACGGCGAGCACCGCCTGCTTCACGCGACCCGGGCGCGAGACGAAGGCAATCCGCTTCCCATCCGGCGACCAGGTGAGGTCGCTCTCGGCGCCCATCAGCGTCGCGACCTTCCGCGGCGTACCGCCCGCGACCGGAAGGACGTAGATGTCGGTCTCGTTGCGGTCCGCCTCGTCGCGCATGGCGTCATATGGCAACTCGGCGATCGAATCCGCGTACGCCGTCACCGCACTGTCGGACTTGAGCGCAACGTCCGCCGTGAACGCGATCCACTTGCCGTCGGGCGAGACGACGGGCGAGCGATGCGAGTAGGCGGTGTTGGTCAGCTGGACGCGCTTGGCCCCCGGCACCTGCGTGAAGAGCTGCTGCGGCCGGATGACGCGTGCCTGGCGCGGACCGGGGAGGAACCCCTGCCCGTTCGCCTTGTAGCGCGCCTCGGTGATGTGGCGGCCGTCGAAGCGGGCCGGATCGACCGGCCGGGTGATGGCACCGAAGGGCGGGCGCGCCATCGGCTGCATCCGACCAAAGGGGTCGTTCGCGGCCGCCGCACCACCGCGACCGGCGGCCCCGTTCGGTGCGCCACTCCCGGCACCCATCGCACCGGCGTTCGCGCTGTCCTCCGTCACCGTCGCCGCGAAGACGGCGAACTTCCCATCGCGCGGCCACGACCCGGTGGGATAATCGCCAACCTGTGCAGCCTCACCCCCGGGCGCATCCATCCGAATCGCCCAGCTGTTCCCCGTGCCGCCAGGCCGCGAGGAGGAGAAGAAGAGGTACTTGCCATCCGGCGAGAAGCGCGGCCCTGAGCTCTCGTACCCGGGCGCGGTGTAGCGCACCGCGTCCCCGCCGGCCGTCGGCACCATCCACACCTCCTGATGGCGCTTGTTCTCCTTCTCATTCACGGTGGTCACCGTGAAGGCGACCTGCCGCCCGTCCGGCGACATCGCCGGCTGGGACACGGTGGTCAGGCGATACCAATCGTTGGGCTGCATCGCCCGCGGTGCCTGCGCGGCGAGGGCGGCGGGGAGCAGGAGTACAACTGCGAGGCGGAGGGATGGCGACATGACAGGCCGTTGAGGAAGGAGGGAGTGAGCGGGACGTTCGACAGCGAGCAGCACAGCGTGTGCGACCATGCAGAAGGAATCAGACACCCGTCAGCTTACGACCGGGCCGGGAACTCCGTTGCGAGTGCCGCGGCAGTTCGGAGTCCCAGTGCGGCGAAGGTGAGGGTGCCGTTGCAGCAGCTCGCGGTGACGTGGGTCGGGGCGCCGGCCACCCAGAGGTTCTCGTGATCGTGCGTCCGCCCGTGGCGGTCGACGACGCTCGTGGCCGGGTCGTCGCCCATCCGGCATCCGCCCCCGGGATGCTCCTGCCCGATGTCCCCCGCCGCCGAGGCGCCGGAGAGGATCGTCCCGTTCCCCGCACGCGCCATCCGAGCAAAGAGCGCGCGGATCTCGTCTTCCTGCCACCCACGGAGTGCCGCGGATTCGGGGGCGTCCCGGAAGGCGAGACGGGGCATCGGGTCGCCCCACGCGTTCCGCGTGCCGGCATCCAACGTGAGCGCGCTGTCCCGGTCGGGGAGCACGTCGTAGTATGCCCGGATCCGGGCCACCCCGGTCTTCGTGCGGCGTCGCCAATCCGCCAGCAGGGCATCGCCGAGGAGGAGTCCACCGGCGTCATCGCGGAGCCGCGGAACGTGCCCGTACGACGACTCCCAGACGCGGAGGTCGTGACGGAGATAGCGATCGGGATGCCCGCGCCGCATGAACTGCTTCGTCACGAGCGAGTGCTGAACGTTCACGCCGGGCAGCAAATCGAGCGGGAGCTGGATCTGTGCCGCCACGTTGCGATGCCCGCAGAGATACTTCCCCACGAGCCCCGAGCGGTTCGCCAGTCCGTCCGGGTGCGCCGCGTCCGCTGAGAGGAGGAGCAGGTGCGGCGCCCAGGTGAAGCCCCCGGTGAGCACGAAGGTCTTGGCGCGCACCACGACGGCCTGATCGCGCTGCCGCGTCGAGTTCCCTGTGGCCTCCGTGATGCGTCCCGTGCGAGGGTCCGACTGCAGGCGACGGATTATCGTGTCCGTCACGAGCCGGATGCGTCCCGACCGAACGAGCGCATCGAAGGTGAAGTCCGGCGAGTACTTCGCCCCCGTCGGGCAGATGGGATAGCAGGTGTCGCAGCGCTGACAGACGCCGCGTCCCCCGTGCGCGACCGAATTCTTCGCACTCGGCTGACTCCACATCGTCACGCCGGCCGCGGCGGCCCAGCCGCGCAGCTGCTGCAGGTTGTCGCTGAGCGGGAGCGGCGGCAGCGGGAAGGGCCGCCCGCGCGGATCCATCTCCGGCGGTCCCTGCTCGCCGGCGATGCCCATCCGTTCCTCCGCCTCCTGGTAGAACGGATCGAGCTCCTCGTAGGTGATCGGCCAGTCGTCGCCGACGCCGAAGAGACTGCGCACCTTAAAATCCTCAGGCGCATAGCGCGGCGTCACGCCGCCCCAGTGCATCGCGAGCCCACCGACGTTCATCGTCGGCGAGAAGCCGTAGGCGGTCCCGAGCGCGTTCTGGTCATCGACGTGGTCCTTCGTCCACGGTGACTCGCCGTAGTCCTGCCAGCGCTGCCGGCGCGCGTACCGATCGCGCAGCGGCGTGGTGTGGGTCCCCGCCTCGATCACCGTGATGTTCGCGGTCGTCCGTGATGCCAGCGACTCGGCCATCATCGCGGCGGTGATTCCTGCGCCGATGAGGCAAATGTCGGTCTCGACCATCCGGGGCGCAGTCATCGGGGCGCCTCCCCCGCGATCGGGAGCGGACGCCGCGACGTGTCGGCCAGCGAGCGGCACTGCCCCGCCCCGATGCGCGCGCCGTAGGCGAGGTCCTGCGCCTCGCTGGTCGCGGCCCAGTGCGCGAGGAGGGCGACCGCGACGTGATCGGCCTGCAGCGGCGATGCGGGGAGCGTTCCGTTCGCCCCGCCGCGCAACGCGGCCTCGAGCACGACGCGACGACCGGCGAGATCGAGCTGCGCGAAGCCGCGCGTCCGGATGCGCTGGGCGAGAAGGTCGAGTGCCTGAAGCTGCGCGCGCCACCCGGGCGCGGGATCGGCGCGCGTGTACGTGAGCTCCGCATAGCCGTAGCCGTGCATCTCCTCGGCCACCGGTGTGTACGCGGCGAGCCAGGCCGTGAAGGCGGCGATCGCACGACCGCGCCCAGCGGCGCCGAGCGATTCGGGAAGCACGGCCTCGCTGAGGGCCGAGAGCATCACCGGGTCGAGGGCCCGCGCCGGCGGCGGATCGGTCGGCCTCGGCGTCGTGGGCGATTGATTCGGATCCGCGGCCGCGGATTCGGGGAGCGCCACGGCGGCCGCGCCGAGCACGGTGCTTCGCAGGAACGTGCGCCGATCGTGCGTCATGCGGGGATTCTACGCCTCCCACCTGCTGGCCGCGACTATCTAACGCCCACACAGTCCTCACGGCGCACTCGGCAAGATCGCACCAGAGGGGGACGGCCCCTCTACGCGATCGACACCCGCGTGGGGACGGTGCTCTGGGAGCATCCCCTCGGCGACATCGGGTATGCCAACCCGATGACCTGGCGCGGGGCGGATGGCATCGGAAGGTACGGAGGGACAGATTCCCTCCGTGCGACGCTCCCTCCCTTGCCCGGCCCTGCCGCGATGAAGCTGTCCTGGGCCTCGATTGGTATCGCGATCGCCATCCTTGCGGTCCTCGCGACCCCGTTCGCCATCCTGCATTTCCTCTGGGATCACGAACCATACCGGGCTGAGCGGATCACCCTCGTCGACTACACGGTACCGTTCGAGGGCGCACGGGAGCACGTCGGCGCCATCTGGCTCCTGAACCACGAGAAATATCCGCCGCCGTCGGGTGACGCCTGGCAGCCCCTCGGGTCGCACGTCGGCTACGACCCGCTCGACCCCCAGCATCCGACGCGCATCGCGGACCAGGACCTCTCCGAGACGGACTGGCTCTACGTCACCGACACCTACGGGGTGTACGAGGGAGATCTCACGGCGGATCGGTGGCAGCGGAGCCATCTCGATTACTCCCGGCTCGTCTTCGGCGGGATCACGGAGCTCGACGCGCGCGCGATCGCGGACTACACGAGCCGCGGCGGACACATCTTCCTGGAATTCAACGCCCTCGAATCGCCGACCGCCGGCCGCGCGCGCGCGACGATGCAGGAACTGCTCGGCGCGCGCTGGACGGGATGGACGGGGCGGACCTTCATCAATCTCTACGATCCCACCGACGTCCCTGCGTGGCTCCCCGAGCTCTTCGCGAAGCAGTTCGGCGACAACGCGGAGCTGCCGCGCAATCCCACCACGGTTTTGGTGCACGAGGACGGCCGGCTCATCCTCCTGACGGACGACGATTTCCGTGCAGCCTCCCCCTCGATCGCCGTGACGGCGCGCGGCCGCGAGGTCATCCCCCTCGCGCGGACCGGGATGGGGATGTTCTACTGGTTCCCCATCCTCACGGCGGATCCGGGCACGGAGGTGCTCGCCGAACTGGTGCTCCCCGCGACGCCGGGGTCGGATTCCGCGCTCCTCGCGAACCGGATCCCGCGGCGGCTTCCCTTCCTGACCCGGCGCGTCGAGGGCGGGTCGCATCGCGTCTACCTCGCGGGCGACCTCGCCGATGTCACCTTCGATGCGAAGTGGTACAGCTTCAAGGGGATCGCCGCGGCGCGCCGGTGGCAGGAGAACAACCCCGCCCGCTCGACGAGTGAATCGGCCTACTGGGGCTTCTACGTGCCGGCGGTCCGGCAGTTGCTCCGCGAGCCCTTCGACGGCCCGCCGCCCGCGATCGCTACCGGGCGCTGAACGACCGGAGCACCTTCCCGGCGCGCGCCGCCGCCTCGGCGATGCGCTCGGGACTCGCGATGAACGAGACCCGGAAGAATCCCTCGCCGCCGGCGCCCAACGCCGCCCCGGCGAGGACGATGACCCCCTCCTCCTCCATCAGGCGCTCGTGGAACGCCATCGAGGGGACGCCCGACGGTAGCGGCACCCAGAGATACATCGAGGCCTTCGGGGCCTCCGCGATCTCAAAGCCGTTCGCCCGAAACGCGGCGACCGCTGCATCGCGTCGCTCGCGGAACACCTCGACATTCCCGGGCACCCAATCGGCCCACGACTCGAGCGCCGCGATACCCGCGCGTTGCACGGCCATGAACTGCCCCGTGTCGAGGAAGCTCTTCACCTTGGCGAGCGCACCGACGATGGTCGGGTTGCCGCAGGCCCACGCGCACCGCCACCCCGTCATGTTGTAGGTCTTCGAGAGCGAGTGGAACTCGATCGCACACTCGCGCGCACCGGGGACGTCGAAGATGCTCGGCGCCACATACCCGTCGAAGGTCATCTCCGAGTAGGCGTTGTCGTACACGAGCACGATGCCGCGCTGATTGCAGACCTCGACCACCTTCGCGAGGTAGTCGAGCGGTGCGATCGCCGCAGTCGGATTGTTGGGGTAGTTCAGTTAGAGGAGCTTCGTCCGCGCCAGCACGTCCTCAGGGATCTCGTCGAGATCGACCAGGAAGTTCGTGCGCGGCGTGATCGGATAGAGATAGGGCTCCGCCTCGCTGAGGAGTGTGCCGCCGAGGTAGGCCAGGTAGCCCGGGTCGGGGATGATGACCGCGTCCCCCGGCTGCGCGTAGGCGAAGGCGAGGTGTGCGAGCCCCTCCTTGCTGCCGATGAGCGGGACGATCTCCTTGAGCGGATCGAACCGATGCCCGAAGCGGCGGACCATCCAATCCGAGACGGCCTCCCGGAAGGCCGGGAGCCCGAGGCCGAAGCCGTACCGGCTCAGCGCGGGCTCATGCGCGGCCTGCGCGAGCGCCTCGACGGCGGCGGGCGGTGCCGGGAGGTCGGCGTCGCCGGCGCCGAGGTCGATGACATCCATCCCGCGCGCGATGAGGTCGCGCTTCTTCTGCGGGATCGTGGCGAGCAGGTAGACGGGCAGCGAGTCGAAGCGACGCGTGGTACGCATGGCGGGAATCTACTGCGGCCGTGGCAGCACGAAGACGTCGTCGGCGCCGAGGCGTGACCACTCCTGCCGCCCGAGCCGCGCAACCAGATCGAGCCGCCCCACGTCAGGGAGCCCATCCGCGCCGATCACCTCGGGGGACACGTGCAGCGCGACGATCTCGCCGATCACCCAGGTGGAGGCGAGGGGCCCATCCCCGACGGGGACGAGCTGCAGGACCCGGCACTCGAGCGCGGCCGGTGATTCGGCGATGCGGCTCGGCCGGACGACCCGCGAGGGGAGACGCGTAAAGCCGACGGCGGCGGCCTCATCGACCGACGGCGGATACGCGGCGGAGGCCTGATTCACCTGGGCGGCGATGGCGTGCGTCACGAGGTGGACGACGAACTCGCCGGTCTCGCGCAGGTTCCGGAGGGTGTCCTTCGGCGCACCACCGCCGCCTCCCGTCGGGCAGAAGGCGAGCGACGGCGGATTACTGCCCCCGAGCGCGAAGAAGCTGAAGGGGGCGACGTTCTCCACGCCGCTCGCATCGATCGTGCTGACGAGCGCGATCGGACGCGGCATCACGAGCGAGGTGAGCCACGCGTGCCGCTGGCCCGGCAGCATCGCCGCCAGCGGCACCTCGACGAAGGCGGGGTCCACCACCGCGCTCAGCTCGTCGGCGGCGAGAAGCCCGACCCACCCTCGACCCAGCTATACATGTACTTCGGGTCCTCGTAGGGCAGGATGGCCTGCGCGACCTTGAGCGGGCGGAACGAGTCCATCATCACGGCGAGCTCGTTCGTGTGCGTCATCCCGATGCTCCCCTCGTACCGGCCCGGGTGCGGGCCGTGCGGGATGCCGTCGGGATGGTGCGTGATCGACCCGTACTCGATCCCCTTCCGGCTCATGAACTCGCTGGAGGCGTAGAAGAGCACCTCATCGGAGTCCACGTTGCTGTGATTGTACGGCGCGGGGATCGCCTCGGGGTGGAAATCGTACGGGCGCGGACAGAACGAGCAGATGACGAACCCGTCGCCTTGGAAGGTCTGGTGGACCGGCGGCGGCTGATGCACGCGACCGACGATCGGCTCGAAGTCGTGGATGTTGAACGCCCAGGGATAGAACTGGCCGTCCCACCCCACCACGTCGAGCGGGTGATGGTCGAGGACGATCTCGTTGAGCCCGTTGTACTGCTTGATCACGATCGGGAAGGCGCCCTTCTCATCGTAGGTGCGGAGCTCACGCGGGATGCGGATGTCGCGCTCGCTGTACGGCGCCCCCTCGACCAGCTGACCCACCGCATTGAGGTAGCGCTTCGGCGGCCGGATGTGGCCGCGACTCTCCATCACCAGGAGCTTCGCCGGCTTGGTGAAGCGGTAGCGGTGCAGGATGTGTCGATGGATGACGAGATAATCACCGGGGATGAACGGGAGATCGCCGTATTGGGTCTCGAGGTGCCCCTCCCCCTCCGCGACATACACGACCTCGTCCCCCTGCGCGTTCCGGTAGAAATGCTCGTCCTCCCGGTCCGGCGCCACGTAGAGCATCGCGATGTCGTCGTTGAAGAGCATCGGGACGCGGTCGAGCGTCGGGCTCCCGCCGCGGGCGACCCCGGCGGTCTTGAAGTGCCGGTGCTTGAGGGTCTTGTCGTCGCTCGCGAGATAGGGGGTCTCGCGGAGGCGCCGGACCGAGGTGACGGTCGTGGGCGGATGGACGTGATAGAGCAGCGCCGCGGGGCCGGTGAACCCCTCGATGCCGACGAGCTGCTCGTGGTAGACCGAGCCATCCGGCTTCCGGAAGGCGATGTGCCGCTTGCGCGGGATCTTCCCCAGCGTGTGGTAGTACGGCATCAGAGGTTCCCTCGCAGCGCCTGCTCTCGCTCGATGCTCTCGAAGAGGGCCTTGAAGTTGCCGGCGCCGAAGCTCTTGGCGCCCTTCCGCTGGATGATCTCGAAGAAGAGCGTCGGGCGATCCTGCACCGGCTTGGTGAAGATCTGGAGGAGGTAGCCCTCGTCGTCGCGGTCCACGAGGATGCCGAGCTCGGCGAGCGGGGCGATGTCCTCATCGATCGTGCCGACGCGGTCGAGCACCGTCTCGTAGTAGGTGCGCGGGATCGAGAGGAACTCGACGCCACGTGCCTTCAACGCGCGGACGGTCGTGATGATGTCGTCCGTGGCGACGGCGATGTGCTGCACCCCCGGCCCACGATAGAAGTCGAGGTACTCCTCGATCTGCGACTTCTTCTTCCCCTGCGCCGGCTCGTTGATCGGGAACTTGATCCGCCCGTTCCCGTTGCTCATCACCTTCGACATCAGCGCCGAGTACTCGGTGGAGATGGTCTTGTCGTCGAAAGAGAGCAGGTTGTAGAAGCCGAGGACGCGCGAGTAGAACTCGACCCAGTGATTCATCTGGCCGAGCTCGACGTTGCCGACGCAGTGGTCGACGTACTTGAGGCCGACCGGCTCCGGCTGGTACGGGTTCTCCGCCGCGCGGAAGCCCGGGAGGAAGACGCCCGTGTACCCCGAGCGCTGGACGATCGAGTGGATGGTGTCGCCGTAGGTCCGGATGGCGGCGATCACGACGGTGCCGTGCTCGTCGCGGAGCTCCGTCGGCTCCTGCACCGAGGTGGCGCCCCGCTCGACGGCCTTCGCCCAGGCATCGCGCGCATCGTCCACCCAGAACGCCATATCGCGCACGCCGTCGCCGTGCCGGGCGACGTGCGCCGCGACCTCCCCGTCCGGACCGAGCGGCGTCGTCAGGACGAACCGAATCTTCCCCTGCTCGAGCACGTAGCTCGCGCGGTCGCGCGTCCCCGTCTCGGGGCCACGGTACGCCACCAGGCGGAACCCGAAGGCCGCGCGGTAGAAGAGCTGGGACTGCTTGGCGTTGCCGACCCAGAACTCGATGTAATCGGTCCCGTTGATCGGGAAGGTGTCGTGGGCGGTCTCGACGTTGGGCGCGGTGGACGTGGCCATGGCGACGAACGAGCTGGAGGGTGAAGGACGGGCGACGCCACAGCGCCCCCCGGGGACCTCGGCGCCCGCCGATCCAGCCGGCGGCGCCTACCCTGCCAATATATCCCGGTACTCGTCGAGGGACCCCGGGTTCGCGAGGGCGTCGGTGTTCCGGACGGGCCGGCCGTGGATCGTCTCGCGCACGGCGATCTCAGAGATCTTCCCGCTGATCGTCCGCGGGATGTCGTGGACCGCCCGGATGACCTTCGGG
>JACCDL010548271.1_pt1 | contig 10369 bp, 9 predicted proteins | sample 7441931 | NCBI WGS metagenome assembly JACCDL01 (sample SAMN15323437, study PRJNA562643) | freshwater metagenome | isolation source: river surface water | place: USA:Blue River Watershed | collected 2017-08-16 | reverse complement strand
TGCCGATGTGTTTGTGTTCCCCAGTAAAACCGATACCTTTGGCTTGGTCTTACTCGAGGCGATGGCTTGTGGCTTGCCAGTGGCGGCCTAACCTGTAACCGGTCCCATTGATGTATTGGGCGATTCAAGTGCTGGTGTCATGAATGAGGATCTACGTACAGCCTGTCTTCAAGCGCTCAAGATCCCGCGCGAGGTAGCGCGCGCCCATGCTGAGAAGTTCTCATGGAGAGCGGCAAGTGAGCAATTTGCTAATCACTTAAAGCCTGTTCAGGTCAAGGTTTCAGCACAGACAGTGCCTGCCTAATGTCTCAACCCTACGACATCAAACAAAATCCGCATAAGGGCAACCGCGGATTCACACGGGCTATCCATGCAGCCAAGAACTCATGGCATGGCCTAATCTTTGCTTTTAAGGAAGAAAGTGCCTTTCGGCAAGAGCTAGTGCTCTTGGTCCTGCTGACCCCAATTGCCATCATATTGCCCGTTAGCTTGGTGGAGAAAGCCTTGATGATTGGGTCATTGTTCATGGTGCTGGTGATTGAGTTACTCAACTCTAGCGTGGAGGCTGCTATTGACCGCATCTCTTTTGAGCATCACGACCTTTCCAAGAGGGCTAAAGACTTTGGCTCGGCCGCAGTGATGCTTGCCTTATTAATTGCCTTAATTATCTGGTTTGCCGTGATTTATCAAGAATTAACTTAATAAATACAATGACTTACCAAATAACCTTACTTGTCTTATGCCTGTAATATATGGGCTATAGGATACGGTTATCACGATAGGAAACACAATGCCTGATATCCCAAATCCCTTCTCTGCTCTGGATCATTTATTTATTAATAAACGCGATGCGAAGTCGTTTGAACCCCTCAAACCTTGGACGGATAAATTGAATCCGTTAAAGAAGTTTTTCTCTACAAAAGCGGATTCAGAGACTACAAAGTCTGTGGATGAGCAAGCGGTTGATAAAAAGCAGGAGCACAAGCATGTGCCTGAGCTCCTCGGCAAGGCCAAGCGGGTCCCTTTTAAGGTCTCGTGGGCAATGCATGCTGATGAGATCAAAGAAGCTCAACGTTTACGTTATAAAGTGTTTGCAGAAGAGATGGGTGCTCGTCTCCCCGTCAATGAAGATGGTCTTGATATCGACGAATTTGATGCCTACTGTGATCACCTCCTCGTGCGCGACCCAGAGACTCTCAGAGTAATTGGTACGTATCGCGTTTTAGCACCACACAAAGCTGCGGAGATTGGTCGCCTTTACTCGGATTCAGAATTTGATCTTTCCCGTCTAAATCACCTCCGCCCCAAAATGGTGGAGGTTGGCCGTTCCTGTGTTCACCAAGACTATCGCTCGGGTGCGGTCATCATGGCGCTATGGAGTGGCTTGGGTCAATACATGAAGCAACATCAATATGAAATCATGCTTGGTTGCGCAAGTATTCCGATGGCGGATGGTGGTCACTACGCAGCCAGTCTTTACAACTCGCTAGGCCCCGAGCAAATGGCTCCGGTTGAGAACCATGCCTTCCCCAAACTACCTCTACCGCTCGATCGCTTAAATGGCGGTCTACAGGTCGATGCACCCCCACTGATTAAGGGCTACCTGAAATTAGGAGCAAAGATCTGCAGTGCCCCTGCTTGGGATCCAGACTTTAATACCGCTGATTTGCTAACCATGTTGCGTCTATCGGATATGAATCATCGCTACGCTAAGCATTTTTTGGATAAAGTGGATTAATTGCCTATTACCAACCCTTAGGTTTGATAATTTCCGTTTTGGGAATCACATTGGGCAATAAACTATTTTTTAAGGCCCAAGTTCTAATCACTTTTGTAAAACTGGCATACTTGCCTAGCTGTCTAGACATATTTCGCTTAGGCGCACCGGGCGTAATTAGGCCCAAAATCTTTTGATGCTGTTCCTTAACCATCTTCAGCGCAGGAGCTAAATCAGAGTCATTTGAAACAATTACCGCACAATCAAAAGCATTTAACCATGCGTCATTTAATAGATGCAATGCTAAATTAATATCCGATCCCTTCTCTTCGGTTTTATAAATCGGTATCTTCTTTGGTGGCGGGTTAGCATTTTCTGCCATTACTTTATGTCGTAAAAAATGTCCAAAATGAGTTTCCACCTCAGGGCAATACGCACCTAATGCTCTCAGATAAGTTTCTTGCCTAATATTAATGAATGGATCGTAATCGGTAGGAGATACTCGTGCTGTAAAGCATTTGATTTTGACTAACTCATTTTTCTCATCAAGAATATTTCTAAATAATCGAGACAGATCCAGCCATTTAAATGGACTCCCCTTAAGTTGTCCATAATAGAAATTAAAACTATCAATATAAATAATTGTTCTTAACTTCAAATTTATCAATCAAGTGAATTTAGAAAAAGCAAGGGCCTCCGAGGAGGCCCTGCACCCGACAGCTGAAACCATCAGGGGAGTAGTCTTGAGATGATACTGATTAATTCAATACAAATCAATATCTTCATGATACTTTTTTACTAAAGATGAAATCACATAAAACACCAAGACCATCAAAAATAGAGATCTCTTCTTCCACCTCTACATAAAGTAGTTGGTAGAAAAGTCTATTGTTGATTAATCATTTAATCGCTTAGCGTAATACTGTAGCGGTACCCAATCCTCTCCCACTCAGCAGCTTCCTTGCGAAGACTAAACTCTGTGAGAGGGTGAGCTTCTGCCCAGCTTTGATTAAGCTGTACTTCAAAACTTTCTGGATCTGGGCTCTTCACCTTCACTTTAGGCAAGTTCTCATCGCTGCGCGAGCGACATAAGACGTGCGCAAGACGAATACAAAACAGCATACGCCAATCACTAAAGTTGGCATTATTGGATAACTTACCTAATTTACCTGTATGGCCAATAAGTAAGGCTGCTAAGCGCGCCTGATCATTCTTTGAGAACCCCGGCATATCAGCATTCGCAGCAATATAGGCGGAGTGTTTGTGATAGCTGTTATGTGAGATAGATAAACCAACCTCATGCAAATTAGCAGACCACCCTAATAGAGAGAGGTTATCGGTCCTACTCTCATGATTGGGCTTAGGCAATTGGGCTAAGAACTCAGCTGCTAGGGTACCTAAACGATGGGCCTGCTCTCGATCAACCGAATAGCGTTGCATGAACTGTTCCACGGTCACAAAACGCATATCGTGATGCTGGGTTCTTCCCAAGAGGTCGTAGAGCACTCCGACTCGCAATGCGGCATCGCTCACTTCCATTTTTTCAATCCCAAACTCATCAAAGATGGCTAGCATGATGGATAAGCCACCTGGCAGAACTGGGCGACGATCATCTTTCAGATTAATCAATTGAATACGATCGATATGGTCTACATCCAATACCTTACGTTTAAGTGCTTTTAGCCCATGAATCGTAATAATTCCGCTTGTTACTAGCTCTAATGACTCTAGTGTGCCCTTCTCCTCCGAGCCATTTAATTTGTTATCAGCAATCAGGTCGGCCAAGGCTCTAGCTGTTCCAGAAGAACCAATCACTTGATTCCATCCGGACTTATTAAAGCGCCCTTTAATCACCTGCACCTCACGTCGAGCTGCAAGCTCTGCTTCCTTAAATGAATGCGGATCAATGGCGCCATTCGGAAAGAATCGGATGCTGTGCGATACACAGCCGATATACAAACTCTCCAAGAGTTTAGGTTCATACCCTTTGCCGATGATGAACTCGCTCGAACCGCCACCTACGTCAATGACAAGACGATTACCCGAAACCGCTGGAGCTTCATGCGAAGTACCAATATATATAAGACGCGCCTCTTCAACCCCGGCAATGACCTCAATCGGAAATCCTAGCGCAATTTGCGCTTCTTGCACAAACTTTTGGGCATTTCTGGCGACCCGAAAGGTGTTGGTTGCAACCGCACGAACTTGCTCAGGCTTAAACCCACGCAAACGCTCCCCAAAACGCCGAATCGCATTCAAACCACGTTCCATGGCCTCCTCGTCCAAGACCTTGCCTGGACTTAAGCCCGCAGCAAGACGAACGGGCTCGCGGAGGGTATCTATGGTTCTGAGCTGCATCCCCGAGGGGGTGATGTAGGCTTGACAAATTAATAGACGGAAGCTGTTAGAACCCAAATCGACTGCAGCGACGAGATCTAGGCCGGGATTATTGGGGGGGCTGGTTTTGGACAAAATATTGGGAATTAGTCAAACAATAACCCTATTATCGTATGAAATAAAAGTGACATATTTATGAAATATAAAGGGATATGTCGCTCCTATTACTAAATCGAGAAATCGGGATCTTAGAGTTCAACTCTCGGGTCTTGGCTCAAGCTGAGGATATAAAAATACCTCTGCTAGAGCGTATTCGCTTTCTCAGTATCGTTTCAAGTAATCTCGATGAGTTCTTTGAAATCCGCATGGCGGGTATCAAAGAGCAATTACTCATCAACCCTATTAAGATGGGTTCCGATGGCAGAACCATTACTGCGAGTTACGATCTGGTATCGCAACATGCCCACGCCCTAGTTGATCGTCAATACGAACTCTATCAACAGATTTTAATTCCCCAACTCCGTAAAGCAGGTATTGAGTTTTTACTTCCTGCGAACTGGACCCATGAACAACAAGTATGGGCGGAAGATTTCTTTAAAGAAGAATTATTACCCCTGCTTACCCCGATTGCCTTAGATCCGGTTCACCCATTCCCTAGAGTAATTAATAAGAGCCTGAATTTTATTGTGCAATTGGATGGCAAAGACGCCTTTGGTCGCAAAGCACACTTAGCAGTTGTGCAAGCACCGCGCGCACTGCCTCGCTTGGTCTCCATGCCAAAACGTCTATCCGGCAATAAAGAAATCTTTGTATTCTTATCGTCTTTCATTCAGGCTTTTGTACATCAACTCTTTCCAGGAATGAAGGTACTGGGCTGCTTCCAGTTCCGTGTCACCCGGAACTCGGATTTGTTTGTTTCTGACGATGAGATGACAGATCTACGCCAAGCCCTTCAAGGAGAGTTGCCGACTCGTCATTTAGGTGACGCGGTTCGTCTTGAAACAAATATCAACATACCGAGTAGCCTTTTAGAGCGCCTGTGCAAAGAAAATAATCTGGATATTCGGGATTGTTATCGGGTTAATGGTCCCGTTAATTTGGTCCGCCTCGCCCAGTTACCTGATCTAGTAGATAAACCTAAGTTAACATTTACGCCTTATATTCCAGCGTCTCCATTTAAAGAAACGTCCAATGCCCCTGCTATCTCCTATTTTCAGAGGATAAAGCGGGCTGATATCTTGTTACACCACCCATATGAAAGTTTTGAGCCCGTTCTAGAACTCTTGCGTGAAGCAGCCAAAGATCCGGATGTCTTAGCCATCAAGCAAACGGTATATCGTACGGGCGATAAATCTCCCGTGATGGAAGCATTGATTGAGGCAGCACTTAATGGCAAAGAGGTCACAGTCGTACTTGAACTCCTTGCTCGCTTTGATGAACAAACCAATATCAACTGGGCAGCAAAGCTAGAGGAAGTTGGTGCGCACGTTGTCTATGGTGTGGTGGGTCATAAATGCCACGCCAAGATGCTGTTAATTGTTCGTAAAGAGAAAATCAATAAATCGGGTAAGACTAGTTTGGTGCGTTATGCTCATTTGGGTACTGGTAACTACCATCCCCGTACCGCAAAGCTCTACTCTGACTTTGGTTTGATGACCTGCGATCCTCACATTAGCAAAGATATTCATCATGTGTTTCAGCAACTAACAGGCACTGGGATGCAACTGGAAACCCGCGAGATTTGGGAGGCGCCCTTTACGATGCTGGAGCAACTTGTTCATCACATTCGAGCAGAGACCAAGGCGGCTAAACGTGGCAAGAAAGCCCACATAATTGGCAAGATGAATGCCTTACTTGAGCCTACCATCATTGAAGAGCTGTATAAAGCTTCGCAGGCGGGTGTAAAGATTGATTTAATCGTACGAGGGGTCTGTGCTCTGCGTCCTGGGGTCAAGGGCCTGTCCGAGAATATTAAAGTGCGCTCCATTGTGGGTCGCTTTTTAGAGCACCATCGTATCTACTACTTTTACGCGGGCGATGAAGAGGTTTTATATCTCTCTAGCGCTGATTGGATGGAGCGCAACCTCTTGCGTCGAGTTGAGGTTGCCTTTCCGGTAAAAGATATCAAACTCAAACAACGCGTTATTCAGGAAGGCTTAATGATTCTTCTCAAAGATAATGCCTCTGCTTGGTTAATGAAGTCCGATGGAACTTATGCAAAAAGTAAGCCACGTCTCAATCAAGAGCCCATCGTTGGGCAATTAGAGCTACTTAAGAAATTCTCTCGGGTGGAAAGCGTAAGGTAAAGGTGCTGCCTTTACCGGGAGTGCTCTCAATCAACAGAGTGGCTTGATGTCGACTCGCCACATGTTTGACAATAGCTAAACCTAAGCCTGTACCCCCAGTTTCCCTAGAGCGACTGCGATCAATACGATAGAAACGCTCGGTCAGACGGGGAATATGCTCGGGTGATATGCCAGGGCCAGTATCGGTCACCGAGAACTCGCCTTCTCCAGCCGGATTGATGCTCCAGGACACATTAATAGAGCCGACTTCAGGGGTATAGCGAATCGCATTAGACACCAGATTAATAAATGCCGAAAGTAGTTCACGCTCCTCTCCCAATAGATCGCAGGCGGTCTTCACATCAAAATTAAGAGTGTGCCGGCCTTGCGATAAAGCATAAGCATCATTCTTAATCAAGGAGATTAAATAACTCATTGAGATACGATTTGAGGGTGCGGGCTGTGTATTTGCCTCGAGATTAGCCAAGGTTAATAGATCATCAACTAGGTTTTTCATGCGCCTACCTTGATCCATCATCATCTCGATATATTGGGTCTTTTGCTCAGGCGGTAAATCTAAAGTCTGTACAGTTTCTAAAAAACCCATCATCACGGTTAATGGGGTACGCATCTCATGCGATACATTGGCCACGAAATCACGACGCATAGCCTCTGCCTTACTAAGATCAGTAATGTCTTGAACCAATAGAAGTCTGCGGTTCTCTGAGAATGGAAAGGCTTGCAAGCGAAGAATTAGGCTGGAGTTGCTACCCATCTTCTCAAGGACTAATGGCTCATCGTATTGGCGGCTAGTAATGTACTCCATGAACTCAGGCTTACGTACGATGTAATGAATTCTTTGGAGGGCATCGCGCTTAAATTGTAGGCCCAAGAACTGCTCTGCAATAGCATTGCACCATTCGATCTGGTCTTGATCATCCAACATCACAATCCCGTTTGGGGATGCTTGGAAGGCTTCAATAAAGCGCTCGTGTTGACGCTCAACTTGCTCAATGTCTTTACGTAAGCCAGTAATGATGCGCTGTAAACGAAAGAAGGTTTCTGACCAAGGTGAGCCAAAGCCACTCAAACTTGAAATCCCCGCCCCTTTTACAAATACATCGAGACGGGATTGATTAATAAAAGAGCTTAGGAGGCTGTAGCCCAGAATAGCTAGTCCAATTAACCACCCTGCTATCTCACCCAGCAAGGATCGCCCAATGACACCAGCAATGCCAGCAACCAAAAATATGGTGATGAGACGAAAAATAGCATAGAACATGGCGACATCTTAGAGCATCGGAGAGTGATGCTCAAAATTTAGGCAGCTGATTTAGCTAGGGGTCTTGGTAATACGGTACCCACTACCACGAATGGTCTCAATGTAGGGATCGCATTCTGCTTCAGCCAATGCTGCTCTTAAGCGCTTAATGTGAACATCCACCGTCCGCTCTTCGATATAAACCTGGTCTCCCCACACACGATCCAAGAGATGAGAACGCGAATGAACACGTTCAGGATTAGCCATAAAGAACTGTAATAAACGAAACTCGGTGGGTCCTAAATTAATGAACTGATCAGTCTGATTCGGACGAGATACCGTGACGCGATGGGTGGTGGTATCCAATTGCATTGGCCCGAGTTTTAAAACCTCATCACCCAAACCCAATGCTGAGTTACGCCTTAATAGTGCTTTAACCCGTGCAATCAGCTCCTTGGGTGAAAATGGCTTAGTGACATAATCATCTGCCCCAGAATCCAATCCCTGAATCTTGTCCGACTCAGCACCTTTAGCAGTGAGCATCAAAATGGGTAGGTGCTGAAGATCCGGGTTCATCCGTAACTCTTTGGTGAATTGCACACCTGACTTGCCAGGCATCATCCAATCCAGAACCAACAGATCAGGCTTATTAATCCGCATCATCCGCATTGCTTCATCCGCTTGCAGAGCACGTTCCACAGTAAAGCCAGAATGCGTTAAGTTAATAGCAATCAGTTCTGCTATCGAAGGTTCGTCTTCAACAATCAGAATGCGTTGCGGCATGCTTTTATCGAGTGGCTTCGCGAACTAAAGTGTCATGAGGGACGTGTCGAACATCAGCACCCTTCACGATATAGATCACAAACTCAGCGATGTTCTTGGCATGGTCACCAATACGCTCAATTGACTTAGCGATTGACAGGAGATCTAAACCCGTCGAGATCATCTTAGGATCTTCAGCCATATACGTAATCAATTTGCGTACAAAACCCCTAAATTCTTCGTCGATTTGCTTATCGTCTTCGACAACCTTTGCGGCAGCTACCGCATCTAATCGTGCAAAACAATCAAGAGATCTTCGCAGTAAATCAATCGCCATTTGACCCGACAGTTTGATCTCAGCCGCATTAATCTTGTAGTTAGGTGCTTGCTCAATAACCCGCTTAGAGCGTTTTGCAACGATTTCAGCTTCGTCACCCGCGCGCTCTAAATTAGTAATGGCTTTAGAGATCGCCATGACTAAACGTAAATCACGTGCAGTGGGCTGGCGACGAGCGATCAGCTCAGTACAAGCAGAATCAATCTCTACCTCCATGGTGTTGACCGACTTCTCGCGCTCAATAACCTGATTACACAGATCTAGACTTGTTTCCGAGAAGCCGCGCATGGCAACTTCAATTTGGGACTCAACCAACCCCCCCATTTGCAGCAATTTGCTGCACAAGGAATTAAGGTCTTCATCAAATTGTGATGATAAATGGCGGTCGTTCATACCTTCTCCTATTAACCAAAGCGACCAGTAATGTAGTCTTCGGTCTCTTTTTTCTTGGGCTTAATGAATATCTCATCGGTCTTACCGTATTCGACCAGCTCACCTAAATACATAAAGGCGGTGAAGTCAGAAACACGGGCTGCTTGTTGCATATTATGAGTCACAATGGCTATCGTGTACTCTTTTTTGAGCTCATTAATCAACTCTTCGATCTTTGCGGTTGAGATAGGGTCAAGTGCCGAGGTAGGTTCATCTAGGAGGAGTACCGAAGGTTTAACTGCCACCCCTCGAGCAATACACAAACGCTGTTGCTGACCACCAGAGAGGGATAGGCCGCTCTGATTAAGCTTGTCTTTAGCTTCATTCCAAAGCGCAGCCTTATTTAAGGCCCACTCGACCCTTTCGTCCATTTCAGCCTTAGAGAGGCGCTCATAGAGCCTAACACCAAAGGCAATGTTCTCATAAATGGACATTGGGAACGGGGTTGGCTTCTGAAACACCATGCCAATCCGTGAGCGGAGCAAGTTCACATCCTTACCCTGCTCCAGAATATTTTCTCCATAGAACATAATTTCACCCTCTGCGCGCTGACCTGGGTAGAGGTCATACATACGATTGAGGGTACGCAACAAAGTAGACTTACCGCACCCAGATGGCCCGATGAAGGCGGTTACCTTCCGCTCAAGGATATTCAGATTGATATCCTTTAAACCTTGAAAATTTCCATAAAAGAAATTGAGATTCTTAATCTCAAGGGCATTTACTACTAGAGCATTCGAACTCATATTTGTGCCTTGCTCTGACTGGGCATTGCCTTGATTAATATCTGAATGAAACATCGATTTCATGGTGGTTGTCATACGCTTACCTTTTCACGAAGTACAACTCGGGCCAAAATATTAAGACCCAATACTGCAAATGTAATGATTAGAGCGCCGCCCCATGCAAGGTTAACCCAATTGTCATAGGGGCTCATCGCAAACTGGAAAATAACCACTGGCAAATTAGCCATTGGCGCATTCATATTGGTTGAGAAGAACTGATTATTCAGGGCTGTGAATAATAATGGTGCAGTCTCACCGCTCACGCGCGCAAGGGCTAATAAAACCCCAGTGATAACTCCACTCTTTGCCGCGCGCAAGACAACCGTTAACGAGACCTTCCACTTAGGCGCACCGAGTGCAAACGCAGCTTCGCGTAAGGTGGTCGGTACGAGCTTTAACATATTCTCGGTTGTTCTAACAACCACTGGGATCGCAATCAAGGAAAGCGCTACG